>ERZ779869.4193-NODE-4193-length-10484-cov-2.890018_pt1 | contig 10484 bp, 9 predicted proteins | sample MGYA00511557_ERZ779869 | MGnify/ENA primary metagenome ERZ779869 (study PRJEB29588, sample SAMEA2154620) | human gut metagenome | biome: human gut; feature: human-associated habitat; material: faeces | place: Denmark | collected 2008/2010 ...
CGGCTCGATGATCTCTTTTTGTGAAGGACGGGGAGCATCGGCCGAAATGATATTGAAGTGTTCGTCGATCAACAAGAAACGCGGAATGCCCGTAATATCCCAACCGGATTTAGTGCGGGAGTCCTGACAGTTCAGTTCGTTGACAGCGCCATGACTACCCCGCCCGATAAAGTTTTTCCAGGCTTTCTCACTTTCATCCACCGAGATTCCGATAAACTGTACATTCGGGTATTTACTGCTCAATTCATTGAAATAGGGCATTTCTCCCATACAAGGGCCACACCAGGTCGCCCAAAAATCGACATACATCGGTTTACCTTTATAATCACTCAGTTTTCCTTTCTTACCCTCGGAAGCCACAAGATCGAGATCGATAGCCGGACGTCCTTCCATCAACTTCGCCCGGCGCTCCAAACGCCCCAGATAAGCTTCGCTGAAATCTTTATATTTCAGTTTACCGGCAAAATCTTTCAATTCCCGGTATTTTTCCGGCGTCAGTTCCCCTTCCAGTTCTTCTCCTTTTTCCAGTACTTCGACCAGTTCTGCCAAGCGGGCGGACTTCGGATAATCGAAAACTTTCAAGTTATAGCAACTGACCAGGACATCTCTCACAACGGCCACATCCAGATAATCGTCCGAACCGGCAATTTCCTGCAGAATCGGGTTCATATCCCCTTGTATAGAAGTGTAAAATTTCCCAAGTACCTGTTTGAATTCTTCCTCCGACTTACAATCGCTCAACATCGCGTCCGAATAACCGGCAAAAGACATATAGCTATTCGCCACATCAGCTTTAATCCGTTCTTTTTCGAGCAGCTTAAATTCTTTACTGACATTTTTCAACTCCTCCAACTCTTTCATACGCAGGGCAGCTAAACTATCCACCGTTTTTTTAGTCGCTTCAAAAGTCGGTCTCAGATTTCTTCCGGCCGAAAGAAAGGACCCTGCTTTCGGAAACAAGCGTCCTTTCAGATAGGTATTGGCTTCCATACCTTTCCCCTCGAATGTACTTTGCGGCTGGGAAGTACCCAAATATACTTTCAGTTCATCTCCGGGAGTCAGATACAAGGTATTTCGTCCGATACGGAAATAAGCAGGTTTGCTCAAAGGCAACACCAAATCGAAATTTCCATCTGCGTCCACGGGTATTTTTATCACTCCGGCATCCGAAATCTCGCCGGCAGCTCCATCCGGAGCCATATTCACTTCTGCCGCTTTAAATTCTTTCAACGAACCATACAAATGCACCGTGTTATTTTTTTCCCCATACACGAGCAGCCCCCACATACAGAGACAAACGATCAAAATACTTTTCATTATTTTCAATTTTATCCTTATTCCTGAAACAATTTCGCTAATTTTTCATTCAACCATCCTCCACGGGCATTGGTGCTGACTACCCGGCCTTCGGCATCGACCAAAACACAGGAAGGCACACCATTGGTTCCGAAGAGTTTCATACATTCCTTGTCATAACTCTTCCCGTTCGCCCCGCAAACCTGTGTCCAAGCCATTCCTTCTTCCTTTACCGCCTTCAGCCAGGCATCCGTGTCGTCGTCTATCGAAATACTGACCATATCGAATCCCTTTCCATGGTAACGTTCATAGGTCTCTTTCAAATGGGGGATATCTGCCCGGCAAGGGCCACACCAGGATGCCCATAATTCCACCAAAGTATAATGACCTTTGCGTAATATCCCGGACAATTTCACCTTTTTCAAACCGGTGGTCAATACCTCGAAATCAGGCAATACATCTCCAACGTATAAAGGCTGGCCCAGGACAGCCTTCTCCAGCTTCTGTCCTTCCGGGGTTTTCCGAAACTCTTCCGGGAAAAGTCCGGCAACCTCCCGGGCAACCCGTCTTTCATGTGCCCGTACATTCAACCCTTTAGCCACATATACGGCTACCGGAGAGGAAATATGCCGACGAATAAAACCGACCCCGGTATAAAAGATACTGTCGCGTACGGCATCCATTTCCCGGACACAGCGAAATACGTCTTCTTCCGTTCCTTTTTTATAATAATACACATGCCGGTAAGCATCGAACAAACTATCGTTCTGCAAAACAAACGGAGTCACCCGTCGCTTATAAGCCATATACAGATCATGAGATTCCGACCCTTTCACCTGTAAACCGGCAGGAAGTTCTTTTTGCAGCTTCGAAGGCATTTCAGCAAAAGGTAAAGTGACCTGAATAGCAGCATTCTCAACATAAACCGGAATATTCAGAATTTTATCCCACCCAAAAACCCGTTGTGAGGGATCTTTAAAATAAGTAATACAACGCAATTCCGGACCGTCAACTTTCCCTTTGAACTCAAACCGTCCGTTTTTTAACCGGGTACTATCGTAATAATGAGTTTGTCCGGTATTTGTCAGAAATACCCAATGATCATCCGGAGCTCCCTTCAATTCACCCTTCAGTACAAAGCCTTCCGGCTTGCCGGTACAAGCTCCTAACATCAATAAACCAGCTAGTATAATAAATACCTTCATACGCTCTATTTTTAAATAAATACAAAATCAGTAATTTCCCCAAAATCAGTATACACTTGCTTGGCCGGATAATGCTCACTATCCCCACCGACACTTCCGGTAGACGATAAATTCAGAATGACAAAATCTCCTTTACCGTTTCCCATATCGAAACCGATACCCAAACTATATTGCACATCAAATTCATAAGCATCGAAAGCATTACTGCTGGAAAGATAGCGCTTAGCGAATTTCATCTTCACCGCCTTACCTCCGGCATGGGTATAAATAGCTGTCGCCTTTCCTCCTGCCTGCTTGAAATCCAAACGATAAACCGTATTGCCGGAAGCATAAAAAAGAAGCCCACTGTACGGAGGGGTAGAGGCAAACACTGCACTCTCGTCCAAACCTTGGGGGATATTTATGGTATAATAGCCATTAAACGAAGCATTGTCCGAATAATTAAATCCTCTCGGATTGAACTCATAGACGAAACATCTGGTATCGTTTTTCGCCAAAGCATAGGCATACACACTGGTCCAGGCAGAAGCATACTGATAACCGGTTCCCAAATACAAGACTTTCTGGTCTTCAGGCAGTTTATTGGGATTTACAGCCGACACATTTCCATCCCGGGTCGGTATAGCCTTGATCAGATTCGTATTTTCCTCGCTTTCACTAAAATACAAGGGATCGTATTTCTTTACACCCAACCCGTCACTCGTATTATAATAGAAAGCGAAACGATGTCCTGCTTCATCGTACAACAGCGCATTATTACTGATTTTAGAAGCAAGCGTGATATTTACCTCTCCTTCCAGATCAGCAGCCGGCTCATAAATTTTCCCGGCACGGGGCGACTGATAAAGCATGCCGCCGGACAGCAACAAAGCACTGGCAGTGCCATCACCATCTGCTAAAGTGATATGCTGAAAATCAAAACTATTCTGAGCTAACGGAGCTACCATCCGCGTCAGGCTGTCTTTCTTTTCAAAATGTTTCCACTGGCAATACACGCCCGATTCTACCGGATCATCCGTAATGACGGTAAACATATTCCAGCCCGATCCTGTACCATAATACTTGCAGGAAGTCGTATACGACATCAAAGCCTGCGGTTTTCCGGTAAATCTTTTTCCGGTTTCTTCATAATAAGCATCTTCCTGTACGACGATGTCTCCCCCGATATATTCGACAGAACCTAATTCAGTCTGTCCGTTTTTACGGTGTAATATCATCCACGAACCGACATAAGGTTTGATCAATTCGATGGTCGTATTGACCGGATATTCTATATCCGTTATTCTATCGTATACATTCAAACGAAAATAATGGGCATAGGCCAGATTTTTAGCCTCAGGATCGATATGAAAATTTAAATTCTGTTCCAATCCAACCGTGTCGAACTTGCCATGTCCGTAAAAATTATGATTGGTTGTCGAATGCAGCCACGTATATTCCAGATTATCCTCATTTTCTTGTAAGGACTGAGACAATTGCGGTATAATTGTAACCGTCGTATCTTTATCCAGACGCACCGAATATACTTTATTCAAAGAGACATCCAGTGTATTTACCTCCTGATAAGTATAATTTCCCTTATCATCGTAGCACGAAGCCACGAGTAATCCTAATATAAAATAGATCAATCTTTTCATACTGTTCAAATTTTAAAGTAATTCCGAAATATCCGGGATCTCGATCCATTCTCCGGTGTTCTCATCAATCAAAGGCCGGTTGGCCGGATCCGCCTTATAAGCTTCTAAATCCGTATAAAATCCGTTCGACAAGAGTATATCGTAAAACTGATTGGTCATCATCCATTCATTCAGGGAAGTCCCTCCGTATTTTGTAATCAGATACCGGGCTTTCGTCTCACTATAATCGCCGAAATACATGGCATAGTAACCGTCCCATTCTTCCTCATTGGATCCCCATAAACCGAGATTTACCGTATCTTCGGCTTTTAATCTGAAAAATTGTCTTTCTAAAGTACCCGCTTCAAAATCAGATTGGGCATAATCGAAAGTCAGATTAGCCGAATATGTAGCATTACGTGTTGCCGGACGTTTTAAAAGTATTTTAGATTATTAACGGTTTAACACAACCGTTTGAAGAATAAACATTTAACGGAGTATCTGAAAAGTAATGGTAACGACTTGGCAACCGTACGATTTTCAGCGTTTTGCTATGTTTTACTGTCAAATAACTCTTTATGCAAAAGTAGTCAAAATCCTTGAACAGGCAAAGAGATTAACTCCTTTTAGTCGTAATTGGTTCTATTTAGTCGTAAATAGTCGTAATTCTCTTGGTTTAGTCAAAAACACAGGTATAACAACTACTCCATATACCATATTCGGCCTTTCAAAATGATTATACCAACTTCTTTCATTTCTACAAGAATATTTCCGACCATTCGTTCCTGTTGTTCAATAGTCTTGGTTTTAGGAAGCACATCTTTGAGATAATCAAATATAGCATCGCGTTTGGCTCCAGCAGAACCAGCATTTTGAAGATACTGCAAAATCATTTGTTGGAGTTTTGCTTTATCCAAACCTCTGTTGCGGGTATAATCCGGCAACTGCTTTGTTTTTTTAGCAAGATCCAATGATATGCTATACTCGGATGTATCCCCCTCTAATAGTCCTCTGTTCAATAAAGCGAGTACATTCTCCTCGGAAATGCGATGTCCTTTCTGCACCGCATCCAAAAGGATACAATCTTCTAATGTCAATGTATCGTTATCCTTGAGCAACTGAGTATATTTTTCATTGATGGTATTTCCATATATCGTTACGCCAACCTCTTTGTTCAACATGTCAATTTCATAGTCAGGCATCGGGAAATGACGACGCCTTTGCTCGTTGAACATCTTCTTGATACCACGACTTACGGTGTCTATCATATTGAAGTTTACCATTGCACGGCAAAGACATTCATTTCGGAAATGCCGTTGCGGACCTTTGGTCTCCAATGCCTTTTGCAAAGTGCCTGGAATGAAACTACCTCCGTTGGCATAATACAGCCATCCGGGATTCTCCACAAAATTGATGCGTTGCTGTAATGTATAATCCTGATGAGCGATTGCATTGTGCAGTGCCTCACGAATGGTGTAGTCATCGTATTGCTTCATTGTCTCAGGAAACAATGTTCCTCCGGGCAATTCTCTCATTGTAAGATTGTGTATCTTACTCAATATCTTATCAACTGTATTTTTTAGTTAAAACCTTCCCTCTATCTTATTCCGTACTCCTCGATCTTACGGTAAAGGGTTGTCAGGCCGATGTGCATCAAACGGGCAGCCTCGGTCTTGTTTCCTCCGGTATATTGCAATACTTTCCGTATATGTGCTTTTTCCACCTGGGCCAGGTCGAATTCAGAGTATCCTTTTCCGCCTTCACTTTCCAAAACCGACTGCTGAATATCGAAGGGCAAATCGCTTACAGTCAATACCGCACCGTCGGCAATGATCATACTTCGTTCGATCACATTACGTAATTCCCTGACATTTCCTTTCCAGACATGTTTTTTCAAGGTTCCCAAATATTCAGGTGTAATCTCTTCTATCTTTTTCCCCACACCCGGTCCGAACATTTTCACGAAAGCCCGGACATACAATTCGATATCTTCTATCCGTTCACGCAGAGGAGGGAGTTGAATCCGAAAAACAGACAAGCGGTAATACAAATCTTCACGGAAATGCCCGGCCTCGATCTCTTTCTGAAGGTCTCGGTTCGTAGCGGCTATGATTCTGACATTTACTTTAATAGGACGGGTATCCCCCACTTTTATGAACTCGCCACTTTCCAGTACCCGTAGTAGTTTCGCCTGCAAATCGAAAGCCATTTCACCGATCTCATCCAGAAAGATCGTTCCCTGATCGGCTTCCTCGAACAGTCCTTTCTTTTCCTTCAAAGCCCCGGTAAAGGCCCCCGCTTTATGGCCGAAGATCTCACTCTCGAGCAGTTCTTTGCTAAAAGCCGAACAATTGACCGCCACAAACGCCTTGCCCGCCCGGCTACTATGCTGATGTATGGCCTGAGCAAAGACTTCTTTGCCGGTAACTGTCTCACCGGTCAATAATACAGGTACATCCGTCACAGAAACTTTTCTGGCCAACTCTACAGCCATCCGGATAGGCTTCGATTTCCCGAGAATCGACTCAAAGGAATACTTTTGTCCGACCTGTTTCTCCAATTGTTGCAAACGCCTGGCCATCTCTACTTTTTCCATAGCACGGCTGAGCAAAGGAATAATTTTGTTATTGTCGTCTCCTTTGGTTATATAATCGAATGCACCGTTTTTTATCGCTTGTACTCCATCCGGGATATTCCCATGGGCGGTCAGCAGGATAATCTCGGTCAAAGGTCCGAGCCGCTTCATTTCTGTTATAAGATCGACACCGCTTCCATCCGGTAAGCGGACATCACAGATGATCACATCGGGATTTTGCTGTTCCACTTGTTTCAACCCAGCCTTACAACTGTCGGCCTGAATGACTTCATAACCTTCCAATCCAATAATACGGGCCAATAGTCCCCGTAACTGATTTTCATCATCGATGATTAACACCTTACCCATTATACCCAGAATTAAATCGGTCTACAAACTTTATGAACTTAAATTAATTATACCTACTTCTGTTCGTAAAAGTAAAAAGTAAAAGACAAATGCCCAAAGGTTTGACCGGAAAATCCTAAATTTGCCGCATGGATTCATTGATCGATTTAGGATATTGGGGATTATTTATCGGTTCTTTTCTGGCTTCTACCCTCATTCCGATGAGTGCGGATGTATTACTGGTGGGTATCCTGGCTCTAGGCGGAAATGTATGGGCCTGCCTGGTTATCGCCACAACCGGTAATTGGCTGGGAGGACTCACTTCATACTGGATCGGTTGGCTGGGCCGCTGGGAATGGATCGAACGCTGGCTGAAGGTGAAGGAAGAAAAGCTCCTCCGTCAGAAAAAAAACATAGACCGTTATGGAGTATGGCTGGCCCTGTTTACCTGGCTTCCGCTTATCGGTGACTTATTGGCCGTCGCCCTGGGATTTTACAAAATCAAACCTTATGCCTCGGCCATCTACATGTTAATCGGCCGTTTCGCCCGCTTCCTGCTTTGGACCTGGCTCTACCTGCAATACGGAGAACGATTTTTTTAAACTTTCTCTCTTTACCGCCCCCTCTCACCATTTCCACTATTTTTTTCTGTTCTCTTGCCTCTCGCCGTTTTATCTGTCGTCACCGTTTTATCCGTTTCCACCGTCCCAACAACTTTCCTTCCCCCTTTACGTATTTGTAAGAGCACGATCAAACCTCTGCAAATGGGACATGACTTTATCATATTAGCGACCACCGAATTTTGGGAGCATTATGGCTATTTAGGATTGTTTGCCGGTTCGTTTTTGTCTGCACTTTTTATTCCTTTAGGTGCAGACCTATTATATGTAAGTATGTTAGCTATGGGATTCAACCCCTGGCTCTGTCTTTTCGTAGCGACAACCGGTGGTTGGATCGGAGGATTGGTGATTTATGGAGTCGGTTATGCCGGCAATGCCACCCGGATACGGAAATTATTCCATATCAAAGAAGAACAATTGCTGAAACAGAAAAATAAAATCAAAAAATACGGGGGCCTGATGGCACTCCTGGTCTGGATTCCCGTTATCGGCGATATTTCGAATGTAGCACTCGGCTTCTATAAGACGAAACGAACCCATACTTTTATCCTGATGTTTATCGGCAGAATGTGCCGCTTTCTGCTATGGACGCTATTGTTCCTGATCTTTTCAAGCCGTTTTATCAAATTTTTCGATAAACTCTGATTTCCAATCAAAAACTACCGATCAAAGAAGTCAGATTAGAGGTAAATAAGCGAACGGCTATTGCCAACAAGATAATACCGAATAATTTACGCATTACGTACACTCCGCTTTTACCGAACAGACGTTCTACATAATACACATAGCGCAATACCAGATACACCAATGCCATATTCATCGCGACAGCGATGATGATATTGAGAATATTATATTCCGCCCGCAACGACAACAAAGTGGTAAACGAAGCCGCCCCGGCAATCAAAGGAAATACCAGCGGAACGATCGTAGCCGACCCGCAAGGACTATCGTTTTTAAATATCTCGACACCGAAGATCATCTCTACCGCTAAAACCAGCAACACCAAAGCACCGGCAACGGCAAAAGAAGAAATATCGACATTGAATAATCCCAATAATGCCTGCCCGATAAACAAAAAGGCTACTAATATAACAAAAGAAATAATAGCTGCCTTTCCAGCCTCTATTTTCTGATTCTTTTCACGCAAACTAATGATAATCGGAATGGCTCCCAGAATATCGATTACAGCAAACAGTACCATAAAAGCACTGATAATTTCTTTAAAGCTAAAATAAATGTCCATCGTGTGTATTTTTATCAACAAAAGAGCTGTTTTGTTTAAAATAAAACAATCAAACCCTTCGTAGTTAAATTTAAGACAACAAAAATACTACTTTCTAAAGAAAAAACAGGTACTTTTCCGATAAATTTTAATTCCGGATTCCGGGACGGACCTTTCATCCCGTTTTCGGTCCGTTTCTCTTTTTTCTTCCTACAGCAAGTTAATTTTTATCCGCTGTAACAGTCTCCATTTCAGCTTTACTCCGGCTACCGGTTACCAGATAGACCCCTCCGAATATCAAAGCTACTGAAATGATTTTCACAAAATTAAAAGTATCCATTCCCCAACACACAGCAACAATACTAGCCACCAAAGGCTGAACATAATTATACATACCGGCAACAGTCGGGCGTAGATTTTTTTGCCCGATGACTATCAACACATAACTAATAAAAGTACTCCCCACCACGATAAATATCAATGCTCCGATTTCAGTGCTTTGCAAACTCTTCCACCCTGTATGGAGCAAATCATGATAAGAGAAGGGCAAAGCACAAATAAAAGCATAGGTAAACATCCATTTCATGATGGTAATCAAGGAATATTTATTCACAAAATTTTTAAATAACACAAAATAAAGAGCGTAACTTAATTGTGCCAACAACACCAATAAATCTCCCCAGATATAATGATTTCCAGCCGCTTTAACCTCCGAAACCTGATGGCTCCCTAAAATCAGCAACAACGCCCCGGTAGCTCCGACTGCAATCCCCAGTACTTTTTTTCCTGTAATCGGTTCTTTCAAATAAATCGCCGCTAAAACCATGGCGAGCAAAGGCATACTGGTGGTGATGATGGACGCATCTACCGGAGAAGTCATTCCCACCCCGAAAATAAAACATCCCTGATTAAAAACAATAGCCAGGAGAGATGCCCCCAACAATTTTAATAGATCTTTAGGAGTCACCCGTTCAGGTTTCTGAAAGAATGAAGCGATCCAAAATAACACCATAGCCCCCGTAATCCTCAGATCAGTTACAACGAGAGGAGTAACCGCACCTCCTACCATTACAAATTTTGCCATGGGAGACATCAATCCCCACATCACATTAGCCCCCAACATCGAGCCATGTCCTTTCAGTTTCATCAGATTCATATCGGAATGAATTAAATACAAAAAAGAACCGACTTCAGTCAGTTCTTTTGAGTGTAGCGCTAAGGGGAATCGAACCCCTGTTTTAAGAATGAGAATCTTACGTCCTAACCCCTAGACGATAGCGCCATTTCGAGTATTTTAAAAAAGCCTGCTTTTGCAGACTTTCCCCAGAGCTGTTAGTGAGATTTGAACTCACGACCTCTTCCTTACCAAGGAAGTGCTCTACCCCTGAGCTATAACAGCATTCACTTTTACTTTCGTTCAGGCTACCCTTATTTGAAAGCGGTACAAAGGTAGTGGTTTTACAGTAGAATACAAATTTTTTGTAGTATTTTTTTAGATTTCGATCAGTTTTTATCAATAATTGAAATAAACTACTGAAAATCAATAATAAAATAAGCAAAGCAGTTTCCGGTATTCGTGTTCGGGTCCCTGAACACGAATAC
>ERZ779869.4199-NODE-4199-length-10469-cov-3.501056_pt1 | contig 10469 bp, 10 predicted proteins | sample MGYA00511557_ERZ779869 | MGnify/ENA primary metagenome ERZ779869 (study PRJEB29588, sample SAMEA2154620) | human gut metagenome | biome: human gut; feature: human-associated habitat; material: faeces | place: Denmark | collected 2008/2010 ...
TTATGAAAAAATTAATAATATATACACAAAACGATATCAATCTTCACTTATAAACCGAATCTTGTTATCCTGTGCTCTTGAGATTACCAAAGAAAAGATAAATCAAATTAAACATACTAAACCTTACATTAAAGTTCTTGCTATTAGCGAAGAACAAAAGTGCCTACTATCCTACTTAAAATCCAACAAGACAACCTTGCTTACAAAAAAAGAGGATTATAAACATTTAACCAAATTACAAAATGAATTAATTAAGCTTGACCAGAATGCCAACTATTTATATTCTTGTTTAGATAATAATTATTCACCTAATATAGATTTTACCAACAAAATTGTTATTAAAACAAAATAGCAAAGAGATAATTCTTTGCTATTTTTTATTTATTGTTTTTAACAATATTAGTTTTTTGTTTCTTGATTTTACTAACTTTTCTTTCCCACATTACAAACTTTATAAAGTCCATTACCATGTACATCGCAAACAATAATAATATTACTAAAACATTATCGGCAAAGCCGTTATGCAATGCAACATTTAGCCAAACAACTATAGCAACAGCCAAAGCACCAATCCTTACTGCCCAATATTCTCTGTATCTTCCATTGCTTAAGAAAACTGAAAGCATTAAAAATGCCGTAGTAATACCATCTGAGATAAAAAACTCCTCACCAACTTCTCTTAAAACAAAACATAAACAAGCTCCAAGAAGAACCAATGAAATCCCTGCAACAATAAGACCCGCAGGCTTTAATTCTTTATCAGGATTGATTGATACATCTTCTTCTTTTTTGTTTTCATAATAATAAATTAATTGTGTTGGCAAATAAAAGCAAATATGCAGAAATGCTTGACCATACATTTTTAGTTTAAGTGACAATATTGAAAAAATAGTACACACAAAAAATGCCATTATACACGCAAAAAGTTTATTTGCTTCGGTAAAAAAGTTCCACATTGCACCAAATAAAATTAAAGATAATGCAAGTAAAGAAACCAAATTGCAACAATAAAAAATTACACCTATTACAACTGTAATGGCAGTAACACAAATTTCAGGCAAACGCAAGTTAACTTGTTTCTTCGCTTCAATAATTTCGCTTCCAATATTATTGGAAATAATTTCGCCAACTTCATCTAGTTCTTTGTCTTCCATCTCTTTTTACTCCTTAACTCCAAAATTTTATCTTTTATTTTCATTGTTTCGGTGTAACCATATTCTATAGACTCATTTGTATTTTTAATAGTAATTGCACTTACATTTGGCTGACTTAAAGACAGTAGTAAATCTGCACTATTAATTTCACTTTTACTAATTTCGTAATCCATTAAGTTGAAAATTCTTGCAACAGTATCTAAATACTTCATATTTTCAATATCTTCAGGAATTGTTTTTCCAATACAATCTACTGCAAAAACAATGTCCGCACCCATTGCTCTTGCCAAATTTACTGGAACTCTGCAAAAAATACCGCCATCAGACAATTTTCTTTTGCCAATTTGTACTGGCCAAAATATTCCATTTATTGAAAAGCTTGCTCTTACCGCAGGAATCAGGTCTCCACGTGTTAAATTAACTAATTTGCCTTCACTTATGTCAGTAGCAACACAACCAAAAGGAATTTTACAATCTATAAATTTAGGATTTTCTTTTTCAACCGACATGAACTTTCTTATTAGTTTTTCTGCCTTATCTCCCTTTATAAATCCATAACTATTTGGAATTTTTAAATCTAATATCTCAGTCATACCAAGTTCTTTTGCTCGGGTTTCAAGTTGTGATGCACCTAACCCAAAAGCATAACAAGCCCCAATTATTGCACCCATAGAGCAACCAGCAATTATGTCTGGTTTAAAACCAATTTCTTCAAGTGCTTTAAGCACTCCTATGTGTGCAAGACCTTTAAAACCGCCCCCACCTAAAACTAAGGCAATTTTAGGTCTTGTTAAATTAATATTTTTATCTACCTCGCTCATAAAATTAAGTATGACCTCCTTAAATAATATTACAACAAAAAGAAAACAGACGCAATTAAAAAAACTTTCCTTAGTAAATATTTTTACTAATACAATTGGAATCTTTTTAATTATTGCAATAATTTTATTAATTATTAATCCAACTCGATATATAAAAAGCATACTAAACGGAACAAATCTGTTCTATAACTCTGTTATGCCATCACTATTGCCTTTCTTTTTTATTAGCAAAATCCTGCTTGGTCTTGGCACTTTTAAGCCAATAATAAAAATATGTAAAAAACCAATTACTAAGATTTTTGGTGTTCCACCAATAACAAGTTATGTTTTTTTGATGAGTATACTTTGTGGATACCCTGTTGGTGCCAAAATTATTGGTGAACTTGTTAAAGATAATATTATTACTAACAACGATGCAAAAAGGATGATATCCTTATGCTCTACAAGTGGTCCTATATTTGTTATTGGCACTGTAGGAGCAAGTATTTTAGGTTCTGCCAAACTTGGAGTTTTAATTTTTATCTCGCATATTTTAGCATCAGTTTGTACTGGTTTTATATTAAACTTAAAACGTGAAAAAAATAAGACTTCAATCTACAATACCGACAATTATATAGCAAACTCACAAAACATACTTTATAACTCTGTTAATTCAACTATTATATCAATTCTTACTGTTGCAGTATATATTTCTATTTTTTATATGTTTATTGATATCGCATACGATATTAAGATACTAGGTCTATTTAGTAATTTACTAAGCAAAATTTTTATGAAATTAAATATTGAGCCATATTACGCAACCGGAATTAGTAGTGGAATTATTGAAATGACTAGAGGGATTGTTGAAATTAAAGATGGCACAAGTTTACTTCTTAAACTTGTCATCGCATCTAGCCTTGTAAGTTTTGGAGGCCTGTCAATTATAATACAAAGCTTAACATTTTTATCCAATACAAAAATAAACACACTTTACTTTTTGTTCGTAAAGTGCGTTCAAGTTATTTTCAGTATAATTTTTGCTATAATTTTAGGTTTAATTTGTTTATAAATTAAACATCTTTTTTCTTTAAAATTGTACCAGCAAGTTCTTCACGATTGTTTCTTATGATTCTTAAACTATCCATTAAATAATCTTCAATATTTTTAAGCATCATATCTATTTTTTGTTTGGTGGTATCTATCATGGTGGAGCAAGTAGCTTCTGCCTTTTTAATATTTTTTTCTGCAATTGCCTGACTTTCTGTTACTATTGTACTTTCTTCAACCAAGTGCTCTGCATATTCTTTGGCTTCTTTTTTCATTTGTTCTGCTTGTTCCGATGCCTTTGCCAATATATTGTCTTTTTCTGCAACCACGTAACTTGCTTCTTGAATAGACGATGGCAAACCGCGTTTTATATCTGCTAAAAGTTCTTGGCACTTTTTTATATCTACCGCACCCTTTTTACTAAACATTATATTTGTTGCTTCTGAGAATTCTTTATCTAATTGATCAATCTTTTCTCTTATATCCATTAAACTAGACTTCCTTTTTTAATATGACAATTTTAAGCGAACCATATTCTTTTATTTTGTATATTATACACTTACTTTGTTTAAATTGCAAGTCATTTTGTAAATCCATTTCAGCTAGGACCAATGCCCCATCATTTAATAAGTCATATCGCACCAATATTTCAATAACAGATGCGTACACACCACTTTTATACGGTGGGTCTAAAAAAACCAAATCGAACCTTTTGTGGGCATCTTGAAACCTTTTTAAAGCAACTTTATAGTCTACATTTTGTATAGAATATGTGGTTGGGTCTACACCTTTTAAGTTTCTTTTTAAACATTTAACAGCATCTTCATCCACCTCTACAAAATCAACAAAAGCCGATCCTCTACTTATACATTCTATGCCAAGAGCCCCACTACCGGCAAATAAATCTAAACACTTGCCATTTGGTATCTTGTCTGAAATGGTGCTAAAAAGAGACTGTTTTACTCTTTGAAGCGTTGGCCTTGCCGATTCTGGGCTAATAAGCTTTCTGCCCCTATACTTTCCAGTTATGACTTGCATATTTTCTCCTTTTTTTTAAATTTAACTTTGATTTGCATATTCTATCACAATAGCTTACAAAATGCAACAACAAAGAAAGCCCGCCCAAACTGGGTAGGCTTTAGATGTCTTTTTATTTTAAAGCAATATGCAAATAATTCCGCCTCGTCCTTCGTTGGTGATTTTACTAAGTGTTCTACGCATTTTAATTTGTGCTTCTTCTGGAAAGTTTTGAATTTTGGTAACAATTCCATCGTGTGCAAGTTCCGACAATGATTTACCAAACATATTTGTATTCCAAATTTGTTTTTGTGTTTCTTCATCTATTTGTTGTTCTTCACTTGTTCCAAGTAAAGCATTTAATCCTGCTCCACCAACGGCTGGTGTTACTTCTGTTTCTACATCAATTTTCATAATATGCAATGTTGATGCTCTTGCTTTTAATTTGACACCAGAATTTCCAGATTTTTTAACAACTTCTGGACTTCCCAGTTCCATTTCTTCTACAGTTGGCATAACAACACCATAGCCAGTTTTATCTACACTTTCTAAAGCTGTTGCCAATTTTTTATATTCCTTACTTGCAATTGTTGCATCTGCAACATAATTTATTAGATCATAATCATTTTCAATCTTTTCACCACACATTGAGCTAAGAGTTTTATAAAATAGTCCTTGTGATGCATTTATCATATAGTTAATTTCACCAGTTCCAAGGTCAATTCCTTCAACATAAGGACTATTTATATCCTCGTTTCCTTTAAACAAATTAAGAGCATTTATGTATTCACTCATTTTTTCTAGCTTTAAATTTGCAATTTCTGTCATAATTTTTACGATATTTTCGTTCTCGTATGGTAAATTTCTCATCCATTCTGGCAATTTAAACTTAACTTCTTTAACTGGAAATTCAAATAAAACACGTTCCAAAATTGCTAAAAAATCATTTTCAGTTAAATTTTCAATATCCGAAACCAAAGTTGGCACACCATAACTAGTTTCCATCGCTTTTGCTAACGTTTTAGTTTCCTCTGCTGAAGGTGTTTTTGTATTCAGCAAAATTATAAAAGGCTTTTTAAGTGCTTTAAGTTCATTAACAACTCTTTGTTCTGCTTCTATATAATTTTTGCGAGGAATATCGGTAACCGAGCCATCAGTAGTTACTAATATGCCAATTGTACTATGTTCATTAATCACCTTACTTGTCCCAATTTCTGCAGCTTTTTCAAACGGCATTTTTTCTTCTTGCCACGGAGTTTTTACTAGTCTTGGTTTATCGTTTTCCATATGTCCTTGAACGCCATCAATTAAATAACCAACACAATCTACCATTCTTATTCTTGCCTTTGCATTATCACATAACGAAACTTCTACCGCTTCACTTGGAACAAATCTTGGTTGCATTGTCATTATAAGTCTACCCTCACCAGATTGAGGAAGTTCATCTTTTGTTCGTTCTTTTGCCATAGAATTATTAATTTTAGGCAAGACTATCTTTTCCATAAACTTAGTAATAAAAGTAGACTTCCCTGTTCTAACCGGCCCAACAACGCCTACATATATATCACCATTTGTTCTAGTCGCAATTGACTCATATATATTCATTGTAACAAACTCCTTGATTATTTTTCTACTAAAACATATTCAGCATAATATGAATTTATTACATAAAAATAAAAAAGTCGCTTTACAAAACTTCGCGACTTTTTGTTTTATTATTGTTGTTTCTTTTCATCTTTAAATTTTTTCTTGGTAGACTTAATTAGGTCTACTTTACTTTCTTTTCCTATAAGTAATCGTTCTATGTTCTTTCGGTGTGCAAACCAAGTGAAAATAAATATCGCAAACAAAAGTAAACAAACTACCTGACTTTCAACAAGTGGCAATGTTGCCTTTGCTTTAATGCCTTCTGCAACTGTTAAGCAAGTTACACAAATAAAAGATGCCAATGAGCCATATTTAAAAATAAGCCAACTAATGCCTGCAACAACCACAACAATTGCCATAACAACAGGTCTTGTTGCAAAGAAAACACCAATCATTGTTGCTATTCCCTTGCCACCTTTAAAGCCATAAAATACAGGATATATGTGTCCTAAAATAACACTTAAACCTGCCGAATAAGTATAAATTGGATTGTTAAAAATAAGTAAAACTACCAAAGTTGGAACAAAACCTTTTAACATATCTAAAATAAAATTTAATAAGCCAACTTTAAAACCAAAATTACGAAGTACGTTGGTAGTTCCAGGATTTCCACTTCCTAGTTTAGTTATATCCGCATTCTTTTTCTTACTAATTATTCTTGCGACAGAAAGGTTGCCACATAAATATGACAAGATAACTATAACAACTAAATGCCACCAAACAACCATTAATTTCTCCTTAATATTTATTCATTCTCCATTTTGTTTTTAATTACAAGATTAATTGGGGTACCGGTGAAATCTACTGCCGACCTGATGGAATTTTCTAAGTACCTTTTATAACTATCGGTAATAAGTTTGCCATCATTTACAAAAATTACAAATGTTGGCGGAGCAACACTCGCTTGCGTTGCATAATTTATTTTTAATTTCCTGCCATTTACAATAGGTGGTGCCGTACTAATAATTGCATCTTGAATTATATCATTAACCACACTTGTTTTTATGCGTTTGTTTGCATTATTATAAACTTCATCTACCGCCAATATAAGTTTTTCCATTCTTTTACCAGTTAGTGCAGATAAAAACACAGGTTTGATATATGTCATAAAACTAAGTTCTTTTTTAAGTTTTTCTTCAAACCTTTTCATGGTCAGTGTTTCTTTTTCAATTTTATCCCATTTATTAAACACAATAAGAGAGGGTTTTTGTTGCTCGTGAACAAGCCCTGCAATTTTAACATCTTGTTCAGAAATTTCTTCTGAAACATCCATGACTACCACAACGACATCTGCTCGGCGGATGCTATCTAATGTTCTAAATATTGAATATCTTTCAACCGACTCATCTTCTATTGATCTTTTGCGTCGCATTCCGGCTGTATCAATTAATAAATAATCTTTTTTATTTACCCTAAAAGGAACATCAATAGAATCTCTTGTAGTGCCCGCAATATTAGAAACAATTACTCGTTCTTCTCCAACCAATCTGTTTATTAATGAAGATTTGCCGGTGTTTGGCTTGCCAACTATTGCGATTTTAATTTTACCATCGTTTACTTGCTCTTTAGTTTCTGGAAGATTTTTTACTACTTCATCTAATAAATCTCCAATACCTTTACCTTGTTCTCCAGAAATAGGATGTGGGTCACCAACAGCAAGTGCGTAAAAATCATACAAATTAGATGTATCAAAGGTGTCATATTTATTAACAACAAGCAATACTTTTTTGCCTGCTCTTCTTAATTTTTCAGCAACTCGGTAATCTAGTGGAACTATGCCTTCTTTACCATCTACAAAAAACAAAACCAAATCAGCCAATTTTATAGCTGCATCTACTTGATTATTAATATGCGTTGTAAAATTATCATTTTTATCAAATTGTATGCCACCAGTATCAACTAATGTAAAATAGTGTCCGCACCATTCAACATCAGCATAAATTCTGTCTCTAGTAACACCTGGAGAGTCGTCAACAATAGAAATCCTTTTGCCGACTACACGATTAAAAAATGTACTTTTACCAGTATTTGGTCTTCCTACAATTGCAACTAACGAGTTCATAAAACAATTATCCTTTATTTTGTTTTATTTTATTATACCCATTAAACTGCACTTTTGCAAGGAAATTTAAAAAACTCTTAAATAGAAACTCTTTTTACAATAAATTTTTCAATTAAGATATTAAAACGTAACTCCTTATAAAACAATTAAAAAGCCGGCGAACATCCGACTTTTCTTTGCTAACTTTTTGTTTGCGGTTTCTTTTTGAAAATCGCAAAAATTTCTGAAAAAAAACGAGATAACCATGCCCTGAATCTTTTTGAAAAAACTGCAACCAAAGTTATAATTAAAACCACTCCACCAATACTTCCTAAAACTATCCATAATGTTTTGTGAGTTGCAGAAGTTCCACTTGCCGTTTTAGAAGCACTAACAAGACCAGTGTTTAACATATCACCAGAAGATTCTTCTGCATCAAAATCTGCCAAACTCTCTTGACTTGCCATTCTTGTGCCATACAAAACTACATCAATGGTTTTTGCTAATGGTTCAGTTGATCTTCTGACGTATTCCTTTTCAATTAAATTGGTTCCCATTTCAAAAAGCAATGCTCTATTAAATAATTGTTGATTATAATTGCCTTTACCAATATAAATATCTTTAATTAATCCTGGGTACACAGCATCTGCATAAGCCTTAATGTTTAGTGCAAATTCTTTGTTAATTTCGCTATTTTTATTTGCTGAGCCAATTACCATTCTAACCTTACTCATTGTTACTCCATTAACTTCGGTTATGTATTCGGATCTTGGTGTTGCATCTCGGTGTATGTCAAATATGGCATCTAAGTCGTTTTGCAATAATTCAGATGCCGTTTCTTCGCTTCTTGTGTAAGCACCTGAATTGTGTGGTAAGTGTAAATTTTCTGAATAATAAACTTTAATTGACAAGTTCTCTAAATTTTTTTTTAAGCTTTTACCAATATCATGGATACCGCCTTTGCCATAAATACTATCCACCCCATCTTCATCATTATAACATTCATCATTATGTGTATGGTACATACCAATTTTTTTTATAGTACTAGCATTTACTTCCTTTATATTACTATTCTTTTTTGTTATATTGTAAACTGGCATTTTTACATCTTCTTTATATCTAGCCACACCTATCATATTGTCTTCATCTACCGATTCTATAACATACAACTTGTTATCCGAACTAATGTATTCATCATTAACAGCAACGCTATCGCCTTTCATAAAAAGCACTTCTGTCATATTGTCACCATTATATATAGTGTAATAATTTGCATCATCAACAGTCCTTGCGTTTGCACTTAATAAATTAAACCCACTAAAGCCTCCCATTATTATAAGTATTGAAACGACAACAGCGCTAAGTAATATTAAAAAATTATTTTTTTTCACTTTGTTTCTCCTTACCCTTTCTGTAATTAATTATTGACATTTTTTTATATAATCCATCAACTGCAAAAGAATTTTTTTTGTCGGCTAATTGTTCTTCATCTATTTCAACAAACTCACCAGTTTCAAAATTAAACACTTTAGACTCATCTTTCCCACTAACTGCTTCTACTGTTTTTCCCATAAGTTCACTTAATCCAACCGCAATAATTGTTGAAATAATTATGGTATCAAAGGCTCCTGCAACACCAAGACTTAAAGGTGAAATTGCCTTTTTGCCTACACCTATTAAAAAATTAATAACACTTGATAAAAAAAGTCCAAGAATTGAACAAATAAAAGCATTTCTTCTACTTCTTCCAAGCAGATATGCAACAACACCGGCAACAATGCCATATAACCAAACATTGTCTATAACAATATCTTCCGGAGTGTTGCTTGGCATTATATATTGAATGGTCACTACAGCTCCTGCTGTTATTATCGTGCCAATAACCGCCCTAAGTAAATCTTTGCTAAACCCTGTTTTGATTAATAGATATACACAAATTCCAAAAGGAATTAAAAAGCCTCCAATAGAAAAACTGAAGTATGGACCTATTTTTATTGGTGGAATTACCATACCTACCATTATTGCAAGCAAAATTATTATTGCCCAACGATCATTCATTCTCATTTTATCTAATATTCTTTGCCCAGCACCAAAAAGAAGTGCTAATATTAAAACACTTAAAATTATATAACTAATTGACATAAATGATTTCCTCCATCATTTTGTCTTAGTTTTTTTAATTGCTTTTGCTTTTATACAGTTTTTTACAATTTAAACATATATTTTTATCTACACTAAATTTCTTTACTTTTACGTAAGCAAAAATTAAAAATACCAATAAAAAACAAAAAGCAAATCCTGCCCATATATTTAAAAATTTGGAAAATGTATAAAATACTACTGAGATACAATATGCTAAGCCAAAATGAACCAAAATAGTCTCAATCATTAAAGCCTTACCAAACTCCTGTTTACAATTCCTTAACGCCGGAATACAAGGAGGGTAAAATAAAACAAACATTATAAAAGCAATTAAACTTATGCCAGAAATATCACAAAAGCCACCAAACAGATTCGCGGTAGAAATAATATTCTCTTTTGCTATTAAACCAGCAATAATTGCAATTACAATACTTTCATTACCTAAACCCATTGGATAAAACAAAAAGGTTAATTTGTTCGCAATTAAATATAACAATGAATTTTGTGGATTGTTTAATACAAATTTAAAATTATATGTTAAATTACTTAACAACCATAATATTGATGATACAAGAAACAATACTCCAGCTACTCTTTTTAAAAACTCAACTGTCAAAT
>ERZ779869.4201-NODE-4201-length-10467-cov-2.421341_pt1 | contig 10467 bp, 5 predicted proteins | sample MGYA00511557_ERZ779869 | MGnify/ENA primary metagenome ERZ779869 (study PRJEB29588, sample SAMEA2154620) | human gut metagenome | biome: human gut; feature: human-associated habitat; material: faeces | place: Denmark | collected 2008/2010 ...
TCATATAAATATAATTTATTATCTTGGGCATGTCTTATTACCATTCTGCCTTTAAAAATATTATATCCTGTTAATTCACCATCATTATTGTATTTAGGAACAGCAAATCTAGTATCATAGCGATACCATCCATACTTTGCTTTACTATTGTGCTTACTTTTTTTATTTTCTGAGAAAGTCTTATTAGCAGCAATTTGAATCAACTCCCTAATTGCCACAGAAGCATTCGCTTTTGCATATTCATTTGGTCCTCTTAATACCTTGGTATCTTTTGAATGCGAGTACTCATCGGGGAAGTCACTCCCAATATAAATCAATTCATTTGTGTCAAGGATTTCTGTACAAGAGCCTATATATTCTTTCAAATAATTCTCTACCATATTCCAGTCAACATTTTTGCTTCTCTTAAATCTAAGATCGTTAATAACAACAACTTTTTTCCCTTCTGCATCTGATATGACGGAAATATTACCTGTTGGCAGCTTAATTTCTTGCTTTCGTATCCATCGTTCGAGATAACTGAATACTCGTCTTTTCATTTCTCCAGAAGACATCATAATACTATCAATTATAAACTGCTCGCCAACTACATAGTCTGCTCTTGAAAATTCATTCTTCTTATCTTCTTCATCACACAGTAAATCAACAAGCGACATATCCAGTGCCTTACAAATCGCAACTAGCTTGTCTGCCTGTGGATTTATCTGTTTCTTTCGCCAATCACTAATTGTACTAGTAGCAATGCCTGTCCTTCGGGACAGTTCAATCTGACTCATATTTATTTCTTCTAGTCTTGCAAAAATCTTTTCGTATATATTCATGATACAGCCTCTTTTTCCGACTTTTCGGATATTGTATCATTTACAATATATCTTTACAAGTTTTTCTTAATTCATCCTAATACTTTCTTTTTTCTCTCAATCATTGTCTCGAAAAAGGCTCGCATATCCACACAAATCAAAATTTCTTTGACAAAAGACAAATTGCCTCCACATGTTTCGTGAATGGAAACATGTCGCAAGGCTGGCACTCGACAGCCTGATATCCATGTCTTGTGAGATATTTTAAATCCCTCGCAAGTGTCTCAGGATTGCATGACACGTAGACCACTTTTTTCGGTGCAAGTTTTACTACTGAGGATAAAAATGCCTCATCGCTTCCCGCTCTCGGTGGATCCATGAATACGACATCCACTTTTTTGTTCTGCTCAGAAAGCTCTACCATAAATTTTCCGGCATCTGCATTGTAGAACTGTTCATTTTTGATATTGTTCCGTTTTGCATTGATGACCGCATCCTTCACAGCATCACGGTTTAACTCCACGCCGATCACTTCTTTTGCCTGGGACGCAGCGATCAGACCGATCGTTCCGGTTCCACAATATGCATCGATCACTTTCTCTTTTCCGGTCAGTCCCGCATATGTGATCGCTTTGTTATAAAGGATCTCTGTCTGTACCGGATTCACCTGATAAAATGATTTTGGCGAAATACGGAAGGTACAGCCACAGAGCGTATCCTCAATATAACCTTTTCCATAAATAACAGTTTCCTTTTCTCCAAGAACCATGCTGGTCTGTTTATCATTTATATTAACCACAACTGTAGTTATTTCAGGATGAAGCTTCCGCAGTGCTTTCACAAAATTGTTTTTGGATGGAAGAATCGGGGAACCGAGCACCAGCACTACCATCACCTCGCCGCTGTGAAAACCACGGCGCACGAGAACGTGCCGGAGCAGACCGTATCCGGTGTCCTCATCATATGTTTTTATTTTAAATGAATGAAGAAGTCCTCTGATATCGCGAATGATCGCACTCGATAACTCATCCTCGATTTCACACGAATCAATATTGATGACCTCATGGGTTCCGGCCTTGTATACACCGGAGATCACGCCGCCCGGTGCCGCCTTTGCATGTCCGTTTCCTGCGGTACGTCTGCCTCCGTTTGCATGTTTTCCCCTGCGCTCCACATCAAACACTGCGTGTACTTTATTTCTGTAATGATACGGATTTTCCATTCCGATGATCGGCAGGACTTTACAGTAATCCCCAATGTTTTTGCGCACATAGGTCTGTTTTTCCTGCAGCTGTTGTTCATAGGACATTCCCTGATAATCACAGCCACCACATTTTTTTGCATACGGACAGACTGCTGCCTGTTTCTTTGTATCCTGCGGCGCTTTCTTTGTATCCTGCGTTTTCTCTGATTTCCATGCGTATTTTTTCTGCAATGCTCCCGCATTATCTATGATTTTTTTCTTTCCTTTTGTCTGCATGACTGCTCCTTTTATTTTGGCTTGTTACTTTTCATCTCTATGTGTTTATGCTATCATAGGAACCCGTAAGAATCAAAATATTTTTAGTGAGGTTATGAATATGAATTTTATTAAGAAGAATTGGAAAGGTGTGCTGTTATGCCTGATAATCGCGATTCCAAGCTGGATTTTAGGAAAAATTTTCCCAATTGTAGGCGGTCCTGTCTTTGCGATCCTCCTAGGAATGGTCATTACATTATTGGTCAGCGATAAATCTGCTCTACAGAGCGGCATCACATTTGTGTCCAAAAAGATCCTGCAATATGCTGTTATTTTACTTGGTTTTGGAATGAATCTCTCTGTCATCCTGCAGACAGGAAAACAATCGCTTCCAATCATTCTTGCAACGATCACAACATCCCTTGTTGTTGCCTGGGTATTACATAAAATCCTTCATGTTCCCGGAAAAATCTCCACACTCATCGGTGTAGGTTCCTCGATCTGTGGAGGCTCCGCAATTGCAGCTACTGCTCCTGTCATTGACGCTGATGATGAGGAAGTTGCACAATCAATTTCTGTCATTTTCTTTTTCAATATGCTTGCCGCTTTATTTTTTCCTATGCTTGGTACCGTTCTTGGTTTTCCCAGACAAGCGGAGAAGCTTTCGGTATTTTTGCCGGAACTGCTGTGAATGACACCTCTTCCGTTACCGCTGCTGCCTCCACCTGGGATTCCATGTACAACCTTGGTTCGGCGACTTTGGATAAAGCTGTCACCGTAAAACTTACAAGAACACTGGCAATTATCCCAATCACGCTTGTCCTTGCTTTTCTTCGAACCAGAAGGGAACAAACGGATCATAATAAAGTGGATTTTAAAAAGATTTTTCCAATGTTCATTCTCTATTTTATCATTGCATCCATTATTACAACAATAGCAGTGAACTTCGGTGTTCCTGCAGCTGTTTTCAATCCGCTAAAAACTTTGAGCAAGTTTTTCATCGTTCTTGCCATGAGTGCAATTGGTCTGAATACCAATATTGTGAAATTAGTGAAAACAGGAGCCAAGCCTTTGCTTCTTGGATTCAGCTGCTGGATCGGTATTACCTGTATGAGTTTGCTGATGCAACACGTATTAGGTCTGTGGTAAAATTATGAATCTTTTTGATAGGAGGAAGCGGTTTTCGCTCCTTCTATTTTTGTATTCTGGCAAATAGAAGCGCTATCACCATCAGAAAGCATCCCACAAACACAAAACACCACTGTATTCCGATTTTTGTCAAAAATGCTGAGGCTGACAGCGTCAGAATCTCCACCAGATTCACTCCCATATTAAGCACAGACAGCGTTGCCGCACGCTGGCTGCCACACTCCGCTTCGTCCACAAACTGATTTTCCAGATCCATCAGCAGATATTCCGGAAGATTTAAAAGCAACGGTAATATCAGCATTAGAAGCAGTACGGCTGCCCTGAATTTTACCACTCCAAAAAGAAGAAATGCCACCCCTGCTGCGGCAGCTGTAACTGCGGGCAGTTTTTCCCTACTGGACTTTCCGTTTTTTCCGTCAGACAATTTTCCTAAAATGGGTTCTGCCAGCATCTGTACGGCTGAATAGCTCAAAATAATCAATGACATCCATTCTGCCGGCAAACCGCAGTTTTCAAGTTTTACCACATAAAAGAAGTTGATCAGAAGCCATGCGATACTGAAAATCGCCAGCGAAATCACAAACAGAAATGCTTTTTTGTTTTTAAATACCGCTAAAATCTGCCGTATCGAATCCTTTTTCTGCATAGTATCACCGCTATTCTCCTGCTGTCTGATGTCTGCCTGAAGCCGCATTTCTTTTCTATCTGCAATTATGGTTTTACTGCTTTCACTTCTCAGGAAGAACGAGCATACAACCGCTATAATATCCATGACTACGGTTGTAATCAGTAGACCTTCCATACCGCTTATTTTATAAATCCCGGCATACGCAACTGTACTGATGATAAAACCTGCTATTCCAAAGTTTTCTGCATGTGCTGTTTTTACAAGATATCCGTTTTCCCCATACAGATTGTACAGGTATGCGCTTCCTGTCCCGGAGGTAAAGCACGCCGCAATCCCCTCCACAACTGCCTCCACGACGAACAGTGCAAGTGACCGGCTCACAAAGGCTGCAAGCAATAAACTTCTCGCGCCAAACAGTAACACCTGCGCCAAAATCAGTGATTTCCGGTATCCAATTTTATCTGTTATAAATCCTGTTGGAATTTCCCCCAGAAAAATCACGCCTGACAATAATGCCTGAAGGATGAAAAATACGTGTTCCGACACACCAGCCTGCGTTCTTACCAGCAACGCAACCGGCGCAAAAAAGACAAGTCCATTCAAAAAACAGACTCCATCATAACTATCAAATTTTAATTTTTTCATGAGATATCTCCTTTTTTTCTAATTCGTGATCAGTTGACCGATCTTCTTTTTTGTAACAAAAAAAGATTACACCTATCTGTAACCTGATCTAAAAACTGTGCCGTCTTTGATCTCAGCCAGTTTTTCCATCATTGAATTAGAAAAAAATCAATGTCTCATGTATTTGATAACCTCCGAAGTCTTACTTTTAAAATATACTGTTATTTAAAAACTGTATCAGTGAGGAATGTTCACTGATGTAATTTATACTAACATAACGTATTTCAAATTACAAGTTTCAGTGCCCCTCCTTTTCATCAAACTATCTTTATTTTTCTTCATAGAACTCTTTTCTATTTTACATTTATCTAATTTTTGCTTTCAAAAAAGACTTCCAAAATTTACTCAGAAGTCTTTTTTGAAACATCTTATCTTCTATAAAATAAGCTTAGTTTATTTGCTTAATGCATCCTGTACTGCAAGTATTAACATTCCTGCACAGTCTGTGCAGCCCTCCGGAATTACTTCGAGATTAAAACCTTCTATTTCGGTTGGAATACCATTATCATCTGCAGTTATTTTAATTTCTGCAATTTTATCCGGTCCCATATTCTGAAGTTCCTGAAGAACCATAGTCTGCTTTGTTGGCCACATAAACTGGAATGCATCCGGATCAGTCAGGGAATACTCAGAATCCATGTCATTTACAACGATGGTTGTGATCTTATCACCCTCAAGGTTAATATCTACGTCTGTACCTCTCTTGTATCCATTGGCTTCCGTGTGATAGCTTCCGGATACATTTCGCTTCTCATTGCTCTTACCGCAGCCAGCAAATGCAAGAAGCATTATGCATCCTAGCAAAAGTGTAATAACTGCCCTATGAATTAACTGTTTCCTCATTTTTCTTCTCCCCCTTTTTTCCTCTGAATCCAGGAATCACAAGGAATATAATACTTAATGCCATTCCAAGGATTAAGATTGCATTAGCACCACCAACAACAAGTTTCCATGTATTGCCCTCCTGCATCTCAAGACCTACACCTGATGTATTGGCAAATACATATAACTGTCTGTGTGCTGATTCCTGTAACATGCGGATACCGTAATCTGTTCCGTATAAATTTTTTGTCGTTACAGCTGTCTGTGGAGCAAGCCACATGTCAAGACCTGCAAGTACACCTGTATCAGGAACATAGATTGTAAAATCCATAGCCGCATCTGTGATCATACGTCCATGTGATCCCCACTCACCTCTCGCAAGATCTGTCACTAATGGTTTGCTTGCACCTGTCCAGCCTGTTCCGATATAGTTATAACTTGTCATATATCCATTGCAGTCTGCTTCTTTTGTAACAATCTCAAATGGTCGGCAATAGATTTCTCTTAATGCCTGCTCATCTACCCAGGTATGTACCCCACCACGGTTTGTCTCCTGATCATTGGCTACAAAATGTTTTAAGTATACCGCAATCTTTTTATCCTGTAACCCTCTGATCTCCTCTGCTGCTATTTTTCCGGAAAGTGTCGGATCTTCTGAATAGGCCTCGAAGCATCTTCCACCAAATGGAGATCTGTGGATATTAACAGTCATACCATACATACCGGAAATTCCGTTTGCAAGGCATTCATCTCCATAAATAGTTCCCATTCTGTAAGCAAGCTCTTTATTCCATGTTGCTGCACGCACAGTTGAGCCTACATACTGATTAGCTGTTTTATCGGATGTCAGATTGTGGAGTCCTTCTGCACCGTCCATATCAATTGCAGCTGCCTTGTTGATGGAAAGGATTGCCGGGTTGCTCCAGCCACAGGTTCCATATAATCTTCTAAGTTCATCCACTGACATTTCTTCTACTAACTGCTGCCACTTCGGATCATCAAATTCAAGACCTGTCATGTCTGAGATTTCCAGTCCACTGTCTACTCCGGTAACAGCCGGTTCTGCGTCCGGCAGATTATCAAGATCATACTCCCATCCAGAAGTATTATTCGTCATAAGTGCAACTGTTTCATCGGAAGCTGCCACATTCATATTTGTCTCTCTGGATGTCGGCATCGTTCCTGCCCAGTCAGAACGGGATACATATCCGACTGTTCCGTCTGCTCCAAAGTATCCGTCACCAGCTGTGACTGCATCAAACAGGTTCTCTGCTGCCACTTCATCTGTGGAACGTTTGCCCTGGTTTGCGTCATTGTATACAACTTTACTGTCTACTGTGTAGGCAATTGGCTCTACAGCCGTTCCATCACTGTTAACCTTCATGTTATGAGAATCTGTCTGAAGCCTGAATTCATAATCACCGGCACTTAATACATAGCATTTGTTATTCTTATAGTCATAAGATGCCATGTCATCTACATTCATAGTAAGTGTCACCGTCTCAGATTCACCTGGTTTTAGTGTATTTGTTTTTTCAAATGCTCCAAGTACTACAGATGATTTTTCAATCTCCTCTGCCGGGTCATATGGTGCTGCATAGTAGAGCTCTACGACATCTTTTCCTGCAACATCGCCGGTATTGGTAACTTTTACATCGATATTGATTGTTCCACCAATATCTCCTAACTCTGTTTTCTCAACTTCCCAGTCGAAGTTTGTGTAAGACAAACCATAACCAAATGGGAACTGAACAGTTGTGTCATAATCAATATAACCATCAGCTGCTGCTGTCTCATAATAGCGATATCCAACATAAATACCTTCCTGATAGTAAACATATTTGTTGTTTCCATCAAAGTTAGAATATGTGTAATCGCCAAAATTGTAATAAGAAGGAGCTGTTGTAAGGTCATATGCATAAATATCAGCAAGATGTCCGGATGGATTTACTTCACCGGCAAGGATATTTCCGAGAGATCCACATCCTCTGGAACCCGGCATTCCGATCCAGAGTGCTGCATCAATTGCCTCATCATCCAGAAATCCTGTTTCCATTACCATAGCTGTATTCAATACAACGATGACTTTGTCATAATGCTCTTCTACATAGCTTAAAAGTTCCTGTTCTACGCTCTGGAGCTCCAGATAATGTTTGCCGGCATCTCCTCCGACATAGCCGTCCATCTCCATCGTTGCATCCGATCCTTCTCCACCTGCACGTCCGATCACTACCATTGCCACATCCGAATAGTTCTCTGAATATGTCAGAACATTTTCACCTTCGTAATCGTATGCTTCATACTCATCTAAGGACTGCTCTAAGATACTGTGATCTGCTCCTGACATATCTGTCATTCCACCTTCCTGATCACTTCTCTCTTTGTAATTGTCCTCATAGAACTGCCACAGTCCAGGGTTTACTTCGAATCCGGCATCTTCCAGACCTTTTTTCATATTTGTGTTCAGATCCTGCTTGAACCAGCTCGATGCAGAACCGGAACCCTGATATAATGTCTGATAAGATGCAATACCAAACAGATTAATCTTCGTTCCTGCTGCCAGTGGCAGAGAAGCATTGTCCTTGTTCTTTAGCAATACGATACCTTCATTTCCAAGTTCCTCTGTGAGATCTGCGGCCTGCGACAATGCTTCGTCTGCTGACATCTCATAAACAGAATTACTGTCATCCCTGAAATAAAGCTTGATCATTGTGATGTATCTTGATACAAGCAGGTCAGCGACTACGGTAACGATCAGCAGAATTGCGGTTATCGCAATACCAATGTACCCTTTTTTCTTTCCTTTGCTTTTCATATTTTTCCTCCTTTTTTCTGATGAACGAATCGTAGCATAAAAAAAAGAGGCAGATTGCCTCTTTTCACAACTGGTCATTTTCAATTCGTAATTTTAAGTTCTGGATTCTGTGTATGAAAACCAGAACTGACCGGTTATATTTATGCCATTTGTAGTTTTATCTTATGGGATTGGTATTGAAATCCGCTTGATCACAAGCGCATGCTCCTTATGTATCGTCATGCAGCCATCATATTTTTTCACAATCTCTTTCACACTCTTAATGGAATAATCAATTCCCTCTTCTCTCACTTCCTGTGCTTCCTTTGAGTCTTCGAAATAATTCTCAAGCTGTATCATAAGCAGTCCGTTCTTCTCCCAGACCGATAGTGCAATCTGCTTCTTGTCCGGCTCTTCCAGCATTTTGATGGAATAAAAGGTATCCTCGAAAAGTCCTGTAAAAAGTGCGTAGACATCCATTGTCTCCATAAAATCCATCTTCGCACCATCCACAATGCACGCCATTGTGATATGATTCGCCTGACAGTAAAAGTTCTTCTCCGTCAATACAACATCTAATACTTCGTTTCCAGTCTTCACAACCGCATCATAAATCTGAATGGAATCCTTAAGGTCCTCTAGCGAATCCTTAAGCTGTTCTGAAACCTGCATCTCCTGGATTCCTGTAATCTGCTGTTTTAACTCATGACACTTTAAGTTGATCGCGTTCATGTTTTCTTTCGCTACGGCATACTGCTCCTGCCGCTTCAGCCATAAATATTTTACCAGAGACAGTTCATTCTCATCCTGAATCCTACGGAAAATACCATCATCTAAAATCAGGATGAAAAGACAGCAGATCAGGGAATAAAAATGGCACACCAGTTCCAGACCATAGTATTCATTATTCGCATAGCTTTGTACCATTCTGCTCAAAACAAGCACGACAAAGAATACGCCTACTGAAAATCCAATAGTCTGTCTGACACTGATGTCAAACTCTCCTTTTCCTCTTTTTTTTCTCACAAAAAACAAATAACATGTTCCATATACCAGTGCGACTGTCAGAAACATCTTCAAGTTGATATCCGGTTCTGAATCTGTCGGTGCATGTGGAACATGAAACAGGATTCCACGGATACATTTTTCTATCATGCCAACGGTATAAGTCAAATGCTGTACGGCATAAGCACAGACAGCCGTGTAAGTAGCCTTTCTCCATGAGATCACATACACACGGTAGGCAATAAATCCGATCATCGCTGTTTCCAGAATAAATTTGATATTCGAATTTGTGTCCATTGCAGCGATCACACTTCCTGCAAGCACAAGCAGGACTCCCTGCTGCCAGAAATGCTCTCTCTTTTTCATCGGAATCATAAGAATCCACGTTATCACCAACATCTCGATAAAAAAAGATGCCTGTATCCATTCAATACGCAGCCCGTTCATTGCACTCCTCCGTAGTAATCTGTCAGTATCTCCATAAATTCCTGCCTTTTCAGCCGGCTGAACAGAAGCTCGTCTTTATTGTCCATGATCACATGCTCTTTCTCTATGCGGAGAACATGCATCAGATTCAACAGATAACTGGAGCTGCATCTTGCAAAAGGAAGGCCTTCGAGATCTTTTTCTACTTTTTTCAAACTTCCTGTACACATATAATTTCCCTGCATCGTATGAAATGTCAGTGAATGGTTCTGCACCTCAATATAAATAAGCTCTGTCGTGTGTACCTTATAAATGCACTCTTTGCCCTTGATAATAATACTTCGTTCTTCCCGCATGGAAACTCTGTCATAAGCCTTGTGCATCTTTTCCACAAACATATAATAACTGACCGGCTTAACCAGAAAATCAAGCGCACTGACTTCATAGCCTTTCATCACAAACTGTGCCATATTCGTGATAAAAATCAGAATCACTTCCTCATCCAGATTCCGAATCCATTCAGCCGCTTTCATCCCATCCATATGCTCCATCTCAATATCTAAAAGTATAACGTCATATTTCTTTCCTGTATTATACTTTTCTACGATCTCAGTACCATCCGTTAAGGTTTCCACCTGAATTGGAATCCCCGATTCTTTTTCAAACATTTCAAGGTAGGATAAAATTTTTTTCCTGCTCA
>ERZ779869.4209-NODE-4209-length-10453-cov-2.664936_pt1 | contig 10453 bp, 12 predicted proteins | sample MGYA00511557_ERZ779869 | MGnify/ENA primary metagenome ERZ779869 (study PRJEB29588, sample SAMEA2154620) | human gut metagenome | biome: human gut; feature: human-associated habitat; material: faeces | place: Denmark | collected 2008/2010 ...
ACCATGTCGGCAGCGATGCCGGGCGCATTCGCGCGTGCTACAATGCGGGCACCAGAGATGAAAACACAGTCCCCGTCGGGTAGTCGTGGGCGTGCGGGAGTCCGCATCAGTAACCTGCCTCCTTGGTTGTCCCTTCTCTGCATGGTCATCTACATAAAGGAGGAACCAGCCATGCAGATCAGCGTGTCGTCCACCCTGACCGTATATCACGACGGCCAATTCTGGGTCGGGCTGGCGGAGCACGTCGAGGGCGGAAGGTATGGCGTCGCCCGCATCGTCTTCGGCGCGGAGCCGTCCGATGAGGAGATCCTGCAATTCGTTACAAGCGAATGGGAGAAGCTCTCGTTCTTCGGCGACAAGGTCACTGAAACAAGCAAACCCGCGAAGAACCCCAAGCGGCGCGCTCGCGAGGCAGCGAAAGCCCTTAAACGGCCCGCGGTGAGCACCAAGGCACAACAGGCGCTCGCGGCACAGCGGGAAGCGATGAAGCAGGAGTCGGCTCAAGCAAGAAGTCAGCGTCGCGCGGATGAGGCGGAGGCGCGCTTCGAGCAGCGAAAGCTGAAGCGCAAGCAGAAGCAGCGCGGGCAATGATCGGTGCCGACATGGGCCCAGACGTGAACAGTGCTACGTCCCCTGTTCACGGGGCGCGAAACCATAAAGGTTGTCCAGCGGTTGCCAAACGAAAAGCCCCTGACCTGTTTGTGCAGGTCAGGGGCTCGGAAACGCTAGATATCTGCTACTCCCACTCGATGGCTTCGGTTCTAGCGTTCCGTCACTCCAGTTGCACCCAGTTTTCGCCGCCGTCTCTAACCGAGTGCCGTCAGGTAACGCCATGTCGCGTTTTGTCGGCTTCGGGGACAAAAGCTGGGACAACTCTAAAAACTTTTTTCAAACTCAGGGCTTTGAGTTTTTGTTTTTGTCCCAAAGGGCACAGCGAGCCGCCTTTGGAGGCTCGATATCGCCGAAAACGCCCGTTTTGAAACTCAACCGCCCTTTTGCCCGCAAGCCGCCAGCTGCAATCGCAAGCGAATCAACGCGGGCGGCTTTCATGCTGGTTGAAAAACCGCAGGTCGCAGCTCTTCGTCGTCTGCGGGTAAAGTGAGTAGTCTCAGGTGGCTTGCCCGTGAGTAGACGAGCGGGCTTTGAGATTCCGCCGACGTCCGGAAACGCTTCGAGCTCCCTTGAATTTCCGGACAGTACATGATATAAGGTAATTGGTTTTCCGTTAGGAAGGCTTCCAAGTGCCGGGGACGTTTTCCCCGGCTTTTTTCTTATCCAGGAGAACAATGCGAGAACTCAGCATCTTCGTCGACGAGTCGGGAAGCGACGGCCTCTCCGACCGCCACTACCTGCTCACCGTCGTCATGCACGACCAATCCGAGAGCATCGCGGATTCGATCGCGGCATACGAGGGCGCCCTTCGCACCAAGGGACTTCCGGACATACCCTTCCATGCGTCGCCGCTCATGAACGGCAAGGACCTGTACTCCGCACTCGACCTAAGGACGCGCAAGATGTTGCTCGGCTCGTTCCGAGTCTTCTTCCGCCACATGCCCGTGAAGTACCACACCTTCGCATACGCGACCAAAAAGTTCGCCTCGCTCGACAAGCTCGCGGGGACGATGCGAAGGGACATCGTGAACTTCCTGTTCGACAACCTCGCGGAGCTGCAGGCCTACGACGCGGTCAAGGTCTACTACGACAACGGCCAGCACTCCATCGCCGAGTCTCTCCACCTCGCAATCGAGTACGCGCTGTCGAAAGACGCGGTAGTCTACCGCTCCGCACAGCCCTCCGAGTACCGGCTTTCGCAGGCGGCGGACTACATCTGCACCATGGAACTCACAGCGATCAAGTACGCGGGGCATGCAGCCACCGCTACGGACGAGAAGTTCTTCGGAAAGTGGTCAGACTTCAAGAAGGGCATTCTTAAGGAGACGCGCAAGAAGCTCGTCTAATGAAACGCCGCATCGAGTATTCGTTTTGGAATTTCGCTGGCACGTACCGCCGCTATTAATTTCACGCATTCGCGAAGCAGGCTGGGCCTTTGCCACCGACCGTCTTCCCTAACGGCCGCCGGTCAGAGGACCGCTGTTCACTTGTCGCATGATGGAAGAACGAATATTCAGCCACGAGAACGGGAGGTTCCGCAACTGGTGGTATGCGGACCTGCACGACGACCTCATCGTCTTCTACTCGCCCCTCAAGGACGGAGATAGGGATGCGGCCCCGGTGAAAGCCTGGAGACGATACAGCCAGGTCTGGCAGAGCGAGGAATAGCCGCGTCCCTCGCCATCGGTCACTGCGCGGAAGAGCCGACCTTGGCGAGCAGCAGCCCAATCACCGCAACCCCGACTTGAGTTTCATGAGGCCCGAAACGACACCGTTTGGCCCTCGGGAAAAACCGCGCGTCTACTCACTTGGGATAAATCCTTACTCCTATTCCTCCGAATGCCGCCCCGTGCCTTGCCGTCTTGAAACACGGGGAGTAAATGGCGAAATTGCAGGTGAAAGGGAGTAAAAAGCCAAAGAAAAAGCCTCCGTCCCAACGCGAGAACGGAGGCCAGATTATCGTATTTACTCACCATTGTCGCTGGCGGCTTTGCCGTAACTCTCGTGCGAAACGAAACTCAGCGGCACAGCGCGGCACTCAAAAATGCAGGTCAGAACCCTGTCAGCCTACTCCCACTCAAAATTCTGATTTTGCATCTCGTTAATCGTGATCGCATCAGGTTATGTGATATGTCCACAATAGACACTAGCGTCTAGAAACTCGAGTACTCAAAAAGTAAATACATTGGCCAACCTTGCGAATTCAAAACAGTGCTAATCAGTCATTCCGGCATCGATCCAATTGTCCATATCTGCGATTATCACGTTGCCATGGCGTGTTCCCCAGTAAGGAAGGGAATTGCTTGTGTGGTACCAAGTTTCAAAACCTGAATCTGGACGTTGTTCTTTATACACATCGACAAGATTTGAATAAAACAGACTGCTCATAACGATTCTCGAGATACCGTTTTTGTCGCCAAATCCTGAAAGCTTTGATGCTTTCGAAACGGCATCGCCAATCCAAACTGTGGAATTGATACCCACGCCTTTTCGACCAGCTTTGATAATGTGGTCATCCCCCACGGCAAGACCTATTCCAGCTCTGATGGTGTCGAGACCGTGATTGCGAAGGATTCTGTTCAGCATTGCGATAAATGAATTGACATAGGCGGCTTTATTGTGCACCTCATATAAGTCTGTCTTTTTTGGTGTGGTGTAAATTGCGTAAACGCAATCTCCTCTGATTCCGATTTCTCTTAAAAGCGGATCGTCTCGAAGTATTTCAATGATTTCAGAGGTGAAGCTTCTGATGATTTTTGCGGTCTGCTCTCTATCGTCATCGGCGAACAACTCAGTCGAATTTCTGATATCGACAAACAATGCAGAAATCCAAGAGTTGTAGGCATTCTCGAATGTCAGATTATCAGTGGATGGTAGCTTGGATGAGGCTTGGATGGGCATACGCGCATTCAAGATCTCATCAATCCTCTTCTTGCCGGCCCGATAGTCGTAGTATGTCATTTAGGCTCCCATCTGCATGGCAACAAGAAACAGAATGCAGAACACGATAGCGGCAATAACTGCCATTACGCATTTGTTGTAAAGGTCGAATTTCTTTTTGCAGATACATGCATTGATATGGATTTGTTTGGAAAACTCATTAGGGTCGATTCCCGCGCTCAAAGCTGTTTCATATTGTTCGGCGGTTCTAGATGCTATTGAGCCGAAATACAGAATCGAATCGCCATTGCTTTTGAGTCTGGCCATCATTATTGAAGCAAATAGTCCGAGAGAAACAATAAGCGTAATTGCACTAATTGCAAGAAAAAAGACCGGGAGCGCATGCGCGTAAGGATTTGCCGCAAGCGTTCCAACCGCATTGGTAAAAGGGGCGCTGGAGATAATGAAGCCTGCAAACACGCCTATAACGGCGAACAGAATGGATGTCTTTTGTTCGACATTCCTGTTAAATCCAATGATGTTGTCGAGCAACCATTTCTTGTCGTCCTGGTTTGAGATTTCGAGCAAAACTGCCGCGATCTCGATCGGCTTTCCGTCTGGGGGCGCAACCGTCTCTTTCGAATCTAAAACGTAGTTTTCATCCATATTGTTTTCATCTGACATTTAAGGGTTAATTCCTTCCCGCATTATTTTAGGTCTGATTGCTGAATTCACTGCTGAATCAGATTGCCAGAGTGCAATAACCGCTTTCAGCGTTAGCGTAAGAGCCGACTGTCTCTACTTTCCAGTCCAAGGGCTCTTGCCGTCGGGAGCGCTCATCCAAGTGCCGAGGTCGTAGGTCTGCTTCCAGCCCTCGTATTCCTCGCGGGTGATCTCCTTGGCGTCAAGCTTTTTCTTCATCTTGTTCCAGTCCCCGAGGAAGCCGTCGAAGGTCATGCCAACAGTCATAAGGCCGCCGGTGATGGCGGGGCGGCCGTTGATCTCGATGATGGTGTAGCCGTACAACTCGTCGTTCTCCAACATGGCATAGAAGAACTCCATCGAGGAACCGAACTCCGGAGCGGACAAGCACTCAGGCCTGACCCTGAGCGCCATCGCGATGCGCTCCAGGACTTCCTTCTTGGGTTTACGATCACCCAGCTCGTAGCTGCGCAGAGCGCTCTCGCTGATGCCGCTGAACGCGGCAAGCCGCTTCTGAGTGAGCTGCCTCTTTTTCTCTGAGATTCTTGATCTTGCGGGAGCAAAGCGGTGCCAAACCGCCATTGTGCTTTCCACCAAACATTTTTCGTCCTGATGTAACGGGTTCCACCTAGCACACTAAAAACGCTGTCCAAATGGTAACACCTCACGAATTTGTGAGCAATTCTCGTTATTTCCACCGCCTTAGCCGGACCTGATTGCTTCCGTTTCCCTGAAATGACAAAAATCTTTACTCCCCATTAACCACCTGGGAAAACGCTGTATGGAGACCGCCGAAACGCCCATTGAGTTCGATTTGAGTTTCACGGACCCCGAAACGGCCCCCTTTCGCCCTCGGGGACAAAAACCGCGCGTCTACTCACTCGGGATAAATCCTTACTCCCGTTCCTCCGAATACCGCCCCGTACTTTGCCGTCTTGAAATACGGGGAATAAATCGCGAAATCGCAGGTGAAAAATAGTAAAAAGGCAAAGAAAAAGCCTCCGTTCCAACATGGGAACGGAGGCTCGATAATCGGATTTACCCACCGCCGTCGCTGGTGGCTTTGCCGTGACTCTCGTACGAAACGAAACTCAGCAGCACAGTGAGGCACTCAAAAGTGCAGGTCAGAACCCTGTCAGCCTACTCCCACTCAATGGTCGCGGGCGGCTTGGACGTGATGTCATAGCACACGCGGTTGGCACCGGGAACCTCGGCGACAATACGGCCGGAAATCTTGGCCAACACATCGTAAGGCAACTTGGCCCAGTCAGCGGTCATAGCATCGCTCGATTCAACAGCACGCAAAATAACAGGGCGCTGATACGTGCGCTCGTCACCCATAACGCCAACCGACTTAATGTCGGGCAGCACGGCGAAGTATTGCCAGCAACTATGCTCGGAATTGCGGTCGCCCGTCTCTTCGAACAAACGCTGGTTGTATGCATCGAGCTCTTCGCGCACAATCGCGTCAGCATTCTTCAGAATCTCGAGCTTTTCCTTGTCAACGGCACCGATAATGCGAATCGCGAGACCCGGGCCCGGGAACGGCTGACGGAACACGATGTGCGCCGGCAAACCAAGCGCCAGACCAAGCGCGCGAACCTCGTCCTTAAAGAAGTGGTCGAGCGGCTCGATCAAGTCGAAATGCACGCCCTCGGGGAACGGGATCAGGTTGTGGTGGCTCTTGATGGTGGCCGTCTTGCCGCCCGTCTTGCGAGCGCCGGACTCGATGATGTCGGGGTAGATGGTACCCTGAGCCAGGTACTTGACCGGCTTGCCATCGGTCTCAAGCTGCTGCGCCACGGCGAAGAACTCTTTCCAGAACTGCGTACCGATGATGCGGCGCTTCTCCTCGGGCTCTGTCACGCCGGCCAGAAGCTCGGCATAGCGGTCCTCGGCGTGGACGTGGATAAAGTCGACATCGAACTGCTTGGTGAAGACTTCCTCCACCTGCTCGGGCTCGCCCTTGCGCAGCAGACCGTGGTTGATGAACACGCAGGTCATCTGCTTGCCCACGGCGCGAGCGCCCAGCGCAGCCACGACGGAGGAGTCGACGCCACCGGACAGGGCCAGAATCACGCGGTCGTCGCCGACCTTCTCGCGAAACTCGGCCGTCATGGTCTCGACCAGGTTGTCCATGCTCCAGTTGGGCTCCAGGCCGCAGATCTCAAACAGGAAGTTGCTCAGCAGCTGCTGACCGTACTCGGAGTGCTTGACCTCGGGGTGGAACTGCGTGGTGAAAATCTTGCGCTCGGGGCACTCCATGGCAGCAACCGGGCACACGTCGGTGCTGGCGGTAACGGTAAAGCCCTCGGGCACCTCGGACACGGCGTCGCGGTGGCTCATCCACACGGTCTGCTCCATAGGCGTGGAGTTAAAGAGCTTGGCGCCAGCCGTGCGCGTGATGGTGGCGCGGCCGTACTCGCCCACCTCGGAGTGGCCGACCTTGCCGCCAAGCGTCACGGCCGTGATCTGATGGCCGTAGCAGAAGCCCAAAACGGGAAGGCCCAGGTCAAAGATGGCGGGATCGATAGACGGAGCGTCCTCGGCATACACGGAAGCCGGACCGCCGGAAAGGATGAGTGCAGAGGCGTTCATCTCGCGAATCTCGTCGGCCGAGATGTCGCAGGGGACAATCTCGGAATACACGTTGAGGTCGCGGACGCGACGGGCAATGAGCTGACCGTACTGCGCACCAAAGTCGAGTACGAGGACCTTTGCGGAAGCCTTTTGATCCATGGTTCCCCCTCTTGTTGGCGGGGAGCCGGTGCCCACCCGCGTGAATGAACGAAAATAACCTCCATAGTGTACACGTTATATGGGGTTTCTCGTCCCTCGCAGCCATCAGCGCACGGCAAACGCACGACCTGGGCCCCTATTTGACGGCAATTGAAGTGTTACCAAACGTTACAGATGATGTAATACGTTTGAACATTGTACGCCCTGTGCCACAATACTGCCGAACGACTCCGCCTCTGCGGCGGCAAATACGATAGGAATACCAGCATGAAGCGCATCCTTCTCATCGCCACGGGCGGCACCATCGCATCGACCGAGGACGGCAACGGCCTCTCCCCCGCCCTGACCGGTGAGGAGCTCGCCCAGAGCGTCCCCGAGATCTCGGGCCTCTGCGAGCTCGACGTGGTGCAGCCCATGAACATCGACAGCACCAATATGCGCCCGAGCGACTGGATGCGCATCCGCGACGTCATCGTCGAGGGTTATGCCGACCACGACGGCTTCGTGATTCTACACGGCACCGACACCATGAGCTACACCGCGGCGGCGCTTTCCTACCTGATTCAGGACAGCCCCAAGCCCATCGTGCTCACCGGCTCGCAAAAGCCCATGGGCAACCCCTTTACCGATGCCAAGCTCAATCTGTACCAGAGCCTGCTCTATGCGCTCGACGAGCACTCGCACGACGTCTCGATCGTGTTTGGCGGCGTAGCCATTGCCGGCACGCGCGCCCGCAAGCAGCGCACCATGAGCTTTAACGCGTTCATTAGCGTCAACTACCCGCCCATTGCCTACATCCGCAACGACCGTATCGTGCGCAACGGGCTCCACGGCACTCATCTGGGCGAAAACCCGGTGCGTTTCTACGACAGCATCGACCCGCGCGTATTTGTACTCAAGCTTACGCCCGGCGTAAACCCGGGCATCCTCGACGCCCTTGCCGATAGCTACGACGCCGTGATTCTGGAGACCTTTGGCATTGGCGGTATCCCCGAGTTTGGTGAGTCGGGAGAGTCGTTCCAAGAGGCAATTTTCCGCTGGGTCGATTCGGGTCGCACCGTCGTTATGACCACGCAGGTCCCCGAAGAGGGCCTCGATCTGGGCATTTATGAGGTCGGCCGTGCTTATGCCGATCATCCGGGCATTCTGCGCGGCGATGACATGACCACCGAGACGCTTGTGGCCAAGACCATGTGGGCACTCGGCCAGTCACGCGATGCCGCCGAAATCCAGCGCCTGTTCTACAGCCAAGTCAACCACGACCGCATCCCGATGGCGTAGTCCCTAAGGCAGTTCCACTTATCGCAGCCTCAAACGACAGGTGGTCCCCCTCGGGCCGTGCAAAAATCGGAGTATTCTGCAATTTCTCCTCCGGACGCATAGAATCGGCCGATTATTAGACGAACTTTTAGGACGAAGGGCCCGTTTAGTAAATATTTATTCCTCATTTTTATTAAGCGTGTGGATTAACTACTGTCAAAAAGGCAAAGCCAGCCGCTCGAGCTACCATCTACGGCTGAACAAGTGCTGAATACTCGCGATTTTGCACATCGAAACCAGGGGGACCCGCCCAAAGAGCGTCAATTAGCAGCGAGGAACGCCCTATTCGATGCCCTCGAGAAGCTCTGACACCGTCATACCGAGTGCGGGCGCGATCTTAAATAGAACCTTGAGCGTGAAATTTGCCGTCCCATCTTCGATTCGGTCGAGGTAGGGTCGGCTGATTCCTGTCGCCACACAAAAATCAACCTTGGAGATACCAAGGTCCCTGCGTGTCTCTTCGACCCGCCTGCCAAGAATCTGTTTCGCACGTTCGTCCATGCAGCCGAGTTTGAAATGGAGCCGAACATAAACGTAAACTATAGTTTACGTTTTGCCGAATACACAGGAGTTTTCTATGTCGGGTTCTTCGGTCCGCATGTACCGAGCCACGCCTCGCACAAACAGCGCGCCGCCCAAGCTCGTCGTCGTTGAAGCAGAATGCCTTTCGCCCGATGAGCGCACAGCATTTGCATTGCTATCAAGTCGCGTCGTCGCCGTTCTGGTCCCTTGCCCGGCGCAAGGTGAACTTGCCATCCAATGCCAAGCGCACAGCTGCTCGCTCAATCAGGCTGCCGTAATCGCAACCAGCCAACGCGGCCTGCCGCTCCTTTTAGAAGCCGGCATCGCGCTCGCCCTTCGTGGCGCCGGATACGAAAACGAGGCCGCCGCCGACATGGTCTTTAAACCACGATCGAGCGGCTCGCAGCAGCCATCGAATATGTGTGCAGGCTCGTTGCCTAAAAGGACAAGCTAGAAACCAAAGCCAAAGCCCGTTCCGGTAATCGCCGAGTACATAAAGTAAACGTTAACCACGTTGAAGAACACGCCCGTGATACAGCCGTTGCGCAGGTAGCGCTCGCACACGATGCGCGCCATGGCGGCGGAGTCATCATTGTTTTTAGCCTGGCGTCCTGCCGTAAAGTACGTCGCCACGCTCAGCAGCAGGTTGAGCACCGGCAGTGCCAGCAACTCATAGCTCTTGCCCCAGCGCGTCGCCTCGCCGGCGACATTAAACTTTGTTGCCACCTCGGGACCAATGTTGGGGATAACACACGCTGCAACCACCAGCGGAATCACCGCAAGCACCAGCAGCGCGATGCCCATGTAGCCGGCTTTTTTGCCATATTTAAACATGCGCGTCGTCCTTACACGTTAAAGCGGAAGTGCACGACGTCGCCATCGGCCATGACATAGTCCTTGCCCTCAATACGCAGCTTGCCGGCGGCCTTTGCGCCCTGCTCGCCGCCGAGCTCGATGTAGTCGTCATAGCCAATGACCTCGGCCTTAATAAAGCCGCGCTCAAAGTCGGTGTGGATGACACCGGCGGCCTGCGGGGCGGTCGCGCCCTGACGAACCGTCCAGGCCTTGACCTCCATCTCGCCGGCCGTAAAGAACGACTGCAGGCCGAGCAGCTTGTAGGCAGCCTGAGCGAGCACGTCCAGGCCGGGCTGCTCCAGGCCCAGGCTCTCCAGGTAGTCGGCGGCGTCCTCGGGATCGAGCTCGGAAAGCTCGGCCTCGATCTTGGCGCAGATAGGCAGCGGCTTGACGCCGTCGATGGGCGCCAGATCGTCGTTGAGCATATCCTCGTCCACGTTGGCCACATACAGGATGGGCTTCATGGTGAGCAGGAACAGGCCCTTGGCGGCAGCACGCTCCTCGTCGGTCATCTCCATGGATGCGGCGCGCTTGCCCTCGTTGAGCCAGGCAAGCAGGCGCTTGGCCACCTCGAACTTAGGCATGAGCTCCTTGTCGCGCTTGGCCTCCTTCTCGAGCTTGGGCAGCTGCTTCTCGAGCGTGCCCATGTCGGCCAGGATAAGCTCGGTCATGATGGTGTCGGCGTCACCGGCGGGATCGACGAACTCGCCCGTGCGGCCCACCTCACGCATGACGTTGGGATCCTTAAAGTAGCGCACGACCTCGCAGATGGCGTCGGTCTCGCGAATGTTGGCCAAGAACTGGTTGCCCAGGCCCTCGCCCT
>ERZ779869.4210-NODE-4210-length-10446-cov-21.574054_pt1 | contig 10446 bp, 9 predicted proteins | sample MGYA00511557_ERZ779869 | MGnify/ENA primary metagenome ERZ779869 (study PRJEB29588, sample SAMEA2154620) | human gut metagenome | biome: human gut; feature: human-associated habitat; material: faeces | place: Denmark | collected 2008/2010 ...
CATCTGCCGCACCTCGCTCGCCGTATCGGCACTTAGAATTATGCGGTGTTGCCTTTATTCTCTATTCATTATTATTTATAAAAAATCAACCAAACAAAAATCCCCCGCCGCAGGCCTTGCAACCTGAGCGGCGGGGGATTGCTGTGCTTATTCAGCAGCCGTTAAAATCAATCGCTGACGTACGGCATAAGAGCCATATGGCGAGCACGCTTGATAGCAACGGTCAGCTCGCGCTGATGGAAAGCGCAAGTGCCGGTGACGCGGCGGGGAATGATTTTGGAACGCTCGCTGACGTATTTGCGCAGGCGGGGCAGATCCTTGTAATCAATGCGGTCGATGCGATCAACGCAGAAGCTGCAAACCTTTTTGCGGCCGCGATGCATCGGACGAGAAGAACGATCCATAGCCATGATCCGGTTACCTCCTTGTAAAATTGGTATAATCGATTCAGAACGGCAAATCGCCCTCGTCCTCAATCAGTGCAAAGTCATCGTTGCTGCCAGCCGAATAGGCGGGAGCAGCGGGCTGCGCTGCGGGACGGGAATAATCAGCCGGTGCTGCAGGAATCGGAGCGGACGCCATCGGCGCGCCCATACCAGCAGCGGGATTCTGGGATTTGGGAGTAACAAAATTAATGTTACTGGCCACGATCTCGATCGCAGTGCGGTTGTTGCCGCTCTTATCCTGATAGTTACGGCTCTGCAGACGGCCATCAATGGCAATCATGGAACCTTTCTGGAAATAACGGCAGACAAACTCAGCGGAGCGGTCCCAGGCGACAACATCAAAGAAGTCGGCCTGGTTCTGGCCATTGGCATCGCGGCGCCCACGGTCACAGGCAACGCGGAACGAAGCCACGTTTTTGCCGGTCGTCGTCTGGCGCAGCTGCGGGTCCGCAACAAGGCGGCCCATAAGAACAACCACATTCAGCATAATTCAGTTACTCCTTCCCAACACGCACACCAGGGTGCGTGGCGCTCAATCAGGCTTCCTCGGCAACGATAATGCTGCGGAGAACGCCTTCGGTGATACGGTAGTTACGATCCAGCTCTGCGGGGAAATCCGGCTCGCTGGTGAACTTGATCACGGTATAAACGCCCTCGGTTTCGTCTTCGATGGGGTAGGCGAGACGACGCTTGCCCCAATCATCGACAGAATCGATCGTACCGTTTGCTTCGATCAGGGACTTGAACTTGCCGATCAGGGCAGCGGAAGCCTCCTCATCCAGAGCAGAACTGGTAACCAACATGGTTTCATACTTAGCCATTTTCTGTGCACCTCCTTTTGGACTTTAGGCCCTTGCCTTTACGCAAGGGCAAGGATGTGTGTCTTGCTTGACACAGCAACTTATTATATCAAGCAGAATCACCTTTTGTCAAGGTGTATTTTGCAGGATATCAAAAATATTTTGCCGCTTTTGGCGGGAACGCGCATTTTATGCCTTACGGTAACCAACGCTTTCCATAAATTTCAGGAAAGCTGCCTGCCCGGCGGCATCCTGCTTGAAGACACCGGCGTTTTCAAGCACATGGCTGAACACAATACCGATCTCATCCCGCAGAACAGCCTCGGCTTTTTCACGCTTCAGGCCGGTGCCGTACTTTTTGACCAGAGCATCGATCCAGTCAGCGTGTACAGCCAGCGGGCTGCCAGCTTCGCGGCTGGTGTTGGGGGCGGAACCGGTCAGGATATCGGCAATGGCGGCGCTCTGATCTTTCAGGCGGGCGGGCAGGATGGCCAGGCCCATTACCTCAATCAGGCCGATATTCTCTTTTTTGATGTTGTGGTATTCCTTGTGCGGGTGGAAGATGCCGTCCGGATACAGTTCGGTGGTGCGGTTGTTGCGCAGCGCCAGGTCCAGAATGTAGCCGTCATTTTCATCATAGTGCAGAATGGGGGTGACGGTGTTGTGCGGGGTATCGCCGGTGTGGGCGATGATATCTACGCTGGTATCGCTGTAATCACGCCAGGTGCGCAGGATGTCGTCCGCGGCATTCTGCACTTCCTGGGAACTGCGGCCCACCAGGCGCACGGTGGAAACCGGCCAGTTGACGATACCGGCTTTCACGCCGGTGTAGCGCGCGTTGCGCAGCGGTACGGCGATATGCGCTTTCTGCATGGGGAAGACATAGCGCCCGCCCTGGAAATGGCTGTGGCTCAGGATGCTGCCGCCTACAATAGGCAGGTCAGCGTTGGAACCGCAGGTGTAATGGGGGAACTGTGCCACAAAGTCAAAAATTTCAGCCAGGGTATGGCGGTCCATCTCCATGGGCTTGTGGCTGTCGTTCAGCATGATGCAGTGCTCATGGAAATAGGCATAGGGGCTGTATTGCAGATAGAACGTTTCACCGGCCAGGTTCATGGGCACAATGCGATGGGTCTGGCGGGCAGGGAAGTTGATGCGCCCCGCATAGCCGATATTCTCCTTGCACAGCATGCACTTGGGGTAGCTGGCAGCGGGCTGCAGCCGCTCCATGGCAATCACTTTGGGGTCTTTTTCCGGTTTGGTCAGGTTGATGGTAATTTCCAGCTCACCGTAAGGGGTGGCCGTGTTCCACTGAATGTTCTTGGCAATTTGCGCCGTGCGGATGTAGTTGGACACAACGCACAGATCATAGAACCAGTCCGTGGCAGCTTTGGGGCCGCCCTTGGCATACAGTTTGCGGAACTTGCGGCAGACTTCGCTTTCGCGCGGCATCAGGGCACCCATCATGCGGGTTTCAAAGTTGATGCGATACTGCGGCACACTGCCGTCAAACAGGCCCTTGGCGGCGGCAAGCTCCACCATCTCGTCCAGCAGGGCAGCGGGGGTGTCAAAATCCTCTTTGGGCACCTGTTCCTCGCTGGGCTGGGCCAGACCCAGCAGATCCAGCAGGGTGTTGCGGGCTACAATGGCATCCAGCTCCTTGATGAGCTTGTGTTTGCGGCCAAAGCGCAGCAGGCGCTCCACATCCAGGGCAAGTGCGGCATCACGCTGTTCGGCAGTCATTGCGGAAATGTTCACGGCTTCGATGTTTTGTTTCGGCATCTGTACATCCCTCCTACATTTACGATACCGCATTTTACCCTCACTTTCCATGGTGCAAAATCCCATGCTTTTGCAGTTTTCAATCAAAAGGGGTGAACCCGCGGAAAGATTTCTGTGCGGTTCGCACATTCTCTGGCTCCGGGATTCACCCCTTTGATTTATTTCATTCGGTTTGCAACGGGCGGGCTCAGTGCTTCAGGTCGCTGAACAGGTTTTTCTGGTAAACGCCATCGGCCACCAGCTTGGCAAAGCTGTCAATCACGGTCTGCTTGTCCTCTTTATAGGTAACGCCGAACCACTTGTCATGGGTGGGCAGCACCTGAACGGTCACGGCATTCTTTTCCAGCAGCTCGCCAATATAGATGGGCAGCAGGTACTCGGCCTTCAGCGGGTTGGCGGGAACGCTCTTCTCAAAGAACTCCACAAAACCGTCCTCCAGCACCTTCACGAACTCCGGTGTCAGGCCCCAGAAATTCATCGAAACCAGGCTCTCCGGGTCAATGGCCTTGCCCTCAACGGCAGCGCCGTCAGCGGTCTTTTCAATGCCGGAAGTCTCCACAACATCGGTCAGGTAGCCTTCGGCGTTCATCTGGCAGACACCGCGGGTCACAGCGCCGTTGTCGCTCAGGGTGTTCTTCAAAACAAAGCCGGCCATGGACAGGGCGTTCGGTTTGTCCGGGGTGTAGCCCTGCAGGAAGTTGTGAATCTGGACAAAAGCTTCCTTGCCATAGTAGTCGTCAGCATTGATAACGGCGAACGGCTCCTTGATGACATTCTTGCAGGCCAGAACTGCCTGGCCGGTGCCCCAGGGCTTGCTGCGCTCAGCGGGAACTTCGTACCCGGCGGGGATGGCGTCCTTCTCCTGGAAAGCATAGGCAATCTCAATGCCCAGGTCGGCACAGGTCTTTTCAATGCGGTTGCCGATGGCTTCCTTGAAAGCCTCCTCAATGTCGTGGCGGATGATAAAGACAATCTTGTCAAACCCGGCTTCGATGGCATCATGGATGGAGTAATCCATGATGATCTCGCCGTTGGGGCCGACAGCGGCCAGCTGCTTGATGCCGCCGCCAAAGCGGGAGCCGATGCCGGCTGCCATAATGACCAATGCTGTTTTCATACATTTTCCTCCTGAAATATCGCTTATCCTTACTTCTTCATATTTTTACATCGTCAAAAACCGGATTACGGCGTTCAGGTCCGGTCCCATCAGGAAAGATCCCAGAACCCCGGCTGCGATGTAAACACCAAGGTAGATAAAAACGGCTGCCCAGCTGGTGCCGCCGGTTGCGGCCAGGGCATCGCTGCGCTGCGGGCCTTCGGGGCAGCGGTCATAAACGCGGTGAATGCGGCGTTCGCTTTCTTTTTTATACCAGTACACAGCAAACAGGCCGCGAATAGCCATCTGGATAAAGTTCAGCACATAGCATACCTGCATGGCCGTGGGAATTAGCCGCAAAAACGGCATACCCACCATCCACTCCGCACCGGATACCGCCATCAGGTACAGCAGGGAGGGCAGCATCACAATAAAATCCAGCAGCGCAAAAAGAACACCCTGCTTCCACATTTTGCGGTAGAAGAAATAGAAAGGCCCAAGGAAAAAGGCGGAGAACGAGATGACTGCTTTGCGCCGGGTTTCCTGCATGCGGAAGAACTGCATCATATAATAAATGCTGGACGGCCCAACATAGCTGGCCCAGTCCCGCGCCTTGATGCCGTCAATCGGGTCATCGGGGCCGACTTCCTTGCAGGTAAAGCCATCCGGCCCCATGCTGCCTGCACTGAAAAAGTCCTGGTCGGGTGCCTGTTCTTGGCGCGGTGCCTGGCGATACTGCGGGGCGCCGTCGGCCTGGTAGCTGCCGTTGGCGTACACCGGGCCGTTGCCGCCGGGGGCGGGGTGATCCTGCTGGTACTGCACGTTATCCGGGTGGTCCGGCAGCGAAACGCCGCAGTGGTTGCAGTATTTTGCGCCCAGCGGGTTATGGGTGCCGCAGTTGGGGCAGACGATATCATCCGGCCGGTCGGAAATCACGTTGTCTGGGGTCCATTCAAACCCGGCGGCGTGGTCTGCCTGATGCACGCAGACACCGACCTTTTTCCAGCATTCGCGGTGGTACGGTGTGCCGCAGTCCGGGCAGACAACGATATCATCTGCTTCTTTGAATTTTTGTTTGCATACGGGGCAGGTATTGCCCTTGTAATCAGCCATGTGTGGTCCTCCGAATTTTCAGGGCGGGGAGTGTTATCCTGCCCATCCATCTTGTTCCGCTGCGGCCAAAAAGGCGCAAACGAAATAATTTAGCCATATTATACACCATATGTCCATGGAAAGCAAAGAACTTTTCATGAATAAGCGGGCAGAAAGCGGATTTTTGCAGAATATTTGCAGATTTTGGCCTGCCGATAGCTGGTGTGTATCAAAAAAGTAGAAGCCGATTTTAATCTGCACGCCTGTAACGTGCAGATCATGCCATGTGTTTTATCCCTCTTTACAAGAAATAAGATTTGCGTTATACTGATAACATCTTGATTTATGCGTATCTTTATTTTTAATGATTGACCAAGGGGTAGCAAATATGATCACCATTGACGAATTGAAATTTAAGCTCGGCGGGCTGGAAACTGCGGTAAACGACCTGCGCGATGCCCTTTCCATTGAAGCGAGCGAAAAGCGCCTGGCAGAGCTGGAACACCAGATGACGTTGCCCGGTTTTTATGATGACCAGGAAAAAAGCCAGAAAGTCATCAGCGAGATGGGCGAAGTGAAAAATAAGCTGGAGCGCTTCGGCAAACTTTCCACCCAGTACGAGGAAGCCCAGACCCTGCTGGAAATGATTGAGGAAGAAAATGATCCCTCTCTGGCAGCAGAAGGCGAAGAAGCTGTGAACGGCGTGGAGAAATCCATTGACGAACTGCAGCTGATGACCATGCTGAACGGCGAGTACGACCATTCCAATGCTATCCTGACTTTCCATGCAGGCACCGGCGGCACCGAAGCACAGGACTGGGCCGAGATGCTGACCCGTATGTACACCCGCTGGGCCGAAGCCCACGGCTACACCGTGGAAGTTCTGGATGTGCTGGAAGGCGATGAAGCCGGTATCAAGTCCGCTTCTATGATGATTAAGGGTGCCAACGCTTACGGTATGCTGAAAAGTGAAAACGGCGTGCACCGCCTGGTGCGCATCAGCCCGTTTGATGCCAACGCCCGCCGCCAGACCAGCTTTTCCAGCCTGGAGGTTATGCCGGAACTGGATAACAATATTAAAGTCGAGATCAACCCGGCGGATATTGAAATGCAGGTTTACCGTTCTTCCGGTGCAGGCGGCCAGCACATCAACAAAACGTCTTCCGCTGTGCGCTTGATCCACAAGCCCACCGGCATTGTCACTTCCTGCCAGACCCAGCGCAGCCAGCTGCAGAACCGTGAGTACGCCATGGAAATGCTGAAAGCCAAGCTGTACCAGATCGCTCTGCAGCAGCACAAGGATAAGGTGGATGACATCAAGGGTGTGCAGAATGAAATCGCCTGGGGCCACCAGATCCGCAGTTATGTGTTCATGCCGTACACCCTGGTCAAGGACCACCGTACCAACTATGAAAGCGGCAATGTGCAGGCCGTGATGGATGGCGACCTGGATGGTTTCATCTATGCTTACCTGAAAGCATTTTCCCGCGGTGAACTGCAGGATGTATAATTAAAATAGAATAAAGTAAAATAGAATAAAGAAATATCCATCCGGCGCGCATGGCCTGAACAAAGGGCTGTGCGCGCTTTGCTTTTTGACGGGTAAAAACAGGTGAACCTGCTGCAAAAGCCGCCGCAGTTTTGCATAAAGTGACCAAAGTGTACGGCATATACGGCGGGACCAGTTGCATTTTTCGGCAAGCCTGCTATAATACATGCAGTATTGCCAGCAAACATTAAAATTGTGTTAATATGGCCTTGGGGTGTATCTGAAAAGTCGAAAATATAGTCTATTTCTAGAAATGCAGCCGGATTTTACGTTAAGGCAATACCGCACAATTCTAAGTGCCGATACGGCGAGCGAGGCACGGCAGATGCTAAGCCAAAAGCGCAGATAATACTGGATGCTGCAAAGGTGAGCGCCGCCAGTGGCGGAAACAGCGAACCGAAGCAGGGGCAGCGGTCGCAGAGTGCGAGGGGCTTTTGCCCCCGAAGCACGATGCGGGTACCGCAACCCGACATTATCGAGCATTTTGGCAACGCAGATGCCGTGCCGCAGCCGCCGGAGCGGGGCTTAAGCCGTCAGGCGGGAATTGTGCGGTGTTGCCTTAAAAAGCCTTGGAAGCCACAAAGGGCTCCAGCGGCTCTTTGACTTATATCCTGCTTGTGTTTGCGGAATATCTGTCATTTTCTTTGCTTTCAGAAACACCTTGACAGGCTGCTTTGCTGTTTGGCGTCGTCCCTGAACCGATACCGCAGCAGCTGTATGCCATAAGGATCTGGCGGAAAAGAGGAAACCGAATGAAGATCGTGGTTGTGGGTTTGGGCAAAGTGGGCCGCGCGTTGACCCAGCAGCTCAGCGCAGATAAGCACGATATTGTTGTAATTGACCGCAACCCGACCGTTGTGGATGATATCTGCAATATCTGCGATGTGCGCGGCGTGACCGGCAACGGCGGCTGCTATGAAGTGCAGGCCGAAGCGTTTGAAGGCGGCGCCGATTTGCTGATTGCCGCAACGGACAGCGATGAGATCAACATCCTGGCCTGCCTGGTTGCCAAAAAGCTGAACACCCGCCATACCATTGCGCGCATCCGCAACCCGGAATATGAAAAGCAGCTGCGCTTTATGCGCCAGGAACTGGGCCTTTCGATGGTCATTAACCCCGAAAAGGCCACGGCGCGCGAGATCGCCCGCGTGCTGCGCTTCCCCAATGCGCTCAAGCTGGAACAGTTCAGCAAGCAGCGCTTTGAACTGGTGGAATACCGCCTGACCGAGGGCAACCCCCTGACCGGCCTGCAGCTGAGCGACCTGTACAGCAACATGCGGGTCAAAATGCTGATCTGCGCCGTGGCACGCGGCAAACAGATCACCATCCCCACCGGTAGTTTTACCCTGGAAGAAGGGGATACAATCTACCTGATGGCCACCCCGCAGGAACTGGAACAGTTCTTCCGCCGCCTGGGTATTTTCAAGGAGCGCGCCAACAATGTCATGGTGGTGGGCGCTTCCCGCATGGCGTATTATCTCGTCAAAGAACTGAGCGAGATGAACATGCACGTTACCGTAATTGACAACAATCCCGCCCGCTGCCAGGATATGAGCGAAAAAATCCCCCGTGCGCTCATCATTCAGGGCGATGGCACCGACAGCGAGCTGCTGGCGGAGGAAGGCATTGCCGATATGGATGCCTTTGTGGCGCTGACCGGTCTGGACGAAACCAACATTATTCTGGCAATGTATGCTTCTCAGTTGAACCACTGCAAGGTGGTGGCTAAAATCAACCGCAAATCCTTTGCCGATGTGGTGACAGAGCGCGGCCTGGTGGACAGCCTGGTTTCCACCGGCGCTGTCACCACCGAGCTGATCGTACAGTATGTGCGCGCCATGCAGAACAGCCAGGCTACCAATGTGCGCACCCTGCACCGTCTGGTAGGCGGCAAGGTGGAAGCGCTGGAATTCGGCGTTACCGCCGATGTGCCGTTTGCCGGTGTGCCGCTGCGGGACCTGAACCTGCGCAAAAATATCCTTGTGGCGGGCATTATCCGCGAAAACGGCAAGACGATTATCCCGTCCGGCAACGATTCTTTCTGCGCAGGGGACGATGTGATCATTGTTACCACCAACACCGATCTGACCGATCTGCGCGATATTATGGCAAGGGGGTAACGGAATGAACTACCGCATGCTTGGGTATGTGCTGGGCCGTATTTTTATGGTTGAAGCCGCCCTGCTGCTGCCTCCGTCTATTGTAGCTGTTATTTATGGCGAGTGGAGCTGCCTGTTTGCCTTTGTGGTAACGGCGGTGGGACTGGCCGTGCTGGGCCTTGTTCTGGGGCTGCGCAGCCCCGCCAACACGGCAATCTATGCGCGCGAGGGTCTTGTGATCGTTGCACTGGCCTGGGTGCTGATGTCCGTGTTCGGTGCGCTGCCGTTTATCATCAGCGGCGATATCCCGTTTTTTGTGGATGCCTTTTTTGAAACGGTATCCGGCTTTACCACCACCGGCTCCAGCATCCTGCGCGATGTGGAAGCCATGAGTTACAGTATGCTGTTCTGGCGCAGCTTTACCCACTGGGTAGGCGGCATGGGCGTACTGGTGTTTACCATGGTGGTTCTGCCGGTCAGCGATGGCCGCGCCATGCACCTGATGCGCGCCGAATCGCCGGGGCCTTCGGTGGGCAAAATCTCCAGCAAGATCCGCGATACCGCCAAGATCCTGTATGCCATGTACCTGGTGCTTACCGTGGTGCAGACAATTTTGCTGCGCCTGGTCGGTCTGCCCTGGTACGATGCCCTGATCACCGCCTTTGGCGCGGCGGGCACCGGCGGTTTCAGCAACCGTGCGGCCAGCATTGGTGCTTACGGCAGCCCGGCGGTGGAAATGATCACCGCGGTCTTTATGGTGCTGTTCGGCATCAACTTCAATGTGTATTTCTTCCTGCTCATCCGCCATTTTAAGGAAGCGTTTGCCTGCGAGGAAATGCGGGTCTACCTTGGCGTGATTGCAGCTTCCACCCTGGCCGTTGCGGGCAATATCTTCCACTTGTATGGCAATGTGTGGCAGTCCCTGCGCTATTCTTTCTTCCAGGTGGCTTCCATCATTACCACCACGGGTTATGCCACAACAGATTTTAACATGTGGCCCACCTTCTCCAAGGCGGTGCTGGTGCTGCTCATGTTCTTTGGTGCCTGTGCGGGTTCCACCGGCGGCGGCATCAAAATCAGCCGTATCATTATTATGTGCAAAACTGCCAAGCAGGATTTAATGCGGGTGCTGCACCCCCATGCTGTCACTACCGTCCGGTTTGAGGGCAAGCCCCTGGACGATAAAACGGTGTTTGGCGTGCGCACCTACATGAACCTCTACCTGATCATTTTTGTGCTGTCCACCATGGTGGTGGCCATCAACCAGTTTGACCTGGTTACTACTTTTACCGCGGTGGCATCCTGCCTGAACAACATCGGCCCCGGTCTGGAATTGGTCGGCCCTATGGTCAGCTTTGCGGATTTTTCGCCGCTGATCAAGCTGGTGCTCAGCTTTGATATGCTGGTGGGCCGTTTGGAGATCTTCCCCATGCTGGTATTGTTTGCCCCCAGTACCTGGCTGCGCAGCAAAGGCCATCTGGACCGCCGCCTGCGCGCCCGCAACCTGTTCTGAGCCTTACAAAATTATATGGCAACACCGCACAATTCCCGCCTAGCGGCTTAAGCACCGCTTCGGCGGCTG
>ERZ779869.4213-NODE-4213-length-10433-cov-2.353055_pt1 | contig 10433 bp, 9 predicted proteins | sample MGYA00511557_ERZ779869 | MGnify/ENA primary metagenome ERZ779869 (study PRJEB29588, sample SAMEA2154620) | human gut metagenome | biome: human gut; feature: human-associated habitat; material: faeces | place: Denmark | collected 2008/2010 ...
GTGCTCTGACGGAGGGAAAGTGATGGCAAGAGCAAAAAAAGAAGCCGCCCTCACGCCCGAAGAGCGTTTACAGGCGGCCTTGGTGCCGGATTGGGAGTGGCCGTATAAATTGCCGGAGAATTGGTGTTGGACAAATTGGGGCGAGTGCGGGGAGTTCGTTGCAGGAAGTGGGTTTAAAAATGAATACCAAGGTTTTACCAATTATGATATTCCGTTCTATAAAGTTAGCAGTCTCAAAACTGCCAATGAAACTGGTTATCTATGCGACAATACTAACACAGTAGATGAAACGGTACGCAAAAAGCTTAAGGCAGCACTGATACCAGCCAATTCTCTTCTCTTCGCAAAGATTGGTGAAGCTATCCGCTTAAACCGACGTGCAATAAACACTGTGCCCTGTTGTGTCGATAATAATATGATGGCCTTTATTCCTATAATATGCCAGCTCAAATATGCATTCTATTGGAGCAAAGGAATTGACCTATATGATTTCACAAATGCAACAACTGTTCCGGCAATCCGAAAAACTGATTTAGAAAAGATTTCGTTTCCACTTGCTCCTCTCGCCGAGCAGCACCGCATTGTTGACCGCATCGAAAGCCTGTTTGCCAAGCTGGATGAGGCCAAGGAAAAGGCACAGGCCGTGGTGGATAGCTTTGAAACCCGCAAATCCGCTATTCTCCATAAGGCCTTCACCGGTGAACTGACTGCGAAATGGCGGGAAGAACACGGTGTGAGGATGGAGAGTTGGGAACAGTGCTCCCTTTCGGATGTTTGTACGGTAAATCCAAAGAAGGCGGATACCAAAGATTTGCCCGACGAACTTGAAGTGTCTTTCTTTCCGATGCCAGCGCTATCTGAAATTTATGGTGAGATCACAGATCCACAAACAAGGCTATTAAAGGAAGTGCGCAGTGGATTTACAAACTTCTCTGAAGGTGATGTTGTATTTGCAAAAATTACACCCTGTATGGAAAATGGTAAATCTGCGGTTGTCGATAAGTTGGTAAACGATATCGGCTACGGCACTACAGAATTTTTTGTTCTTCGCTGTTCAGACAGGCTATATAATCGTTTTTTGTATCATTTGGTGCGCGATAAGCTATTTAGGGATAAGGCAAAAGCTGTTATGGCAGGAGCTGTTGGGCAACAGCGTGTACCCAAAAGGTATCTTGAAACATATAAATTGAATTTGCCTAAATTTAATGAACAGCGAGAGATTGTTCGCATTCTTGATGGGAGCTTTGCCAAGGAACAGCAGACCAAAGAAGCCGCCGAGGCAGTCCTTGACCAAATCGACCTGATGAAAAAATCCATTCTCGCCCGTGCCTTTCGCGGTGAACTGGGTACGAATGACCCAAGCGAGGAGAGCGCAGTGGAACTACTAAAGCAAATATTTTAAAAGTGAGGTAAATACATGAGGATCCAAAGAGTTTCAATTAAAGAATTTAAAAACCTGAAAGGGTTTGATTGCATCTTTTCGGGATCCAATACTGCTGTATTTATTGGTAGCAATGGTTCCGGAAAGTCAAATCTTCTCGAAGTGATTACACGGGCATTTAGCAATGCTCAAAATGTCGCGTGCAGCAAGCCGCTTCCGCTCATTTCTCCGAAAGAAAGACCTGATTTGCAAGACTGTGTAATAGAGTATTCTGTCGCGGATACAAACTATACTTTAAAGTATAACTGCGATATGGGAGGTTTGTTTTTAAATGCAGATCCGGCTCTTAACAACCAGATCAGAGAGAAAATTGAAATCTGGTGTGACGACAAAATTTTACCTCAGAGTGAAGTAAAAAAAGCCTTGCCTGATATTGTGTTGATATATTATGCAGGCGAAACACAGCGTCAAAAAGGGCTTGCTGAAACCACCTACGACACACTTTATGAGAGAAGGTTGATAAGAGCCAAAACCTCTGATTTGCCCGGTTTGCGGCATCTAGATTGCTATGATACGGGAGATTTAACTCTTTTATTGGCAGCTGCTTCTGCATACCAAGGAGATTATTATCGCGAGTTAATCGATCTTTTGGACTGTGGAGAAATTGTCCCGAAGTTTAGTCTCATATTGAGAAAACCTCCCAAAGGAAAAGGTACCGCTGATACATATTGGGGAGCAACTGGTTTTGTCAAGCATTTTCTTGATGATTTGCGTAAAGGAGTATCTGCAACAAGAGATTTAGACTCTCAGTATTTCATGTTCTTCAATAATTCCATTGAACTCAAAAAAGTATCTGCTAATGAATTTGATCTTTTTTCAAAGCTTAAGGCATTGAAGTATTATGGATATCTTGATCACGTTGGAATTGAATTCACGAAGCGCGATGGGGCGCACTTCTCAGCCTTACGGTTGAGCGAAGGTGAAAAGCAACTTTCCTTATTGCTTTTGCTAACAGCATTTACGGCTAAAAATGAAGCTCTCTACCTGTTTGATGAATTTGATACTTATCTCCATTTAAATTGGCAAAAGGCGTTTTCCCAAATGTTACATGCTACTGATGTCGCTGGCCAAATGGTGATAACGACTCATTCTCCTGCAACGGTTGCTGGAATGCAGAGAAAAGATGTGTTTATTATGCATGATGGACGTTGCAAAAATGTGCCAAGTGAAACATACAACCGATCGCTTGATGAGATTATGGAAGAGCATATGTTGGTTTCGATGAGACCTGCCAAGTATAATGATCTAGTGCAGGAATTCAGAGAGGCAGTGATGCTTGGCAGAAAAGATTTGGCTGAAGAAGCTCTGATAAAAATTAGAGAGATTGTGGGTGAATCCGATCCGTTTTTCATTACGGCAAAGATTGCTCTGAATAGGATGAGTTGAAAATGAAATATATACATAAGAACCCCGAGCCTATTGGGTTGAGTCAGTACAAACAGACCCCAAATGCTTCTTATATGGGCTTGAGGAAGAAAAAAGCATTATATCGTGCGGTAAAACTTAGTTTAGCTCAAGAGCAAGGGTTTATTTGTTGCTATTGTGGGAGACGTATATCTGGAGCATCCTCTGATACACAAATTGAGCATCTTTATGCAAAAGGAACTCCAGTTTACGATGAAATGCAATTAGACTATGAAACGAATTTACTTGCATGCTGTGATGGTGGTAAACAAGAGCGTAGTGGAGGTGCAATTCGCAAGGAAGACTTATTCTGTGAATCATTAAAAGGAAATACTATTCTTCCCGTTAACCCTTTATGTGTTGAGTGCGAAAATAAGTTTCTATTTTCCGATGATGGCGAAGTCATAGGAGTAAGTAAGGATGCAGAAGTAACAATAAAAATACTAAATTTAAATTCTCCTGTAATTAAAAACATGCGAAAATATGCAATAGATAATTACGCTCTTTATCCTATTACCGATTGGCAGGCAGAGTTGGACAGACTCGCGAACAAAGATTCTGACGGGCAATACGAAGAGTTCTGTTTTGTTTTGAAACAATACATAGAAACCTTTCATGCTTCCGAATTAAGACAAGTTGCAACGGTATAACAATAAAACAAATTTTAATTAATTATTTGAAAAAATAATGTGACCTGAAAGGAGTCTGCAATGGCATCAATATCATTTAAATATTTAGAAGACAAACTGATTCTTTGTTATACTCCCGTAATTGGTCTCGATGATATTACAAAGCGCCTTGATACAGAAGATGGTGTTCCAATAAAACATACCTTTTGGGTGACAAAACATTTGTTGTGTAATGACGTTGAAGAAGATAATGATGGGGAAGAAACTTTGCACTTCCACATCGGAACGGTTGGCGAAGTATATACCAAACTTGATTCGGAAGTTTTTAGTACAGATCATTCTTTCTATTTTGGCAATGAAATCAAGCTAAAGCCCGAAATGTTCACTGCATATCGCAATATATCGATTCTCCGAAAAATAGACGAAGTGATCGAGCGTGACTTTTACATAGGTGGTGATTGGGAAAATCACAACGGCATATCAAAAGAAATATTTGATGATTTGCTTAAAAAATTCCCTAAGACAGCTGAATTAGACAAATATGCCCACAAGAGAATAGCGGGTATTATCAAAGACTATTTCCCTGAATGCGATAAGTATGAAGCTATATATGAAAAATTCGTCGAATCGAAAAATAGTAGCTATGCTTCATCTGTTTCGGCGATATCTAAATTTAATGTCCAAATCGAATTAGAGCAATTTACGGTTGCATATCAAGAATTAATGGATATGTTAAACCGCTTTGAAACGATTGATGAAAAGCAATGGCAAGAAAAGATACACAATATTTTGCAATTACTATATCCAAAGTACATCTGTTGTGCTCGTGAAATCAAATTCTACGGTGGCAAAAAAGACAAGCAACCCGATTTCTTGTTGGTGGATGCGAATGGCTTTGTTGATATTTTAGAGATCAAAAAGGCCGACATTCGAATGCTAACACAGTACAGAAACAACTATGTTGCCACAAGAGAAATCTCCGGTGCAATTCAGCAAATTGAAAAATATATATTTTGCCTGAATTCATCTGATAAAGCCAAAGAAGATGTTTCAAAAAAGCTAACAGAATTTCTCCCAGCGGGAGTTGAGGTTAAAATTGTAAACCCTCAAGGTGTTTTACTTGCCGGTAGAAGCAATGAGTTTACCGATGAACAAAAGAAAGATTTTGAACTTATAAAACGACAGTATAAGCACGTGGCTGATATTATGACCTATGATGATTTAGCCCAAAGGTTAAGAAATATCATAGCTTCCCTTGAAAAAAGAATTTAAAAATATGGAGATGATAAAATGAATGCTTTGACAAATAGTAGTATCAGCAATGGTTTTGATACTGTTTTTTCTGAAGTTGATAGCACGAAAAAACTCAACTTAAAAAACAATAATTGCTTGCGTTTATTTTATCTCGATATATTCAACAACGAGTTTACATATACCGGACTGCACCAATTATTACAAAGAAATATTGGTAGATATGTATTCTCAAGAGCATCTATTGAGCAATTCAAAGCTGAGGGCGATGCAGAGGCAATTGGTCTAAAGGCGATAGAACTTTTAAGAAAAGCTAATAATCCAAATGATTATGGTGCCGGTGGTGAATTGGGAGAAATACTGCTATACCTTTTTCTTGAGAATAAACTTGATGCTCCTAAACTCTTAAGTAAGGTAGAGTTAAAAACAACTGGTAATCAGTATGTTTTTGGAAGTGATGGTGTGCATCTCTTTCAATTAGATAACAAGAGCTTCCAACTCATTTTAGGTGAATCAAAGATAAAAGGCATATTAAGCAAAGCTGTTGACGAAGCGTTTGAATCGATTGAAAAAGTTTCAAATAATCCTGATAATGAATTAAGATTGATTGAAAAGAATATTCTTTCGGAATCATTTGATGAAGCAACAACTGAGTTTATAAAATCGCTTATTGTACCACTAAAAAGGGATAAAACTATAAGTGTTGATAATGCCTTTGGTATATTCCTTGGATATACGTTAGATATAGATGCAACACAATATTCCAATTCAGATTTCCGTAATGCAGTAAACGAGAAGTTAAGAAATAATCTCGATGAAATTGCGTCGTATATTGAGAAAAAGATAAATGAATCCGGCTTGACAGGATATTCTTTTTATTTCTATATCTTGCCGTTTAATAATGCCAAAGATGATAGAGCTGCTATCATCAATAAGTTGAAAGGTGAATAACAAATGAGCACTATACTTGGCGAAAGTATTTTTAAAGATATCGAATCTAATGAATACTTGCAAGAGATTTATAATACCATATTGTACAATTATTCATTGAATCTCTTTGGAATTTCCAAAAAAGATCCGGTAGATTTTAATCTTGTGGATGCTCTTCGTTTTGCCGACCTGCCATCTAAATCAACAGATCCAACCAGGTCAGAACTACATAAAGTTTGGGCGCAAGAAATAGTCGCTCTTTTAAACACACTATATCCTCAAAACAAGTCTGTCAAATTTATTATGGGGTCGGTTTTAACCAATGTGTGTAATTATAGGGGGTTATCTCTCCACCAGAACAAGTATGTGCCTAATAGTACGTTTGAAAAAGCCTATGAGGAATATAAAAAATCTATATTAAAAATTCCATCTCAATCCGAAGGATACTTTTTCAAATCACAACGTGCTGTCTTTGACTCGTTAAGCAAAGATCGTTTTAGTTATTCCGGACCTACTTCAATGGGAAAATCCTTTGTAATGAGAGTGTTTATCAAGGAACAAATCGTCAAAGGAATTCAAAGCAATTTCGCAATAGTGGTACCCACTAAGGCTTTGATTAATGAAGTGTCCAGTAGAATTATAACTGATTTAAAAGAACTTTTAGCGGAGAAGAATTACAGGGTTGTTACGGCCGGAGGAGCAATTGCTTTACAGCAAGAACATAATTTTATTCTCGCGTTGACCCCGGAAAGACTCTTATATCTTCTTTTGGAAAGGCCTGACTTTAAATTAGATTATCTTTTTATTGATGAAGCACACAAAATCTCAAGCAAAGATAGTCGAAGTCCGTTCTATTACAAGATAGTTGATTTGCTCTCAAAAAGAGATGATAAACCTCACTTTATATTTTCATCACCTAACATTCCCAATCCGGATATTTATTTGAATTTAACCAATATAAGTAGTGATGATATAAGTGAAAAGATGACCACCTCTTACTCCCCGGTTAGTCAAATGAAATACATTATAGACTTGGTTGAAAAGGAAGTAAAAGTACATAACGATTACAACAAAAATTTCATTCATATTGCGAAGCTAAAAGAAGGTGCTTCGTTGACTGAAATAATAAAAACAGCCGGCAGAGATAGGCAAAACATAGTTTATTGCAACGCCACTTCAAAGGCAATTGAATATGCACTTGATTATGCGAATTCTATAAAAACTCAAGAAGATAATACGGAACTCCTCGCCCTTTCACGTGAAATCAAAGGTCAAATTCATGCTGACTATTATTTGGCTGACTTGCTGACTAAAGGCGTTGCATACCATATTGGATATTTGCCAGCGGACATCCGTTTACGCATCGAGGATTTATTTAAAAAAGGCGCAATTAAAACTATCTTTTGTACAAGTACCTTAGTCGAAGGTGTTAACCTGCCTGCAGATAATCTTTTCATTACAAGTTATAAGAATGGGTTGTCGCACATGACTCCTGTGGAGTTTAGAAATCTAGTGGGACGTGTGGGCAGGATAGAGTTCAATTTGTATGGAAATGTTTTTTTGACACGCATAGAGAATAATGTAGAACCTCAGAAATATGTTGATTTGATAGAAACCGAAATACCCGAGCAAAAACTTTCATTGGTAACTGAACTTTCAAAGCCTCAAAAGAAAGTAATTGTTGATTGCCTTTCACGAGGAAAAATCGAACTTTTAAAGTATCCCGCAAACCAATCGGTAGAGAACTATGCTCTAATGAGAAAGTTTGCGCTAATCCTATTAAAAGATATTATGTCAAATCGAAACAGTTTTGTGCGAAGAGAGTTTGATTCGTTACTTTCTACTGAGATTGAGAATAAAATACGCACAGCCTTCTCTACTAAAACGACAGACGATGATATAAATATCTCGTCTGATCAGGTTGAAAACTTGACCGTTGCAATTGCCAAAGGACTAACTTATCCTCAATTAACTTATCAAGCAAATGTTGACTACCCACAATTGGTATCTTTCTTAGAGAAGCTTTGTGATATATTCAAATGGGAAAAATATGAAAAGGCCACGCTTGGTCATACAAGTATAAAATCTGGACAACATGGTAAACTGCGTTGGTATGCAGTTATCCTGTATCAATGGATTAGTGGAAATGGTCTTAGCTTAATTATGCAAAGTGCTATTAAATACAAAAAGGACCATTCTTCCTCTGGAGTTGAAGTTGATAGAAAAATCGTAGAATATGATGATTCCATTAAACATCGCAATATTGTAATTTCAGATACATTAAACGCAATTGAGGATGTGATTCTTTTCAGAATAGCGAATTACTTTTTACGATTCTCATCTGAGTACAAAAGGTTTCACAATATTGATGTTTTGCCTAACGATTGGTATGAGTATGTCGAATACGGAACTACGAATCCACTTACTATTTTTCTACAACGTAATGGATTTTCACGTGAAGCTTCGACATATATTAAACAACATCTGGAATATATTACCGAAGTTAACGGAGAATACAAAGTAAAAACAGAGCTTTTAGATTGTCCTAGTAAATCCGTCTGCAAAGAAGCAGCCGAAATAAAGTATAATATTCCTGAACTGTTTTTTGAAGCCTAAGTAGTAACAGCAGGAATAGGAGGTCGCCTCCTATTCCTGTTATCATCTTGTATATTTGATTGTATGCACATCGATGCTGTCGGTGTACTTGACTTGAAGGATTACAAGATTTTTTTCGCAGATTTGTAAACCGAAGCCGTAGTGCATTTACAGATGAGATTCTTCACTTTAATTTGACTTAAGGGTTATTCTTTGCTTACACCTGTGCACATATTGTTCTTCCCCACTATATACAAGATAGGCAGTTCACATAGTTGCCAACTTGACAAGTAATTAAATATAGGATATTCTTAAGTGTGTAAGGTAGTGCTTTGTATTTGAAAAATTGAGTCAAGTGAGAATATGAACATTGAAACAGTTTTAATAATGTATCGAAATCTAATCAACTATGAAGTAACCCGGGTGCTGCATGAGAATGTAGATTTATGGGATGAAGCAATCCAGGAATCGTTTATCCGGATCAATGGGAGCTTAGAATCGATATTAACTTGTTTTTGGGGCGTTAAATGTCGCATATGCCAGTACAGTTTCACCGCTTGCAAGTACAATTTCACCGCTGAACAATGCGGTGAATGATGTCAAAGTCACATTTACCATTTCCGAAGATGGTACTTCAAATTCAACTATAACGGTTTCGCCGATGAGAGTAGGCGGTATTGATTATATTACAATAACAGCATCTATTATTAAAAGGAGCACATCTTCTAAAGTGAAGACTTGGAATAGTGTTCGAGTAGAGGAACATCCTTATGTAGGTAATTTTATTTTTAATAAGAGCCATAAATTATCTGCAAGCGGAGTGTATTATTTGGAAGTAACATCAGTGAAGTGTTATAAGAATGGAATACTTGTTGACGATATAGGGCCGATTCAATCCTTGAATGCTGTTTTCTAAAATTGTTGGAGACAGGGATAGAAGTTGAGACCTGTGTCGTGTTCTTTCACATCCCTTTCAAGTTGTGGAGGGAATGGAACGATAACATATGGCAGCTCTGCACCATATATTAGAGCAAAAAGCTGTTCGGATCTTACATCCGGTGCCGGAGGCCATCGTTGGGGTATGTGTCAAATGGGAGCAGCAAAAAAAGCAAAAAATGGCAGCGCGTGTGAAGATATATTGACATATTATTATTCAGACTGTGACACGGAGTTCTGTAGAATGGTATCGTTATTTTAAACAGGATATCTTCTAATGGTAATAAACAACGGGAGGAAAAGAATGAAGCGAAGACTATTCCCAGTTATATTGTGTTGTTTGCTTGTATTTACAATCATTTTTGCAATTATTTATGGTCGGGAAGATTTGGGGTTAAATACCATACCGGAAATGGAGAATGCAATAAGGAGTGCTGTAGAACAGAGTGAATATAGTGATTTAGCTGTAGAAAGTAAAATTGAAATCCAAGAAGTTATTCTTGGAAGCTTTAGCGGTAGTGAGAAAAATGAAGCACTTGTTTATTCAACAGTTGCACCAGTTAAGGGAAACTACGGCCCATCTTTTTCAGTGGCAGCGGTATTTGACTTAGATACAGTAGACCTGACAGGGGCTCAGTTTTTGATGGAAGAATCTGTGGTGTTAAAAGCACTTCCGACTCAAAGTGACAGAAAGGACATACTCTATTTAGGAGAAACCATAGACATGGGTCTCAGCAGTTACAATATTAAAGTGTGGGACTTTTCGGGAGGGAAATGGAAAGAACTAAAACTGCCGTTGTTTGATACTACCGATGCAGATGAGAATATTACTGCCGAAATAAGTAAAGCTAACGAAATCATATTGCTTCACACAGAACTCGAAGGGCTTACTACTGAAACTGCAAATGTAACTGCTGAAAAGTATAACTGGGTTAGTCAAGAAGAGACATATGTAAAAGAACTGATTCATTCGGATATTATACAGTAGAAAAGGAAAAGAGGGTATATACGGAGTAAGATATGCTAAAGGAAACATAGCTAAAGCTCAAAATAGTAGATTTCATTTACGGAAGGAATGTTTGCTATGTATGATATGCTGATCCAAGGCATCGGTCTGATCGCCTTTGCCCTGTTTCTACTCTCCTATCAAGTCCGCTCAAATCGCGGATTGTTTGCGATGCAGACACTGGGCAATCTCCTCTTTGCGCTGCAATTTTTTCTGCTCGGGGGAGTGGGCGGTGCGGTCG
>ERZ779869.4214-NODE-4214-length-10432-cov-4.543799_pt1 | contig 10432 bp, 6 predicted proteins | sample MGYA00511557_ERZ779869 | MGnify/ENA primary metagenome ERZ779869 (study PRJEB29588, sample SAMEA2154620) | human gut metagenome | biome: human gut; feature: human-associated habitat; material: faeces | place: Denmark | collected 2008/2010 ...
CCGCCATTATCGAAAAGCTGGATCTTCGCCGCCCGATTTATAAGGCGCTCGCCGCATACGGTCACTTCGGCCGCGAGGAGCTGGGTGTGAGCTGGGAAAAAACCGATTGTACCGCTGAGCTTGTCGCTGCTGTCAACGAATAATACGGATTCAGCGAGAGAGCCGGCAGCGTATGCCGGCTCTTAAATTTTTTGAATTTCCTATTGCAAAAATGTTGGATATATGATAGAATAAGGTGTAAGGAAATCGCAGTTCCTTGGTACTGCGAGTAAGACGAACATAAAAAGGAGAAAGAAAGAATACGTACTAAGAAATGGGCTGCCGCGTTGCTTGCGGTGGCGCTGATGCTCTGTCTTCTGCCTACGGCTGCGTTCGCAGCGGGGAATTACCTCGTCTGGCTGAACAATGCTTGGCTCAGTGAGGGCGAGACGACCATCGGCGAAGGCAAAGTCACATTGGATGTGGAAAATAAGACGCTGACGATGGAAAACGTTGCGCTTGATTCATTTGTATCTTTTGAGGCGGATGAGGAATTTACTCTGATTGTCAAGGGCACGAACACGATTACGCCGGCAGATATGAGCATTGGTATTGGCACGAAAGATACACTGCCTAAGTTGAACATCGTATTGGAGGAGAACGCTTCGCTTACGATTACAGTCACTTCAGCGAATGCCGTTTATATTCGCGGCGGCGACTTGAGCGTTTCGGGCACCGGCACGCTGACAATGGAGTCTGAGGGCGGCTATCCCACGCTGTTCGTGGCGGGTGACGTTGCCTTTGAAAATGCGACGGTCAATATCACCGGCGATCAGGTCGGGCTGTTCACAGAAATTTATGATGAGATCAAAGATGAATCCACGCCCACGGAGATCACTATGCGCAACGCGACGGTGAATATCGACGTTACTGCCGGTACGAATCAAGCGATTTTCTGCGCACAGGGCAGCATTACGATTGAGGACACGGCTCTGACGACGAAGACGAAGGTGACGTCGGAGGAGATTGAGGGCTATGGCTTGTATGTGGTTGGCTCGATCTCTGTCAAGGGAGATAAGACAGATATCAAGCACACCGGCGCTGTCGGCTTTGACGCTGATTCGATTACAATCGAGGGCGGCATGGTTGACGTCAAGTCCAACGGTACGGCGCTGCTCGGTTACAACGGTGTGACCATTGCCGGCGGCACTGTCAAGGCTGAATCGGAGGACAGCTATGCGATTTTCGGCACGAAAGGGACCGTTTCCATTACGGGCGCTTCGACCGAGGTCACTGCGATCACCGGCTCGGAGATTTATGCTGCCATCAGCAACGCGAATACCCCTTCCAACCCGGATTTCGGTGACGGCGGCATTCACCTGGATGCGAAAATCACCGTTCAGGGTAAAAATCTGATCGTCGGTGTGAAGAAGGATGCTGAAGCAGCCATCACGCTGGGCGAAGATTTTGAAATTGCCGGTGCGACGCTTAAGAGCGAGAGCCTCAGCAGCACGAAAACCAAGACCTATTTTGTGGATGAGGAAGGAAATGCGCTGACCGGATCGGCTGTTGTCTGCAAGCACATCTTTGGCGAGACGCCGACTTGGACGTGGGCGGAGGACGGATCCTCGGCTACGGCTTCGTTCCCCTGCACCGAGAGCGGTGATTATACAGAGGTCGTCAATGCGACGATCACCAGCGAGACGACGCCTGCGACCTGCATCGCGGCGGGCAAAACTGTTTACACCGCGAAGGTCACTTTCGGCGGCAAGGAATATTCTGATGTTAAGGAAATCGCTATTGCCATCGATGAGGATGCGCACGGTGAAACCGAACTGAAGAATGCGAAGGAAGCGACCTGCACCGAGAAGGGCTATACCGGCGACAAGGTCTGCAAGGACTGCGGCAAAATCGTGGAAGCCGGCGAAGAAATCGCGATGAAGGAGCACACGTTTGTCAATGGCAAGTGTGAAGTCTGCGGTACGGAGGATCCGAATTATGTGCCGGATACCTCGTCTGATGATACTTCGTCCGATGTGTCCTCGGATACTTCGTCTGATGATGCTTCGTCTGTTGCTTCGAGCGGAACGGACAGCAGCGAGACGCCTGCTACGGGAAGTTCAAGCGCTCTGATTTGGCTCCTGCTGGCTGCTGCCTGCGTGGGCGGTACGGTGCTTGTGCTTCGTAAGAGAAACGCGTAAGTAAATCGCGCATAAAAGGATAAAAAACTCCCGATTCCGGAAACCGGAATCGCTTTTTGCATACCGCCGTTTGAACTATTGCGATAACACGCATAATGTGCTATAATATAAAGATATCCGGAGGCCGCGTTTCTGGCGGTTTCCAATCTGCAAAGGATCGATACATCTATGGAGCTGCACGCAAAAACGGTACGCTCACAACTTAACTTTTTCAAACCCTTCGTCGCAAACTGCTCTCTTGAAGTCACCCGCAAGGGGCAGGACAAGCTCGGCGAGCTCATGACCGCGCTCCACAAGCACGAGGTCATGGTCAAAGAGCACGATTTCGGTCGCTTTCAGGGCGCATGGATCATGCCCAAGGATGAGCGGCGCAGCGGCGTTGTTCTGTACCTGCACGGCGGCGGCTACACCTGCGGCAGTCTCGAATACGCCAAGGGCTTCGGCGCGACGCTCGCATCTGAGGCCGGAGTGCGCGTATTCTGCGCGGCTTACCGGCTTGCGCCCGAAAACCGCTACCCCGCGGCGCTGGACGATGCGCTTGAAAGCTACAACTACCTCCTGCGGAAAGGCTATTCCACAAAGCAGATCATGCTCTGCGGCGAGAGCGCGGGCGGCGGACTCATCTTCGCGCTGTGCCTGAAGCTCAAGCAGCTGGGGCAGGCGCTGCCCTGCGGGCTTATCGGCATCTCGCCGTGGACGGATCTCACCGGCTCCGGCGACTCCTACGAGACGAACAAGGACGTCGACCCCTCGATGACGCAGGAGCTGCTGCAATTCTACGCCCAGTGCTACACCGACGACGCCGCGGATCCGCTCTGTTCCCCGCTCTTCGGCGACCTCACCGGTCTGCCTCCGTCGCTGCTGTTCGTCGGCGGTGACGAGATAATGCTGGACGACACGCGGCTGCTTTACGAAAAGCTGACCGCCGCCGGCTGCAAGAGCCGCATGATCGTTGCGCCGGAGCGCTGGCACGCCTACGTGCTCTACTGTCTGAGCGAGAACATGCCCTCGGACTTCGAGGCGATAAACAAGTTCATGGATCGCGTTCTGTCTCCGGCGCGCAGCCTTCGCTGGATGCGTCTTGACAACGCAGCAAAAATATACCCCGCAGCGAAGCGCCGCAACTGGGTCAACTTCTTCCGTCTCTCGGCAGAGCTTTCGGAGCCGGTCGATATTCCGGTGCTGCGCGCCGCGCTGGACGTGACGGTGCGCCGCTTCCCGTCGATAGCCGTGCGCCTGCAGCCCGGCGTATTCTGGTACTACCTTGAGCAGCTGCCCAAAGCGCCGGAGATTCAGGCCGAGCGCAGCTGCCCGCTGGCGCATGCGCCCTTCGGCAAGGTGCGCGAATGCGCGCTGCGTGTGCTGGTATACAACGAGCGCAACCGCGTCGCGGTCGAATTCTTCCACGCAGTGACAGACGGCAACGGCGGCATGACATTCTTCAAGACCCTGCTCGCCGAATATATCAGCCAGAAATACGGCGTCGCCGTGCCCACGGAGCATGGCGTGCTCGGCAGGCTGGAGGAGCCGGACGAGGAGGAGCTGGAGGACAGCTTCCTCCGCTACGCCGGAGACGTGAAGGCCAGCCGCAAGGAAGCCACGGCCTACCACCTCACCGGAACGCCCGAACCGGACGGCTTCAAGAACCTCATCACCATGATTGCACCCTCGGACGATGTGCGCGCCGCCGCGAAGCGGCACGGCGTGACCGTGACGGAGCTGCTCTGCGCGGCGATGATGCAGGCCATAAACGAGCTTCAGGCCGAGCGCGTACCACAGCTCCGCCTGCGCAAGCCCGTCAAAGTCCTGCTCCCCGTTAACCTGCGCCGCATGTTCCCAAGCAAGACCCTGCGCAACTTCGTCTCGTACATCACGCCGGAGATCGACCCCTGCATGGGTGATTACAGCTTCGACGAGATATGCTCCATCGTGCACCACCGCATGGGGCTTGAAAATAACCCCCAGTCGATGCGCGCGAAATTCGCCGCGAACGTCGCCAGCGAGAAATCCCCTTTCCTGAAGGTCGTGCCGCTGTTCGTCAAGAACATCGTGATGAAAGCCGTGTTCGACAGGGTGGGCGAGTGCAAATCCTGCCTCTGCCTCTCGAACCTCGGCAACGTCCAGCTTCCGGAGGTCATGGCGCAGTATGTCTCGCGGCTGGATTTCATAATCGGCGTACAGGCCAAGGCGCCGCACAACTGCGGCGTGGTCTCGTGGAACGGGACGATGTATATCAACTGCATCCGCAACATCCGCGAAGCGGAGCTTGAGATGCGGTTTTATCAGGTGCTGAAGTCGCTGGGTATCCACATCAAGGTGGAGAGCAACATGCGTTAATAACCGTCTGCGGTAATTTGGAGGATTCTTATGTATTGTATAAAATGTGGCGTTGAGCTTGCGGACAGCGAAAAGGTCTGTCCTCTATGCGGCACGCGGGTGTTTCACCCCGACCTGCCGCGCAGCGAGAGCGAAGCTCCCTTTCCGGCCGACAACCGCGTGCTGCCGGAGGACGTGAACCGCTCCGGTGTGCTGTTCATTCTCACGGCGCTGACACTGCTCCCTGCCGTGCTGTGCATCGTGTGCGACTGGCGCATCAACGGCTCCATCGTGTGGTCGGGCTATGCCGCGGGCGGCGTCGCCCTGCTGTATATCACCGTTGTACTGCCGCTGTGGTTCCGGCACCCGAACCCCGCGATCTTCGTTCCGGTCGATTTCGCCGCGATAGCGCTGTTCCTGCTGTACATCAACTTCGCTGTCGGCGGGCACTGGTTCTTGTCCTTCGCCTTCCCCGTCACCGGGGCGATTGCGCTGCTCGTCACCGCGGTCGTCACGCTCATGCGCTACGTCCCCGGCGGTGCGCTGTACATCTTCGGCGGCGCGCTCATCCTCACCGGCGGGCTGAACGTACTTATAGAGTTCCTGCTGCACATCACTTTCGGCATCGAGGGCATGTTCGTCTGGTCGATCTACCCGCTGACGGTCTGCGTTCTGCTCGGCGTGATGCTGCTGGTCGTCGCGGTATGCAAGCCGCTGCGCCGCTCGCTGCACAGGAAATTCTTCCTGTAATTTATCAGATAACGACAAAAGCGCTGTCAAAAAGTCCTGTCCGGACTTTTTGACAGCGCTGAAATTGTTCTGCCGTTAACGCTTAAAGCCGATTACCACTCAAGGTTCTTCTCGTTTTCCTTGCTGAAAACGTGCGCGACGTTGCCGTCGAAGCTGAAGTGCACGGTGTCGCCCATGGCGTAGTGACCCTTCATGTCGATGGTCGGGACGATGATGATAACGTCCTTGCCCTCGGCGGAAACGTGCAGATGCACGGAGGAGCCCATCATCTCGGACACGTCTACCTTCGCGGCTATGCCGGTCTCGCCGATGGTCGTATGCTCGGGACGAACACCGAGAGTGACCTCCTGAGACTGAACGTCCTTTGCGAGCAGGCGCGCTTCCTTCTCAGCATCAAGCTCAACTCTGTATCCGCCAAGCTCGACGAAGAACTTCTCGCCTTCGCGGACAAGCTTTGCATCGAAGAAGTTCATCTGAGGGGTGCCGATGAAGCCTGCGACGAAGAGGTTGCGCGGGTTGTTGAAGACCTCCTGCGGGGTGCCGATCTGCTGGATGTAGCCGTCACGCATGATGACGATACGGTCGCCCAGCGTCATGGCCTCGGTCTGGTCATGGGTGACGTAAATGAAGGTGGTGTCGATACGTTCGCGCAGCTTGATGATCTCGGCGCGCATCTGGTTACGCAGCTTTGCGTCGAGGTTGGAGAGCGGCTCGTCCATGAGAAAGACCGCCGGATCGCGCACGATGGCGCGGCCGATGGCGACACGCTGACGCTGGCCGCCGGACAGAGCCTTGGGCTTACGGTCGAGATACTGGGTAATGTCCAGGATCTCCGCGGCCTCACGGACCTTCTTATCTATAACGTCCTTCTTCTCCTTGCGCAGCTTCAGAGAGAAGGCCATATTTTCATACACGGTCATGTGCGGGTAAAGGGCGTAATTCTGGAAAACCATTGCGATATCGCGATCCTTGGGGGCGACGTCGTTCATGAGCTTGCCGTCGATATACAGCTCGCCCTCAGTGATCTCTTCCAGACCTGCGACCATGCGCAGCGTGGTGGACTTACCGCAGCCGGAGGGGCCGACCAGAACGATGAATTCCTTATCGGCTATCTCAAGGTTGAACTCCTGCACCGCGACAACGCCCTGCTCGGTTATCTGAAGGTTGGCCTTCTTCTCCTCGGACTCGTCCTTCTTTTTCTTTTTCTTCTTACCCTCGCCGCTGATGAACGGGTAAATCTTTTTCACGTTTTTAAGAACTACAGTTGCCATACTGCCGACTCCGGCTGCCGGGCCTCCGCCCTGACCGCCTCGCGGGGGCATCGCCTCCCGCATTACGACAGGTCTCCACACTGCCGCACCCTGAGTCTCAGGGAAATTGATATTCCTCCTTGTTAATGCTGTACGGGGCTGAATCATGGAGAGCCGCGCACGCAGTCAAATTAGACCTGCAGCGATGATACTGTCAAGCCATATATATTATACAGATTATTATCTGGTATTGCAAGCCAATATTCACCGTCCAAAATTGTGCAAATTGCTGTGCTTCCTTGAAATTTCGGATGCATTGTGCTATACTGATAATATGATAATTATACCCGTTCGCGGGCAGGAGGAGACACATATGGCATCCCATGAAAGCCAGCCGCGCAGGCAGAACAGCCATGCGGCAAGAGTAAAGGAGAGAGAATCCCATGTAAGGCGCCCTCGGAAAAAGAGCAAGGCGCCCCTCATCGTGGGTCTTATACTGGCGATTTTTGTGCTGGCGGCGGTGATAGCGCTGCTCTGGATCGAATCCAACTGCGTGCTCGTCGGCGGCAAGCTCTACCGGCAGGGCGACACGATTGACCTGCGCGGCGGCGAGGTCAGCATTGCGGAATACGATGAGCTGCGCGCCCGCTTCCCTGACAGCGTGATCCTCTGGAACGTGCCGATAGGCAGCCGCAGCTTTGACAGCAGCTCCACCTCCGTCAGCGTTGACAATTACAGCGAGGCCGAGATAAACAGCTTCCGCTATCTGCCGCAGCTCAAGACCATCGACGCGTCGGACGCCGACTGCTATGACGTTATAATGAAAACCATCGACGCCTACCCGAACTGCACCGTCAAATATCAGGTGAAGCTGGGCGGCTCGGCCTACGCGGGCGACACAGCGCAGCTCGTGCTCGATTCTCCGGCAGCGCTCAGCGAGCTGGAAGCGCGCCTGCAATATTTCCCGCAGCTTGAAAGCGTCGATCTCCGTGCCGCCGGACTCGGCGACGACGAGGAAGACGCGCTGATAGACGCGTTCCCCGACATAAGCTTCCTCCGCGAGGTGGAGCTTGCGGGCAAGAGCTTTGACACCTCCGCCGCGGAGCTTGACCTGAGCGGCACGGATATCGACGTCCAGACGCTTGTTGCCGCCGCGCCGCGCTTCACCGGCACAGAGACCGTGGAGCTGGGCAGCCGCGAGCTGTCGTTTGACGACATCGAGGCCGTCCGTGATGCATTCGGCGGAGCCGCCGTGCACTGCAAGCTGCGCGTTTACGGCACGCAGGTTGATTCTTTCGCGGAGGAACTGAACTATAACGGCCAGTACCTCGGCGACACCGGCGACGCCGAACGAGCCGCATCCGTCATGCCGTACCTCCGGAAGCTGTACATGAATAACTGCGGCCTCTCCGACGAGGTGCTGGGCGCGCTCGACGACAAGTTTGAGAACCTGCGCGTCGTGTGGACGGTGTACATAAAGGGCTTCCCCTGCAAGACCGACGCCGACAATTTCTGCGTCTCCAAGTACAGCAGCAGCTACGGCCCGCTGGGCGACGATCTGATCGACCCGATAAAATACTGCAAGGACATGGTCACGCTGGATCTCGGCCACATGGACTACACGAATCTGAACTTCGTGAAGAATATGAAGCACCTCAAGTATCTCATCTGCGGCGACACAAAAGTGACAGATATCAGCGCGCTGGCCGACCTTGAGGAGATATATTTCATTGAAATGTTCCTCACGCCCTGCTCCGATTTCTCCGTGCTGGCAAACTGCAAGTCCCTGAGGCATCTCAACATATGCTATTGTCCGGTCGCGGACTACACGCAGCTCAAGGAACTGAGCTTCCTTGACAGGCTGTGGGTCAAGCGCTGCGGTCTGACTGACGAGCAGATCGCCGAGATCCAGGAGGCCTGCCCCAACACCTGGATAATGGTCGATAACGGCGACCCGTCCTCCGTCTGCTTCGATTGGCGCTGCGACGACAGCTACTTCGATATGCGCGATAACCTCGGCATGTTCTACATGGTCGCCAAGCCCGCGGCATAATATATTGTGTAATAAAATCGCATGGTGAGATCACCATGCGATTTTATTATCGCTGAACGGGAATTGATGCACCATCCCCTTGGCTCCCTCTGACGAGGGAGCTGTCGGCATCAGCCGACTGAGGGAGAGAAAATCCCGCGCTTTACGCCGCATGAAAAATCGGCGCGCTAATCAAAAGCCCTCCTGTCATTGCGAGGAGCGCAGCGACGCGGCAATCCGTTCTCCTCATGTCGGCACACCGTTATCGTCCGGTGTGCGGGGATGACAAGGTGTTTTTACATTACTGTGTCTTTTCTCTAATGGCACTCTCTATCAATTGGCGACCCCTCAGTCGCTAACGCGACAGCTCCCCTAGTAGGGGCGCCAAAGGGGGTACGGCGAAGCGGCGGCTCACATAAAATCCCCAATAAAAAAGCAGACGGTATAAACCGTCTGCTTTTCATCTCAATATGTATCAGCAATCAGGGCTTGGGGACAAAGCCGCCAAGGAAGTTGCCGATCTCGCCGGCCAGTTCGAAGGTGCCGTCGATGATCTGATGATCGTTGTGGTGCTTGCTGCCGTCAACAATGTCCTTGATGGCGCCGGCGATGCCGCTGCCATTGGAGCCGTCCTGGCCGCCGTTGCCGCCATTATTGCCGTTATTGCCATTGTTGCCGTTGTTGCCGTCCTGACCATTGTTTCCAGAGTTGCCGCCGTTATTACCGGAACCACCGTTGTTGCCGCCGTTTCCGTTATTGCCGGAGCCGCCGTTGTTGCCGTTGGAACCGTTATTGCCGGAACCGCCGTTGTTGCCGCTGCCGCCATTGTACTTACCGGAGTTGCCGCCGGTGCTTCCGGTCTTGCTGCCAGTGTTGGTGGTGTCAGCATCGAGGTCGAGGTCATCGGCGAGATCTTCCATCTCTTCGTCTTCGTCAAGATCCTTGTCCTTGAGGCTGAAGTTGCCGCAGGAAGCAAGAACGATGACCAGAGCTACGACGAGAACGCCGACGATAAGCAGAGTCCAATACTTCTTCTTCATGATATCTCCCCTAAAAAATTTTTTATGCCCTCTTGTACAGGCATAATTTACCGATACCAATTTACCACCAATTAGGCGGCAAGTCAAGATACATATTACAAAAAAGTTTGGTTTTGTAATTATTAATTTGTATTTGTCTTAATTTCAAAAATGACTATCCCCGTCTGCCGCGCATCTCGCGGCGGCGCCGGTTGATATAGCGCTCAAAATCGCCGTTGTCGATAAACTCCGCCAGCACAAGCTGCTCGAACACCGGCACCGTGCAGGAATAGAAGTCCAGCCGCGCGGCGTACTTGCGCATCAGCGGCGCAGGCAGCAGCATATATCCCATGCGCATCGAGGGTGCAAAGGTCTTGCTGAAGGTATTTATATAGATGACACGCTCCGGCGCGACGGAAAATATCGTCTCGACCTGCTTCGCGGCGGCGGAGAACTCCGAGTCGTAATCATCCTCAATAATATATGCGCCGCGGCTCTCCGCCCATGCAGCATATTCATGCCGCTTTGAGGCGGATGCGGTCACGCCACTCGGAAAGCTGTGATACGGCGTGACGTGCAGCGCACCGGCGGCACAGCCGAAGAGCGCATCACTTTGGATGCCGTCCGCGCCCATCTTCAGCATGACGCAGTCCGCGCCGTTGGCCTCGTAAACCAGCCGTATCTTCTCATACGACGGATCCTCCAGCGCGAACATGCATCCGCGGCCGAGAAGCTGCACGACAAGCCCGTAGAGATATTCCGCGCCGGAGCCGATGATTATCTGCTCCGGGTCGGCGATTATGCCGCGGCTCCGCGCGAGGTAGGCCGCGATCGCCTGGCGAAGCTCCGTGCAGCCGCGGTTCGGCGCGCGGGAGAGAATGCGCT
>ERZ779869.4221-NODE-4221-length-10410-cov-12.841140_pt1 | contig 10410 bp, 26 predicted proteins | sample MGYA00511557_ERZ779869 | MGnify/ENA primary metagenome ERZ779869 (study PRJEB29588, sample SAMEA2154620) | human gut metagenome | biome: human gut; feature: human-associated habitat; material: faeces | place: Denmark | collected 2008/2010 ...
ATATTATTATTGTAACAGAAGTCCTTTCCTCTCTCTAATTCCAAAAATATATATGATTTTTTAGCACTGTATTATTATTTTATAGTGTTTTTTTAATGTGACTTTATATAGTAAAGTATATTCAAATAAAGCCTTATAAAACAACGACTTTATCAGTGTATTATCGTTCGTTAATACCCCGAACCCTATTTATAAAAGGGTACTAGGGGGCTTTTTTACCCTCAAAAATATATAAAAAATAACAAAAGACCTATATATTAAATTCCATCGCATATTTTCTTAAATTTATATAAAAACACTAGTGAAATAACTAAAGGATTAATGATACCATCTAATTATAAAGAAGTATTAAATGCTACGTATATAACACTAAGACTGTCGGAGACTTACCGATAGAGGGCAAAAGAGCAAAAAAAAATGCAATAAAGCCTTATAAAATATGATAAAGATTACAATTTATAAACAGTATCAAAAATGACACCAAAAGTAAGAAAAAGGGGGCCATTTATGAAAGATAAAGGAGTGGAATGAATGAAATTAGAAGTTGGAATGTATATTAGAACTGACAAAGGATTTATAGCAAAAATTAAAGAATTTAAACATCATTATACAAAAGGAAAAAGATTAGTAGATAGTTATAGTGTAAAAGAAGTGGTTGAAAATTATTTATCATTAGATGGCAACCAATGTAGACTTATTGAAAGTATAGACTATTCAATACCACCTTGCTATCCAAGTGATGAAGAATTAGATGAAATCAAAAGTCATATAGTAAAAACTAGCTATAACATAATTGATATTTTGGAAGTTGGAGATTATGTTAATGGGAAGAAAGTTTATTTATTAGGATTAACAATTGGAATATTAAATACAATTAATTTTGAAGATGGAACATTTACAATTGCAGAAAATATAAAATCAGTCGTAACAAAAGAATTATTTGAAATTGCAGAATATAGAATAGGAGAATAAATAATGAAAATAATAGATTTATTAGTAAAAATGGCAAATGGGGAAGAAGTACCAAGAAAAATAAAATATGATGGAATTAAGTTTGAATATAGCGAAAGTTATAACGATTATGTGAGTTATACTGAAATTAGTTCTATTAAGATATTTTTAATTGATAAAATATTCAAAAAAAATATAAAACCAGATATATTATTAAACGATGAAGTAGAAATAATTGAAGAAAATAAGAAGATAGAACATTGTTTGAAAACAGATAGATTTCTATGTGATAAAGCTGAAATGGAACATTTAAGAACTAAAATAGATGAATTAATAGATGAAGTAAATAAATTAAAAGGAGAAAAGTAATGAAAGCAGTAATAAAAAAAGCAAGTGATTGGGATTATAGAGAAGTCAAAGAAATAAACACTCTTGAAGAATTATTAAAAATTTATCATTCATTGATTATTGATACAGACAAAACTACTATTAATCTTTACAAAGAAAAAGATGAAAAAATAGATTGTGTTGTAAAAATTTATGATGATTATATTGAATAAGGAGGAAAAACTTATGCTTAAACCAATAGATGATGAAAGAAAAGAATTAGAATATATAAAAAGTGAAAATGCTAGAAAAATAAATAACAAAATATATAAATTAAAAAGTAAAAATTTAATTTATGAAGGAATGCTAAGTGACACATACCATACATTTGATAGTTTATATTTTCAAAGGATGATATTATTTGCAGTTATATGTAATCAGAATAAAAACATTTCATGGAAATCTAAAAAGCACGAGGATGGTACTATGTATGATAATTACTTTATAGTTGGAATTAATACTCCTAAAGGAACTTATACATATCATTATCACATGCAATATTGGGACTATTTTAAAGTTAAGGAATTAAAGAATGCTCCTAAATGGGATGGGCATACAGATAAAAATGTTATTAGACTATTAAGTTTGGAGGAATTATGAAAGATATAAATATAAACTATGAAGGTCTAACCTTTGAAGAAAAGATATCATTAAAAATAAATTATTTATTAAGTTTACCAGCAAGTGAAGCAGTAAAGAGTGCCTTACTTAACTTGAAATGGGTACTAGAAATATACCAAGAAGAAAAAGTGAAAGGAAAAAGAAGATAATGGGAAAAGAAATAATTTATGACAAATCATCAGAAGAATATAAAGCAATAAAATTGTTAGAAAGTAAAACAACTAATTATAGTGATGATGGTTTAATTCTTCATTATAATATTATACTTTACAATTTAATTATTAATTTAATGAAAGAAAATAAAAAGCAACAAGAAATTAATAAAAAGGCTATTGAATATATAAATAATTCTTGTTATTCTCCTGAATTTAATAAAACATATTTAGATAATTTATTACAAATATTAGAAGAAAAAGAGGTGTAAGTGATGAACAAAGATAAATTTATTAAAATGTTAGAACAAGCAAAAGAAGATGAATATGGAAGATTATATGTTTTAGGAGAATATAATAATAAAATTTACTTTGGGACTATAACAACTATTTGTAAAGATATATTTGTATTAAATCATTCGGAAGAATGTCAAGATACAGCAGAATTATATGATAGACATTTTTGGAATGATGACACTTTAGAGTGTTATGTAGTATCAACTAAACATGATGAAGATATCATATATAAAGAGCCTAAAAGAATAGAAGAAATAAAAATGATTGGCTGTAATATGGAAGTTAATTTATCAGAAAATAAAACTTTATTGCCTACTGAAAATTTGCAAACTGAATTTATTATATCTAAAATTAATGAATTAGTTAGAATATCAAATAAATATGCTAGATTATTAGAAAAAGAAGGTGTAAGTGATGTTGAAGATTAAACAACTATTTTGCAGGCATAATTATAAATTGATTTTGAGAAGAAAATCAAAGTCATATACCACCGATTATATTAATTTTAGTGATTTGGGAATGTATGATGAATTACTATATAAATGTACAAAATGTGGTAAAGAAAAACATAAGTTTGTAATGAATAAAGAACATCCGTTATATTCAAAATGGGAGAAAGTTGAGGAAGAATAAATGATACCAATAGATTATAATTTAAAAGATATAATTATCAGTGCATTTAGGTATGCTCTAGGTAGAAATTCTTATATTACATTATCAACATGTGATTATATTAAAAAACACCCCGAAGTTATTGATGAAAGAGTTAAAGAGGTTTTGTTACGAGACTTAGAACAACTAGACTTTTTTTATGATAACATAAATGATACTGATTATAAATTATTTACTAATTTTAGGGTATGGCTTGAAAATTTGGAGGTGGAATAAATGAATGGAATACCAATGAAATTAGATTATTCAAAAACACTAAATGACCAACATGAAACTTTTGAATATTACAAAAATAGATACATTAATTATGAATTACAAATAATACAATTAAACAAAAGAATAGCATACTTAGAAAGAAGCATTGAAAGAAAAGAAGAAACTATAACTGAATTAGAATTAGAACGAGTTCCGTATACAAATGAGTATATTGAGAAAGTTAAACAAGAAAACAATGAATTAAAGAAACAATTTAAACATTGCTACTGTAATAGAACTGATTGTTCGAGTAGAATAAAAGATAGCAAGAAATATGATAGCCTTCAACAAGAAAATGAAAAATTAAAAAAACAACTTGAATATTTAAGAAGTGGCGAGTACTACAACCAAATAAGATTTGAAAACAAAATGCTACAAGATGTTGTAGATAATGGCGAAGTATCAAAAGAAGATAGAGAATTTATAGATTGTACTCATAAAAATACTGAATTATTAGAACAACAAAAAGAGTTTATAGATTGTTTGGAAGATATGTTAGATGATGATAATGATATATTTTCTGTAATTAGAGTTAAAGATGTATTAAATAAATATTTAGAAACAATAGGTACCGACATTCGTGTCGGTAGCGAGGGAGGAAATAAAGATGAATAAAGACGATTGGAAAGAAATCATAATTATTACCTTAACATTTTTAGTATTTATTAGTTTTGCTTTTCTTTTTATATATGTTGTAGAGTATCAAAAAGTAGAAGTTGAAAACAAGTTTTTAAAAGAAAAAATAGAAGAGCAAAAAGTAATAATAGAGAAAATGGAGCAATATAAAGAGTGACTAAAGCATATTTAGTAGATGAAAATGGTGTAGTTTTACAAGAAATAGATAATCCCGACAGATATGTTTGTATTGATGTTGGCGATAAAGTTATTCGTAGAGGTACATTGGCATATTTAAATGATACTACTGACATAAAATATCACTTTATTAAAATTAACCCTATATTATTCGATAAATATTGTAAAAAATATTCTATATTGCCATATCTAATATGCCATATTGGTTATATGGATAATATATGTTGTTATGACAATGGAAAAATCATCAGATTAAAAGATTTATCAAAGGCATGTGAAGTAAGTGAAACAACCATTAAAAGACAACTAAAAGGTCTAATAGCAGATGATATTATCCATAAAGTACCATATAAGAAAAATCAAAAATGTATAATGATGAATCCGTGGTTGTGTATGCGAGGTAAAAGAATATATAAAAGCACTTATGAAGAATTTAAACTATCTTCATTAAGGAATGAGGTGGAAATGTGAAAATATTTAATAAGAAAAATGAAATAATTGTAAAAAATAACGAAATTCGAACTGTAGAGGTGAGAGATTTAAAAGAATATCTTGTAAAAGACTTTGAACAGATAAAAGAATATGAACAACTTATAGATGCTTTAAATGAAAAAATAGAAGAACTTAATAAAATAAAAATTAAGTATGATGCTACTTTGATTACATTAGAAGAATTTGATGCTAGAGTTTTAAGAGAAAAGGATAAAAATATTAAATTAGAACAGCAAATATCTAAAAAAAATGAAGAAATTGCTAAACTTAATGAAGAAAAGAATAATTGCTTAATTAGAGAAAAAATTGCCAATGACAAAATTGAAAATTCAAAAGATTTTATTATTTCAGAGTTTAAAGAACAATTAAAATCAAAAATAACTAAAACAAAAGGTGTAGTTAGCAAACAAAAAATTATCAGTATAATTGAAGAGGCTTTTTAATGAATCAAAGTAATATAAAAGATAATATGTATGCCTTATATGAAGTATACAATCAATATAAATTACTATATAACTTTTATCAAAAATATAAATCAATCAAAAATGAAGAAGATATTCGAGAGAGAATAGAATATTTAAAGAAAAATCCTAAATGTTCAATGAGAACAGAATTAGAAACATTGTTATGGTTATTAAATGAGGTGAAAGAATGAGAAGAGACTTTTATGGTAATGAAATGATTTATATAAAAGAAGGTTATTATGTAAAAACTTATGATTTATGTACTGGGGAAATAGTAATTTCACAAATAAATCATGTTATAAATAAGGATAAATATATTAGCACTTGGAGAGGGAACGATGAATTTTGCTATGAAGATGGAAAATTTATAAAAATACAACCCTATACTGCAATATGGGATAAGGAAAAATATAGATTTGTTTTTAAGCTGCCAAGAGTAGAAGCTTGTTTTGCGACGATTGTTGTTCAAGCTTGCGAATCTCTAAGGCCATTATTAATTGACAATGAAAAAGTAACATATGACTTTGAAAATTTATTATACATGTTAGATGATGAGGATGATTAAATGAAAGATTTAAAAATATTTACTGATGATATAGAGCAAGAGGCAATTAATCAAATAAATGAATTATTAAAGCAAGAAGCATTTAAAGACAGCAAAGTCCGTATAATGCCTGATGTTCATGCAGGAAAAGGATGTGTAATTGGTTTTACTGGTGATTTAGGAAATAAAGTAATTCCAAATATTGTTGGTGTTGATATTGGTTGTGGTATGTTATGTGTTGAATTAGGCAATATTGATTTAGATTTAGAAAGATTAGATAAAATTATTAGTGAATATGTTCCTAGTGGAATGAATGTCCACGAAAATCAAAGATATAAGTTTTTAGAGTTAGAGCAACTATATTGTTATAAATTATTAAAAAATAAAGATAATTGGTTAGAAAAATCTATGGGAACATTGGGTGGTGGAAATCACTTTATAGAAATAGATGTTGATGAAGATGATAATAAATATTTAGTAATACATACAGGCTCAAGAAATTTGGGGAAACAAGTTGCCGAAATATATCAAGAGAAAGCAATTAAATACTGTTCTTATGAAGATGAGATGAAAGAAGAAAAACAAAAACTTATAAAGGAATATAAAGAACAACACAGAGAAAAAGAAATACAAGATAAATTAATTGAAATATCAAAAAAATATGAGGGTAAAACAAAATTACCAAAAGATTTATGTTATTTAGAAAAGGATTTAAGCTCACAATATTTATACGATATGAGAATATGCCAAGAGTTTGCTAAAGACAATCGTTTGTCTATAGCAAAACAAATATTATGTAATTACTTTGAACTGCCATATTATGAAGGATATAAAAGTGTAAGATTAAGGGAAAAAGCAATATCCTCTTGCGATTGGTATACTCAAGATATGATTGAGAAGGATTTCTGGTATTTTGAAACAATACATAATTATATATCATTTGAAGATAACATAGTTCGTAAAGGTGCTATATCTGCTAAAACAGGTGAAATGGTATTAATACCAATGAATATGAGAGATGGTTGTATTATTGGAATAGGAAAAGGCAATGATGATTGGAATTGTTCAGCTCCACATGGAGCAGGTAGAATAATGTCTAGGATAAAAGCAAAAGAGACTTTTAATTTAGAAGAATATAAAGAAAGTATGAAAAATATTTATACAACATCAGTAAATGAAAATACAATTGATGAAGCACCATTTGTATATAAACCAATGCAAGAAATAATTAATAATATAGAGGATACAGTGGATATTATTAAAATTATTAAGCCAATATATAACTTTAAGGCGAGCGATTAAATGCTAACAATTAAACAAAAAATGGTGCTTGAAGCAATAGAATGGTATATCAATAAATATGGTTATAGCCCAACAAATCGTGAACTTGCTAATATATTAAAATGTGATGTTAATACCGTATTTAAAAAGTTACTAATATTAGAAGACAAAGGCTATATAAAAACACAAAATGGACGAGCTAGAACGATTGTTGTATTGAGAGGTGTAGAAGAATGAGTTTAAAAATAATTAAAAGAAACATTAAATATTGGTTCCAAAGAAGAACAAGAGGTTGGTCTGATGATGAAACTTGGAATCTTGACTATGAATTTATAAAATGGGTAAATAGTAGATTTAAAAAGTACAAGGAAAAGGCAGGTAAAATTGTTGATTTAGATTTTCATCAATTTACTTATAAAAAGAAAAAATATACTCAACTAGAATTAATTGATAAAGTAATAGAATTATCTGATACTTTATTAGCGAATTATTGGGTTTATGAAGATGATTTTGATAAATATGGGATTGCTGATGAAATATTTGATATATTCAAGCTTATATTTTGGTCGATGTGGTGGTAAATATGAAAATAATAAATACTACTACTCTTAACTACCAAACTATTGGTTTAATGATGGATAAAATAATAGAATCTAGTCAAGGCGACACTATTTATTATGGCAAAATAGAATTTTGTAGAATGAGTGTTGGTAATCGTACTATAAATGTACAAATAAGATATCTAAAAAGATATGTAGAATGGTATTTTAGTGAGGTATAGATAAGTGAATTTAAAAATTAAAAATAAAATAGTAAATTATGTAAAATCAAATTATAAATTGCTTGATTCTTCTAAATTCTTAAATGGAAAGACTTACTGCAATCATAGGTGTCATTTAAATGCAGTACAAGAAGCCTATGAAAACGGTGATAAGGTATTTTTGGTGGTTTGCATAGGTAATGGAGAAGTTATTGTTCATTTTATAAATCAAGATTCAAAGGGACATTATATTGATAATACATTAGGTTGGTATGGAAAAGAATTATATGATTATTATCTTGTAAAGGAAGTAAGTAAAAGTGAATATAAAACAATATGGAATTTATTAACAAATACAAAAAAGATGTTAATAAATACTAATTCTTCTTGGTTAGAAAGGAAATTAAAAATTATTAAGGAAGATGATATTTAATGATAAATGTATCTGATTATATACAAATTATTCTTCATAAGAAAAAATGGACTAATGCTAAATTATGCCAAGAATTAAACAAAATAGAAGAACAACTAGGCGAAAGTAGGACAACCCCTCAAAATATATCAAATTATTTTCACGGGCAATGGTCTTTTAGACCTAAAGTTCTTGTTAAATATGAAAAAGCATTAGGTTTACAACAGGGTGTATTAGTAAACATGGTATCTCAACCAGCTTCAAAAGAGGGGCAAAAAGAATTAAAAGAAATAATAAAAAAAGTAGGTGAAATTAAATGATAAAAAAAGAAATTTATCCAAAGACAAAAAGAGTTAGCTGTAAAGGTGATAAAGTTTATCTTACTGAAAAGATAGATGGTAGTAATTTAGTATTTTTTAAGAAAGATGACAAATTATACTTTGCACAAAGGAATAATATTATTTGCATTGATGAAATTGAAGAACAAAAAGGGATGTTATATAAAGGATTGTATCAATGGCTATTAGACAATAAAGATATATTAGAAACTGAGTTACATAATAATAGTGCAATTTGTGGCGAATGGATAGGAATGGGTTGTCTAAAATATAATGTTGATGAATTTGATAAAAGATGGTATATGTTTGCAAAAGCAAATATAGATGATGATTATAATTTATATAATTTAATTTATGATCATGAATTATTTATATATCCGTTTGTAAGCCAAGAAATACCTAATTTCATTGGAATAGTACCAGAAGTTACTGAATTGATTAATTTGCCAAATAAAGAGCAATTAGATAGTATTTATGAGAAATATACAAACAAAGTAAATAGAAATGTTGAAGGTTTTGTAATTAATTATAAAAATATAATAAGCAAATATGTAAGAATGAAAAATGGTCAATTAAAAGAACATTTTGATAGAGGTGAATAGATGAAATATTTATTAATTGGATTAGGAACGATATTAATGATTGCCCTTGTATTAAGTTTATCAGCCCTTATATTTTGGGGATTAGGTAATTTAATAATATGGGCATTTGGTATAAAATTTGCATGGACATTTTGGCATGGATTAGTATGTGCATTAGTGTTTGGTTTATTGAAAGAAATATTTGGAAGAAAGTAGGGCAAAGATGAAAAAAGTAGTAATGATAATTACAATAATGTTGCTGTCACTTTGTTTGACTGGATGTGTTGGTTATATGAATGAGCAGACAGTCCAATGTGTGGTCAAAGATAAATGGATTAAAAGACCATCAGGCAATGAAGATGAATTATATTTGGTAAATTGTGGTGGTACGACATATAAAATAACTGATTTATTGTGGAAAGGAAAATTTAATAGTGCCGATATATATGGTAATTTAGAAATTGGTAAAAAATATGAATTAAATGTTTCTGGATACAGATGGAGTTATTTTAGTGAATATCAAAATATTAATGATTATAAAGAAATAGAGGAAGAAGGAATAGAAAATGAATAATATGTTAATTATAAGTCAAGATGAAAAATTTACAGGAATGGTGAAATTTTTAGGAATAGGTCAAAGAAATCCTAAAACAGTTATAGGTGATGAATTGAAATCACTATTAGAAGAAAAGAAAATGACAAGTGATGAACTTATCACTTTAGTAGGTAACAGTTATAGAGATAATATTAAAAGAGTATTAGAAAATCAAGAACAGCCTAAACCAAAATTAGTAGAATTAATTACAACTAAATTAGGTGTTGATAGAGATTATTTTGAAGATAAAGAACTAGAAAATGTAATTGTTACTGATAACAATATTGTAGTAGCAAAATATCCTACAAACAAAAGAGCATTAGGAGTTAAAAAAGAATTAGACATATATATTACTGAGTGTGTAAAAAAAGGCATTAATATGGTCATAGAAATGCCAAAGGAATAGAGGAATAATATGTATTTGTTTATTGTAAGCGAAAGAGGAGATAGAACTAATATATGTTCAAACTTTAGAATATTTGACATTAATGGCTTTCTTGAATATTTAAAAACAAAAGAGAATAAATATTGGCGAGTTCAATATCGAGTAGCAAAATTAAATGATGATAACTTTGAAACTAGAATTTTTAAATATATTAATTTAGATGAATTTGAAGAGATATTTGAAGGACACATAGATGACATAAAAAATCTTTTAAAATATACAAAAAATTCATGGGGGACTGATTATCCATATTTCAAAAAAGAAATTCATATTAAATATGGAGAATTAAAAATTGAAATTGATGATTAAATTTTTAAGAATTATAAAAGGAACAATAATAGAAGATTCGT
>ERZ779869.4223-NODE-4223-length-10408-cov-3.444412_pt1 | contig 10408 bp, 10 predicted proteins | sample MGYA00511557_ERZ779869 | MGnify/ENA primary metagenome ERZ779869 (study PRJEB29588, sample SAMEA2154620) | human gut metagenome | biome: human gut; feature: human-associated habitat; material: faeces | place: Denmark | collected 2008/2010 ...
CATTCTGTGGAACCAAGCCATGTGCTCACAGCGATGGGGCTTACCAAAGAGCGGGCAGGGAGCTGCATCCGTATTTCTTTTTCGGCAGACCATACAGAGGAAGATATCGACCAGATATGTAGTATACTGAAGCAGGAAGTTGCGCGTGCCAGGCAATAAACAGATCAGGAAAATTTACAGGAGGAAACTGTAATGAAAAAACAAGCATTTAACCCTTATTTACCGTCATGGGAATACATTCCGGACGGAGAACCCTATGTGTTTGGAGACCGTGTTTATATTTATGGTTCCCATGATTTCTATAACGGATATGTTTTCTGTATGGGAGACTATGTCTGCTGGTCGGCACCGGTGGATGATCTTGGCAACTGGCGGTATGAGGGAGTGATCTATCCGAAGACCTCAGATCCGTTAAACCGGGATGGGAAGATGTGCCTGTATGCACCGGATGTTACGGTAGGGCCGGACGGAAGATATTATAAAATGTTCATGGATGATTCGCTGAGCATTAATCCGTCCCAGCTTTCAGATTCTATGGAGAATCAGATGAACCTTTTTACCATGGAACACGATGAGGAATACGGGGATATGATGAATGAGCTGATCAATATCTTTATTCCACCGGAAGATGCGACAAGGGAGGAACTGGATACTGCAAAGAAGAATATGGAAAAATATGCGGATTACCGGACGTATTTATCCTTTGATATGCAGCAGATCATCCACGGTGAAAAGGATATGAAGATCGGACTGAGCAAGATGATCAAGAAAAATTCCGGTGGAGAGGGACAGAATCCTCTGTATATCGCTCTGCTGGCAAGTTTTGCACAGGTCTACAGGATTAACTTGTCACCGAAGATCCGCAGACCGTCCACGATCCGTCTTGTTGTGCTGGATGAGGCATTTTCCAAGATGGACGCAGAGAAAGTGGCAAGCTGTATTTCTCTGATCCGTGGACTTGGATTTCAGGCGATTATCAGTGCGACGAATGACAAGATCCAGAATTATCTGGAAAATGTAGACAAGACGTTTGTCTATGCGAATCCGAATAAAAAGCATATTTCAATCCAGGAATTTGAAAAAGTTGAGTATGACCAGTTGAAGGTTGAGGAATAGAGATGGAGTATCTGTTGCAGCTTTTGATCGAAAAGATTGAAAATAGTGAGAATCAGTGGAAACCGGGGGCGAATGGCTGGAAGAGTCTGTCAAATAAAGCGGGAAATCTGTACGATGATCGGAAGCATCTGAAGTCGGATGTTGTGAAAGCGGCTAAAGACCTGGAGAAGACAGGACTTGTGAAGATTGAATGGGTACAGGGCTATCGGGAGCAGGATATTCAGGCGATCCGGTATCGGCAGGAGAATATTCCGGCATTGTATAAACTGTACCGGGAAAGAGTGGATTCTGATTTCTGTGCAAGAGCGGAATTAGTACGAAAATATCAGGAAGAAATCCGGGCAGAGCTACAGGTTCTGAGGACTCCGTGGATCAGAGTGTATTATGAAAAGCTGTTGCAGGAATCGGAAAGTGGCAGAGCAAAAAAAGCAACTCTGGAGAAAGCATGGAAACTTTTCAGGAAAAGAAAAGCCTGCTGGCGTGGGATTGATGAATTGGAAGATCCGATGTATAAGCGGCTCTTCAGCAAAAAATATTTAAAAGATACAAAGATTTTTGAAAATGAATTTCAGGATTTTATTGTTTCAACGGCAAAAATATATGCGAAGGAACTGCTGGATGATGCAATGAATGATTCGGAGATTCTGTCGGCTCTGCTGATCGAGGATTATGCACAGGAGCTGGCTTTGAAAGGTCCGCTGCATTTGAAATGGGAGGACGGAACGGAGATTCATAATGAAGACTGGCGGTATGGAAATATTCTGAACAGTGATACACTGCGGTATGCACAGATCGCCGGGCAGCAGCCGGAAATCCAAAGGGTCATTACCATTGAAAATAAAGCAAATTATATGATGATGCCTTTGGAAGAGCATACGCTATACATTTTTACGCATGGATTTTTCAGTCCGAAAGAATGTAGATTTTTACAGTCTTTAAATCAGGTGCTTGAGCATACAGAAGTTGAATTTTATCATAGCGGAGATCTTGATTATGGCGGAATTAAAATATTTCTGTATATTCAGAAGAATCTTTTCCCGGAATTGCAGCCGTTGATGATGGATGTGCGGACTTATGAAAAATACCGGGACTACGCAGAAAAGATAGAGGACACAACGTTGGAAAAGCTGAAGAAACTGCAGATTGAAAATCCGGTTCTCCGGCAACTGGCGGAGAAACTGGTGAAGGAGAAGAAAGGGATCGAGCAGGAAAGTTTTTTGTTGTGAAAATGAAATTGATTAAAAAGAAAGAGGTAATTGATATGAAATTAATGATTGCATCAGATATTCACGGTTCGGCATTCTATTGTGAAAAGATGATAGAGGCATATAAGAGGGAGGGGGCAGACCGGTTATTATTGCTTGGGGATATTCTTTATCATGGACCGAGAAATGATCTCCCGGAGGGATATGCACCCAAAGAAGTGATTGCAATGCTGAATCCATTGAAAAGCGAGTTATTGTGTGTGAGGGGAAACTGTGATACAGAAGTAGATCAGATGGTATTGGAATTTCCGATTCTTGCAGATTATTGTTACGTGAATCTGTCTGGGGAGAATGGACAGGGAGATATAACGATATTTGCAACGCATGGACACATCTATCATCCGCATCATCTTCCACCATTGAAGGATGGAGATATTCTTTTGAATGGTCATACGCATATTCCTGCCTGTGAAGAGATCCTGGATATGAATGGTGGAACATATCAGTATTTAAATCCGGGATCTGTCTCGATTCCGAAAGAGGGATCGGAGCATAGTTATATGATCTATGAAAATGGTACATTTGCGTGGAAAAATCTTACCGGGGAGGAGTATCAGACATGGAAGACCGTTTCGCACTCCTGATTGATGCGGATAATGTATCTGCCAAATATATTAAACCGATCCTTGATGAATTATCGAAATACGGTAATGTGACTTATAAGAGAATCTATGGGGACTGGACAAAGACGAATAATGCAAGCTGGAAAGAAGAACTTCTTCAGAATTCGATCACTCCGATCCAGCAGTTCAGTTATACCCATGGAAAAAATGCAACCGATTCTGCTATGATCATTGATGCGATGGATATGCTTTATACGAGTGAACTGGAGGGGTTCTGCCTGGTTTCAAGTGACAGTGATTTTACAAAGCTGGCGAGCCGTCTGAGAGAAAGCGGAAAGACTGTGATCGGTATGGGAGAGGGAAAGACTCCGTCGCCGTTCAGAAAAGCGTGTGATATTTTTACAGAACTGGAACTTCTTCTTGAAGATAATACAATGGGAAAAGAAGAACGTAATACCCATTCTCATGCTTCAGGAAAATGGCAGAAAAAGGACAACCATGATTCAATGGTTTCAAAGGAAAAAATTGAAGAGGCGGTTGTCAAGATTATTACGGAAAATCAGAATAATGACAGGGAGACCGGACTGGGAGAAGTTGGAAGCAGACTGGTAAAATTATATCCTGATTTTGATGTCCGTCGATATGGCTATAGTCTTTTATCAAAATTTTTGGAATCTTTGCCGAAGCTGATGCTGATGCAGGAGGGAACGAAGGTAACGGTAACAATCTATGAAGATAAGAGCCGGAAAGAAATGCTGGAAGAATATATCCTGTTGCAGATCCAGAGTGCCGGAAGTTATGGAATCCCTCTGAGTAGTCTGGGAAATCGTATTCGTATGAGATTTGGAGATTTTAAGGTACGGGATTACGGATTTTCCCAGTTTAAGCAGTATATTGCAAGCTTTCCGGATGTAGAATTTGTGGATGATGAGGAGAGAACCCGGGCGGTGTATATGGAAGAATAAGGGAAAAATTAATACACGGTATTAAAAAGGGAGTGTCTTTTGGCACTCCCTTATCTGTTCAATTTATCCCTGTAATCCATTTGACTGTCGGATCATATCTTCAACGACGATATCAAAAATCTCACCGACGGAACTGCAATATTCCAGTATTTTCCAAGGCTCGTTGGTATGAAAATGAATTTTTATCAGGTCTTCATCACCGGCTGCGATGAGGCTGTTTCCTTCAAAATGTTCTGTGATATAGTCGGATATTTCATCCTCATCCAGGTCGCGGTCGCGTCTTTCGATCAGGAGCTGTGTATCATAACGATAAGCGAACTGATCGTCTTCTGCATCAATAGACTGTATTCCCATTTTATTGTCCTCCGTTATAAAATCTGTGGCAGTGTCGGTCACTGCTTTTTATGTCAAAGTATGCAGGAGAAGCTGCCAGTGGCAGGTTCTCTGTATCAGCTGTTCCGGTGGGGAACAAATGATTCATAAACAGTATAGCATAAAATAAAAGAGAATGAGAAAATTCTTTTATAGAATGACTTGAGAAAATTCTGCAACAAAAATTTGACAGACATGGCGAAAAAAATTATAATTCAAACTGTTTGAATTAAAAGCGTTTAACACGGGAATGTGCTGAAGTGCATTTGGAGGTTAAAGAAATAACAGCAGGAGAGAAAAGAAATGGATGATTCATTGCATTATCTTATTATGGCAAATCAGATGCTGGTGCAGAGGGCATTGCTCTATAAGCTGAAAGATACGGGGCTTACCATCGGCCAGCCGAAGATTCTTGATTACTTAAGCAGGCATAACGGAAGTAATCAAAAGGAGATTGCGAAAGCATGTTTCCTGGAGGCGGGATCTTTGACGACGATCCTTAATAAGATGGAAGAAAAGGGATTGATCCGCCGTCAGATACTCAATGGTAACAGACGGAGTTTTCATATTTTTATGACAGAGGAAGGAAAGAAAAAGCAACAGTTGGTCAGAGAGGCATTTTCTGAGATTGAAAGGAAGGCAGTGGAAGGTATTTCAAAGGAAGAAATGGAAGGCTTTCTGTCAGTATATCAGAAAATCTATGCAAATCTGTTGGATGAAGCAGGTTCGTCTTCTATAAATAAAAAGACGGATCAGTGAGAAAAAATCTATTGAAGGATGAGAAAAGACAGGAGAGAGATTATGAACAAATTAAAGAGGTACATATTATTTTTAATCGGGCTATTTGTAAATGCACTGGGAGTCAGTCTGGTGACAAAAGCGAGTTTTGGTACGTCACCAATCTCATCGATCCCATATGTATTAAGCCTGAATTTCCCATTTACACTGGGAAATTTTACAATCGTGTTCAGTATTTTGCTGATCGTATTACAGATTCTGATTTTAAGAAAGAATTTTAAACTTGAGAATATTCTGCAGATACCGGTTTCCATCGCATTTGGATATTTTATTGATCTGACAATGTATCTGTTATTTTGGATCAATCCGCAGAATTATTTTGTAAAAATGATCGCATTGCTGGCAGGCTGTCTGGTACTGGGATTTGGTGTTTATCTGGAAGTGCTGGCAGATGTTGTCATGCTGCCGGGAGAATCTTTTGTCCGGGCGATCGTACAGACATGGAATACCAATTTTGGAACAACGAAGATTGTCTTTGATTCGTCGATGGCGATCATTGCAGGGATTCTTTCTTTTGTATTTTCAGGAAAATTAAATGGAGTCCGGGAAGGTACGATCATTGCAGCATTGCTGGTTGGATTTATTGCCAGACTGCTTGGAAAAAGGCTGGAGTTTATCAAACCATATCTGTTCCCGGAAGAGAACGGAGAAGGCGGACAGGCACTGGCTTCTGCAGCAGATGCAGAAAATGCAGAAAATGCTCCGGTGGCAGATGGTATAACGGGAAAATTGGCAGAAAAGCAGGAAGCAGAGGGTATTCATAAGAATGTGATTGTGATCGGAAGACAGTACGGATGTGGAGGACATGACATAGGAAAGAAACTGGCAGAAAAATTCGGTTATGAATTTTACGATCAGGAAATCATTCAGATGATCGCCGGTACAACGGGTATGACATCCGAGTTTATCCGTCAGAAAGAAGAGTCCATGACCAACAGTCTGTTGTATGATTTTGTAAATCAGATGTATCTTTATGGAAAGGAAGAGGAAGAGGCTCCGAAAGATAAGATTTTTGAAGCAGAATCAAAAGTAATCAGGGAGCTGGCGGCCAAAGGAAAATGTGTGATCATTGGAAGATGTTCGGATTATGTATTGCGTGAAAATGAGAAGACTTTAAAACTGTTCTTCACTGCACCATTGGAAGTAAGGGCAAAACGGATTATGGAGCGTCTGAATATCAGTAAGAAAGAAGCTGAGCAGGTGATCCGGAAAGAAGACAGACGCCGTGCAGATAATTACCGTTACTATACAGGACGGGTGTGGGGATCAGCGGCAAATGTTGACCTTACATTTAATACAGCTATGAATGAAAAATATATTGAAGAATGTATTAGCAAAGCTATGGAGCTGGAAATTTAGTGCTATAGGGTGAGAGTGGCTGATGGTATAAGTTTTATAATAGTTATCGGAAAACCTCCGGATATGGGGTCACCTCAAGAGATTCCCCAGTCCTTTTGTCATATTTCTTTTTCACTGCACGGTCAGTCAGTCAAATAATGTCGAGGCATCCGGTTTCTCATAAAAATCAAAGCACATCAGGATCTGATCTTTCGTGGTCTTTTCAATCGCCAGGTCGTTGGGGAGGGATGTACGGTCAAAAAGTCCGATTTCTGTAGTCTCGATATTTGATTTAAATGTTCCACTTTCATACTGGCAGAGCATAAAGGTTTTTATAACTCCGTAGGCATGGTTCATGACATTATGCTTTCGCCAGTCCTGAACGGCGATCAGTTTTTTGGAGTGTACCGTACAGCCGGTTTCTTCAAAAACTTCCTTCTCGGTGTTGGATGCGATGGACTGATCCACATCGCACCATCCACCGGGGAGAGACCAGGTTCCGTTATTTTCATGGACAAGAAGGATTTTCCCATCAATAAAAACTGCCGCACGGGTATCAATTTTCGGGGTCTGATAGCCGCTTTCATTGCAGAATAACCCGTATACTTTTTCGACGGGGAGATCCGTCTTTGCAGCCATCATTTCAGCAGCAATTTTTCTTAATTCGTTGTAACGTTCTTTATCATATTTATCTTTTCCGTACTGGAGTCCCGCCTGTGCGATACTCTGAATACGGATTGCAAAGTCTAACCACTGATCGTTCATAAAAATATCCTCCTTTCCACTGGGTAAGTCATGCAGAAATATTTTTCCTTTTTGTGGACAATGATTTACTGTAGTCTGAAAATTTTTTCTTACCTGTATATCATAACACAAAGGAGGCAGTTGCGTATGGAATTAGTCTTTCAGTTCTCGTTCTATTTCTTCAATAGTAGGCATGGAACTTTTATAGTCATCAGGAATAAGATTATTAAGTTCATATTCGGAAATTCCAACAGGAACATTCACTGCACTGGTAGCATATTGAGCCAGAACATTATCTTTTGTTTTGCATATAAGTAAGCCAATTGTAGGATTATCGTTATCTGCACGTAGTATTCCGTCTGTTGCTGCAATGTAAGTTCCTAATTGCCCCATATCTCCGGGATCAAATGTCCTTGTCTTTATTTCAATTACAACATAACAGTGTTTTTGTATGTTGTAGAACAGCATATCAATAAATTGTTCAGTATCTCCGACAACAAGCCGGTATTCTCTACCGACAAAAGCAAATCCACGACCTAGTTCAAGAAGAAATTTCTGGATATTATCCATGAGTGCATCTTTCAATTCTTTTTCGTCATACCCTTCTCTAAGAGTTAGAAAATCAAAATTATATGGGTCTTTTGTGATTTCTCTGGCAAGATCGCTGCCAATATCAGGAAGCAGCTTTTCAAAATTTGTAATGGCTTTACCTTCTCTTTCATACAAGTTTGTATCGAGAAAATTTAAAAGGACGGCTCTTGACCAGTTGTTTTCATATGTCTTTTTAACAAAAAACAAAGCCTTATCTAAATTACCCTTACATTTATTAATTATCTGAATATGATGTCCCCACGGAATCATAAAAATACAATCATCAACAGCTTGTTGACATATTCGTGTGTCTGAATCGTCAACAAGTTGTTGACGATTTGAATTGTTGTATAAATCGTAAAAATATTTCATATATTTTAAATTAGTTACAGAAAATGATTTTACATCAGGTAGTGCATCCTGCAAATCAAGACTAAGATTTTTGAAAAAAGATTTTCCGTATTTGACTTCATTGTAATTCTCTGATATATCATGCCCGATAGACCAGTAAAATAACAGCATTTCTCTATTAACTTTTGTTGCAGCTTTTATCTGGCTGTTGCGGAATCTTAAAGAAACTTCTTTAATCCACTTTGAATATTCTGTATTAGTTTTAATGATTTCACTCATTGCGTGCAAACCTCCTGAACATTATAAAAACGATTTTATTCATCAGTATTATTCTTTTTAGCTCTTGTCTTATACACATTATATTGATTTTTACATTTCGGAGAGCAGAACTCATTTCCCTTTCGGCTTGCGATAAATGCTTTACCACAGTGCTTACACAATTTCATTTCACAGCTTTCATCAGTCAGCATAAAAGAAAAGCACATCTGTTACCCATTGCCATCACAACAGCAATTTCATCTTTATCTGCAACAGACCATCCGGATTCCGTACCTTTCTTGTGAAAATCAAGCTTTTCAAAAGGGTAGAAGTAAGTAAGATAATCCTCTGTTGAAAGAGTTTCTTCTTTTATAAAGTGGTTTTTAGGAAGATATACGGATTCATATGTAACAAACTGTACCGTTGTCGGCAGTGCTGTCATAAAACCAAGGAATCCATAAGCAGATACAAAATCAAGAACCATCTGTTGCAATATATCATTATCTGCTTTATGCATAGTCATAAGATCAATATTAACCGCATCAAGGACAAGTGCATTGGCATCCTGCATTGGGCGGTACATCTGAGGTTTTGCATTTCCTGAAACTACTATATATAAAGTGCGATCATCAGCAGTGCGATATTCATAGCTGCTATATTTTACTCAAAGGGCACTTGTGTGTTCAAACAGATTTTTCATTCTCTGTTCCTCCAATCTGTTCATTACTTAGTAAATGTAATCTTATATATAGAATCCTCAGATCAGTCCATGGGTCAGGCAATAATCGTAAATGCCATCCTCGGCAACATCCTTGCAGATTTCATCGGCAACTTCTTTTAGCTGAGGGGAAGCATTTCCCATGGCAACACCTGTTCCTACAGAGAGGAGCATTTCAATATCATTGTTCCCGTCACCAAAGGCGAGGGCTTCGGATTTGTCTAAATGGTAGTATTCCAGTACTTTCTGGATGCCGATGCCCTTACCGCCATTGGCGGGAATGATATCAACTGCACGATCCCACCAGGCAGCAATCTTTGCACCATCTACGTCTTTTAAAATGGCAGAATAGTCGGTTTCGCGACAACCGAGCAGAAGCTGATAAACTTCTTCGTTGGAAACCTGCTCAAAATCTTTCGCAACTGTTAATTGTAAATGAGCAATCGAGTAATAATCCGACAGATCAATGTCAAATCCATTGGCAGCCAGCCGGCTTTTAGTGGCAACAGAGACCGGACGTCCGAGACTGTCGGCATTGCGGATGAGCTTTTGAACATCATCCGGGCTGATCGGATTGCTGAAGATCGTTTCTGTGTCGTTGTAGCACAGAGAACCATTGAAAGTCAGGAATGTATCAAATTCAATCCCACTGAAATGGGGAAGGCTGACCGGGGTTCGCCCGGTTGCAATGCAGAGCCTGATTCCGTTTGCTTTCAGGCGGTTCAGTGCTTCAACTGTCTTTTCAGAAAGTTCTTTCGCCCGCAGTCTGAGCAGTGTACCGTCAATATCAAAGAAAATGATCTTAATTTTTCCCATAAAATTCTCCTGTATTATGAATGTTATTCTTCTTCTTTATCATTATAACGTAATCCGTCCGTGATAACTATGACAGTTCTGCATATTTCTATCAAAATCGTGCCGGAAAAATTGTTATTACCTTAGTAGAGCATAAAAAGTTATCCATAACTCATCGACAAAAAAGTCGAGTTATGGACAAAAAACAAGAGAGGATTGCCTATGAAGAATAAATTACAAAATTATTTTCCGATGATACGTACGCAAGGAGAGGTATTGAGTGAACTTCGTGAAAATACGAAGCTATGGAAAACATTTTGTGAATGGGAAGGGAAATATCAACAGGAATATCTTGATATTTGTACAGGTGTAAAAGGAGTAAAATTATTGTATGACACTTATTTTAAAGCAGTTATGAATCCGGACACAAGACCTGAACGATTAAACGATTTTCTATCAGAAATCCTTGGGAAAAAAGTAAAAATATTAAAAGTATTGCCAAATGAATCTGCACAAATTGCAGCGGAAAGTTCA
>ERZ779869.4225-NODE-4225-length-10407-cov-3.369590_pt1 | contig 10407 bp, 9 predicted proteins | sample MGYA00511557_ERZ779869 | MGnify/ENA primary metagenome ERZ779869 (study PRJEB29588, sample SAMEA2154620) | human gut metagenome | biome: human gut; feature: human-associated habitat; material: faeces | place: Denmark | collected 2008/2010 ...
AAATATGGAGTAATAATATATGTAGGTAAAAGTAAAAATTTAAAGAATAGATTAAGTTCATATTTTAAATCATCACATACAGGTAAAACTGCAATGTTAGTAAGAGATATAAGAGATTTTGAATACATTTTAACATCATCAGAATTAGAAAGTTTATTATTAGAAATAAATTTAATTAAAAAGCATGATCCTAAATATAATATTCTATTAAGAGATGATAAAACGTATCCTTATATAGAAGTAACAAATGAGAAATATTTTAGATTGTTAGTAGTAAGAAATCCTAATATAAGAAAAAGAAAAGATACCAAGTTATTTGGTCCTTATCCTAATGTAGGGGCGGCTAAAAGAGTAGTAGAAATACTTAATAGAATATATCCTCTTAGAAAATGTAGAACTTATGAGAAGAGAGAGTGCTTATATTATCATATAGGAGAGTGTCTTGGGTACTGCGTGCATAATGTAGATGAAGATAAGATTAAAGAGATGAAGAGTGAGATTGTTTCTTTTTTGAATGGTAATACTAAAATATTAACTGATAGACTTAAAGAGAAGATGTATAGTTATTCTGAAAAGATGGATTATGAGAAGGCTATGGAATATAAAGAACTTCTTGATTATATTAATATTACTACTGAGAAACAAAAGGTTGATTTGGATAGTAAGGTTAATACTGATATAGTGGGTTATTATACTAAGGATAATTATATTAGTATTCAGATTCTTTTTGTTAGAGGAGGTAAACTTCTTGATAGAAATAGGGTTATATTTCCTATGGTAACTACTGAAGAAGAGGAATTATCTAATTATTTACTTGATTTTTATAGTAAGAATGTATCGATACCTAAAGAGGTATTAACTCCTGATAATGTGGATAATGAAGCTTTTAGTGAGATATTTAATATTAAGTTTATTACTCCTGTTAAGGGAGAAAAGAAGAAAATATTAGAACTTGCTTATGATAATGCTAGAATATATTATGAAGAACAAATGACTTATATTAAGAGAGATGAAGATAAGATAGAGGATGCTCTTAATGAGCTTAAGAGTAAACTTAAATTAGACAAAGTAGATAGAATTGAATTATTTGATAATTCTAATTTATTTGGTAGTTTTAATGTATCTGGTATGGTAGTGTTTATTATGGGTAAACCTTCTAAAAATGATTATCGTAAGTTTAAGATTACTAATGATAAGAATGATGATTATGGGACAATGAGAGAGGTTATTTATAGGAGATATTTTAGAGTACTTAAAGATAATCTTGAAAAACCTGATTTAATTATTGTAGATGGTGGTGTTGGTCAGATACATGTAGCTAGAGAAGTTATAGAGAGTCTTGGTCTTGGTATTCCAGTCGCAGGTCTTAAGAAAGATGATACGCATAGTACTAATATGTTATTAGGACTTGAACCTCTTACTGAGATTATGATTGATAAGAGAAGTAATTTGTTTATGTTACTTACTAGGATGCAAGATGAGGTACATAATTTTACTATTAGTTATCATAAGAATATTAGAAGTAAAGGAGCACTATCTAGTATACTTGATAATATTGATGGTATAGGAGAAGTTAGAAAGAATAAACTTCTTAAGAAATATAAAACTATTACTAAGATGAAAGAGGCTAGTACTGAAGAGTTAGAGGAGATACTTCCTCGTGATACTGCGGTTAAGTTTAAAGAGTTTTTGGATAGTTATGAGTAATCACTCTAAGCCGATGTCTTAGAGTGTCATTTATAGCCTAAGGTCTATAAATGATATATCTACATATCTATTATATATAAGCCAGATATGATAACTTAGATATCGATGATGATTAATACTATTTATTTCAAAAATATAATGTTTTAATCACAATTCGGTTATTTGTGAATTTTATAATAACTATAATATACTTAAAATCAGAGACTACTAATAGGCTCTGATTTTCTATAGAAAGACTTATTAAGGCTTTCTATAGCAGTACCGAGACCTTAGGCTCGAACTGAACAAAAAGAAAGAAGGAATTATTTTTTCCTTCCTTTGAATAATTTAACTATGAATTTTATAATTTTATCTAATAACCATAATAAGGGATTTTCTCTATCTTGTACTGGTAATTCTATTTCATTATCTTTATCTTTGTTATCATCTTTAGTATTATCTTCTTCTTTAGTATTATCTTTATTTATATCATCATTATTATCTTCTTTTGGTTCTTCTGGTACTGAAGGCTCATCCGGTACTATAGGTTCTTCAGTAGTAAACTTACTATATTCATCTGTCCAAGCAGCATCATAATAAGAATTAGTGTCTCCTAGTGCCATGTATAAACCTTTATTATAATGATATTTTTTAACTACCGACTTTGTATCTTTCTTTAAAAGCATTAGTCCACCACCATAACCTGCAGTCTCATGTAAATATAAATCCTCTTTATTGTATAGTATCTCTCCTACTATAAAAGGTCTTGCTCTTGTTTCTGATAATTTATCTTTTATCATATTAATAAATCTATCCCAACCTAAATCTAATGTTCTATGTGGACAATATTTATTTGTATAATCCTGATGCTTTGTTATTTTATCTATATCCCAATTATATCTATTTAATATATCTACGATTAAGTCTACTGCATTCTCTTCGGCCTTAATAAAGCGATCTCCTCCTGATTTGGAATAACATATTTCTATAGCTATTCCTTCTCTATTTCCTTTACCATTGCCATCACTAGCATGCCAACCATTTCTATTTTCAGGAAGTCCCTGTACTATTTCTTTATCATCTACTGCATAATGGAACGATGTTTCATAGTCATTATTTGTCATATAGCTTATTTCATTTCTAGCAGTAGCATCATTGGCGGTATTATGTACTACTATTCTAGTAGGAGTCATTTCATAAGGGCATTTTAGATAATATCTACTTTCTGGTACTATTTTTTTTACAATATTAACCATTTTTACCCTCCTTTATCAGTTTTTCTATATTATGAATAAGATTGTATCCTGTTTCGGCAAATAGACCACTCAATGTTATTGCTAAATTAAAGTCTTTGGTTATTATGAAATAAAATATTGATACGCATAATCCTATGAAGATATTTTGTATTATTATTAGGTTATTATTTATATAAGGACATCTCTTTGATATAAATCCCAATATCCATGTTAAGGTCATGGTTAATAATGTTACCATTAATTCTGTATTTTCTGTTATGAAATTCATTCATCTCACCTCTATTCATAATCACTTTATTATATGAGATGAAATTTTTTAGCATAATAAAGTTAGTCTAAAAGAAAAAAGAAAGCTTTAACTTTCTTTAATATTTATATAAACTATCTGTAGCCACTGCATTTAGAGTCTGATCTGCGAAGATATTTTTCTTATAGGCAAAATAGGCTGCCGCTGCTATCATAGTGGCATTATCTGTACAATATTGTATTCTTGGTATTGATAAGTTAATATTGTTTTCTTTGCAGTCTTTTTCTAATCTTTCTCTTAGACCTACATTAGCGGATACCCCTCCCGCTACTATAAGATTATTTACATGATATTCTTTTAAGGCATGCATAGTCTTCTTAGCTATTACCTCGGTAACATTATGTTGGAAAGTAGCACATAAATCTTCTTTATTTATGGTATTTCCTCTTTGATTTTCGTTATGTACTAGATTAATAACTGCTGACTTAATACCACTGAAACTAAAGTTATATGTTTTATCATTTAATGGTAATGGTAAGTCATAGGTTACTTTACCTTGATGAGCTAGTTTGTCTACTTTTGGACCACCTGGATATTCTAATCCAATTACTTTAGCTACTTTATCGTAGCACTCACCAACAGCATCATCTAAAGTACCTCCTATTCGCTCAAAAGAATAGTCTTCTTTCATATAAACTAATTCGGTATGGCCACCACTTACTACTAAAGCTATTAGGGGAAACTGTAATCTTCCTTCTAAATTGTTAGCATAGATATGTCCCGCTATATGATGAACTGGTACTAATGGTTTTCCTGTTACTAAGGCCATTGTTTTAGCGGCCTGTACTCCTATTAATAGACTTCCTATTAGTCCTGGGCCATATGTCACCGCTATGGCAGTTATATCATTCATAGTTAGATTAGTCTTACTTAATAATTCTTCAAGGACTATTGTTATATTTTCGATATGATTTCTACTTGCTATTTCTGGTACTACTCCACCATAGTTTTTATGAATATCTATTTGACTTAGTACTACAGTGGCTATTTCTTCAGAGCCATTTTTTACTATACTCATACTTGTTTCATCACAACTTGACTCTATTCCAAGTATATATACATCTTTCATTTACATCACCTGTTTTTCCATAAGTATTGCGTCTTCATCTCCATAATAGTATTTTCTTAAGGCTACCTCACGAAAACCAAACTTCTTATAAAGATTTATTGCTCTACTATTACTTACTCTTACTTCAAGAGTTATATTTATTACTTTATGATGGATGGCTTCAGATACTAGGTAACTCATTAATTTGATTCCTATTCCTCTACCGCGATACTCTTCTTTTACAAGAATATTATCTACTTCCATTCTTTCATATATTAGAGAGTATTTTAATTCTCCTAGTACATTATTATCTTCTATATACTGAATTTCTTTAGAAAAGGGATTATCATTATTAACTACTTCTTTTATCATTTTTTTCCATAGCCTCGGGTAATTTTAAATATACTGGATTTACTGCATGCGGATTAATACTAGGAAGATTCTTAGCATATTTAATTATCTCTTCAATATCATAATCATCTGCTTCGGTTACTAAGACTGGATTATATTTTTCTTTTAACTCATCTATTCTATCTATATTGTTAAACTCTTCAGTAATGGTATTATACTCTTTATCGTATAATCCTATGTAATAGTTACCGTGTTTGGCATCTATAGTGGATAGAAAATAATCTCCAGTAAAACCTAATACTCTTATTTTTAAGGATGTTATCTCTTTTATGTTTATTTTTAGAAGATAAGCATACATCTTGGCTATTGTTACTCCTATTCTTATGCCGGTAAATGATCCTGGGCCATTTACAACCACTATTTCATTTACATCATTTGGCTCTAAGTTATTTTCTTTTAAAATATCTTCGATGAATTTTGTAGTATATATAGAATGTTCTTTAGGACTGGTATTTTTGATATTAGATAAAATTTTTCCTTCTTTTACTAAGGCAATAGATACATCGGATAGTGATGTATCTATGAATAAGCTTATCATATTATGGCCTCACAAATATTAGTATATTTTTCTCCATATGGAGTTAGTATTAATACTCTTGTGTTTTCTCCTGTTATTTTTATTTTTATATCTAATCTTTCTGGAGGTAGGATATCTTTGATCATATCAGCCCACTCGATAATTGTTACTCCTCCCTTGTCAAAATACTCTTCTATTCCTATGTCTTCTTTTGAATCCTCTAGTCTATATACATCCATATGATATAGTGGTAATTCACCAACATATTCTTTTATAATTGTAAATGTAGGTGAAGTTATCTCATCTATTCCCATGGCATGAGCAAAGCCTTTAGTAAATAGTGTCTTACCACTACCAAGGTCTCCATTTAAACATATAACCATATTAGGAAATTTTTCTGATTCGATATTTTGTGCTACTGCAATTGTCTCATTTTCATCATGAGTAATTATTTTGTATTCTTCCATTTTAATCACCTTTCTTTGTCTATTTAATTATATCAAATACCTAGAGTAAATTACAATAGTTTTTTAGTAAATAATTAAAGATAGACAAAAATCTACCTTTAGTTATATTTATTTTATTTTCAGGATTTTTTTCATTCCTTCATCTTTAAGTATGCCTTTACTTAGCTTGGCTAATCTATTATAAAAGGTACTTAACTGAATATAGTTTTTGCAGGTATATGGGTCTCCTAGTGTTATGTTTATGGAATCTTTATTGTCTTTGTCACTAACTATATCTTTTGATATAGTTATGTCAGCATAGTCTTCGGTAATACTTATATGTATGCTACTTTTTTCTTTATTATATTCTGCTGATAGAACTGTATCATAAGGTAGTGATGAAGATAGTAATTTAACTATCTGATATAAATCTTCATTATTTTTTTTGAATACTAATAAGTTTATACTTTTATTTAATTTAGTAGAATAGTTATTACTTTCTTTTTCATAAGCAAATAATTTGAATTCAGGAAAAGTTTTACTACCTGCGATAAACATTTTTATAAGTATAACTGGTTCTTTATTATATTCTGTAACTATAAAATAGCCTGGACCAAAATAGTTTTCATCATATAGCACATAAATATTGGTTAACTTTTCCATATAATTATGCTGACTGCAGCAATAGTTTTCGCCATGATCAATTCCTAGAGAGCAGTCCCCAGTAAGAGGTCTATTTAGATCCTCTTCATCATAATTTTTTTCTTTTATTTGAGCCAGTTCTTCTTCTTCAGTAATACACCATTCACAGTTTCCACAACATTTCATAAATATTAACACCTCGGCATATATAATAACAGATTTTTCTATTAAAAGCAAGAAAAAAGTACTATGACAAGTACTTATTCATTTTATTTAATATTTCTTCTTTATCTGATGATTTTATTATGTAATCAGTAAATCCTTCCTGTAAATAACTATCATCATAATCATATTTATTATCTTTTGTTAATAATATTACTTTGATATTAAAGTTTCTTATTTCTAATAATTTTCGCATAATTATATGTCCATTTTGTGGTTCTAACTCTTCATCTAATAATATTAAGTCATATTTTTCTTTGTTTCTTATTTTTTCTAATCCTTCTTTTCCTAATTTTACACTAGTTAGTTCTATATTTGTTCCACTTAATATTTTATTAAATAGTTTTTCACTTGATGGACTATCATCTATTAATAATACTTTCTTTTTATCATAAATATTATCGTATTTATTTATATCTGTATCTATGGTATCATACTTTTGGTCTAATATTATTTTTATGGTTGTTCCACTTCCATAACTACTACTTGGTACGATTGTTCCATTCATTAGTGTTATTAGTCTTTTAGCATTATATAAGTTATTATTTAGATTATGATTATCTTCTCTTTCTTGTTTCTTTGTGAATATTTTATTTATGTCTTCGGCTTTCATTCCGGTTCCAGAGTCTTCGACTGATATTATTAATCTAACTATATCTCCTTTTATAATAGTATTTATATTAAACTCTATATATCCATTATTGGTGTATTTAATACTATTATCTAATATTATGGTTAATACTTTCTTTAGATTTATTCCATCACCATATAAATATTCTGGTATATCACTGGCTATGCTTACTCTAAAGTCTAGGTTTTTATTTTGAGCTTTGGGCTTGTATATTCCTACAAGTTCTTTTAACAATCTTTTTATATTATATTTTTCATTATATATTCTAACACTAGCACTATCAATACTTGATATATCTAATATTTCATTTGTCATAGTAGTAAATTTGGCAGTACTTCCCTTAATATTTCTAGCGGAATTATTTATTTCTTCAACATCAATTTTTTTATTATCTGTTTCATCTAATATGTTATCTGTTTCTTTATCAATATCTTTGGTTATACCTCTTATCTCATTTGTCATATTATACAAAAATAGTGTTTTTTCTTCATTAGCATTATCACTTATTACTTTAGCCTTATGAACTTCATCTAACATTTTCATATCAGGATTTTCAATGGTATGATACATTATGAAAACTATTAGAAATTCCACTATTGTTATTAAAGTAGCTTGAGGATAAATTCTTTGTATTATAGCAACGATAATTATAAGAAGAATAAATATATAAAGTGGTACAAATTTTTTATGTTCTATTATTTTTCTGTTTTTTATCATTGGAATAAACCATACATTTATACATATTGTAGAACACAAATATACAAAATTAACTGCCGGGCCTATAGCATAACCTTTTTCTGTCTGCAATGGTAATGCCATACACACAACAACGCATACTGCATAAATAGTGTATGATTTGTTTCTTAATTTTTTATAATGTTCTAATTTTTTTTGCTTTTCTGTTGTATAGCATAAAACATAATTATATAGTGTCATAAACAATAAATACGTTATTAAATATATTAAATATGCTCTTGTAAAGATTATTGCGGGCAATGATGTTGGAGAAAATTTATTGCTCATATATATACACATCAATTCTAACATTAATCCAAGTAAATTGGAAAAAAGAATTTTTGAAAATATTTTTGCCTCGTTAGAGTTAATGTGTTTCCTGATGAAGTACATTATATTTAATGTTATTGATAATATAAGTGCATATAAAATTAAAAATTCAACATTCATAATAATTCTCCTATCGTCTTATACTACGATTATAACATTTATTTGTATTATTGTCCACATTATAAAAGAGAGTAATTATTGTTTTACTCTCTTTTTTACATTTCTTGAAGTTTTTAAATACTCAGCACAATTAATACTATCTTCAGGTACTTTTTCTGCTAATAAAGGATTTGTATCCCTTTTACCACTTGGAGCCACAGGAAATGATGGTATTATTCTTAAGTATAACTTTTTTAATACTTCTGATGGGACACTATTAGCTAATCTATTCATAGCATTATTGATAACTTCTTCTTGCGATAATTTGCTTTGCCTTTGTAATTCGATATGACAAACATAAGAACCATCATTTGTTTTTAGAAGAACCGCTACCATAATATTTTTTATATCCTTTTCAATTATATCTTCAATTACGTAGTATGGTAATTCGGTTTTATCGGATAAAGTAATAAAACTATTTGGTCTTCCTTTCATTTTTATTCTTCCTTGATTATCTGTTTTATAGGAATAAGCACCTTGATTTAACCAAGTTTTCCCCTTACTATCTTTGACATATATGGAATCGTTTAATTTTGATTCGGTATATCCAAGCATATTACAAGGGCCATTTATTACTAATATTCCTGGTTTACCTATGGGACAATAATTTCCATCTTTATCTAAAACTTCCAGGTCAACAAAACTATGAGGAGTAAGCCCTAAACCATACTTTTTTACAATATTGCTAATCTTTTTTTCTTGTAATGATTTTAGTATTGTAACAAATACGCCACTACTTTCAGATGTTCCACCACCTATTGAAAATGTTACTGGTGATAGTGGATAAGGTAATTTATCGGTACCAAATTTATGCTTTTTTGATGTTGCATTATAATAATATTCTTCGCCAGGTGAACACTCTTCTCCTGTTACTGTTGGTAACATTAAAAAAGGCATATTAATATTTTTAAACTTTTCATCATAATTTAATTGATCACACAATTTTGTCCAAAATCCGGTTGATGCTGGTACAAAGTTAGGCTTGTTGATTAAAAGTGAATAAATAAAGAAGTCTCTATCATAATATGGTTCTAATGCTAAAGTACATTTTTCATATAATGTATCCGATATTGCACATGATAGTTCCATATGAGTATATGTGGGAATATGTCCTAAAACAGTCATATTTCTCATACTTGGTAATCCTGATACATCTGATTCTTTCCACCTAGATAATGTTATATAGCTTCTAGTAGAATGAATTACTCCTTTTGGACGGCCAGGGTCAGTTGTTCCGCTGGTATACGTTTGTATAAAAGGAGCATCAATCGAAACATTTTCTATTACTTCTCCTGTATAATCTTTTCCTATATTTGCAAATTCTTTAATACCAAATATTCTCTTTTGGCTTTGTTTTTTTAATTCACTAATGTTGTTTGTAAAATTATGGCAAAATTTTGCTTCTATTTCTTGGTATGGATTGTATTTAACACCATTTTTTTCTATTGGTAGTGAATCATTAAGTGTAGGCATTATTATTTCTTCTATATTTGATTCATTTATTGCCTCATTTATTTGCACATAGTTTTTATTTGAAACAAATATATATTTGCTCTTTGTTTCATTTAATATTTCTTTTAAATACTCTTTATTAAACCAATCACCCACCACAACCAAATTGCAGCCTATAAAGCTAGCTCCAATCATTAAATAAACAAATTCTGGTATATTATCAACACAAATTGGAATTGTATCACCTTTTGTATATCCAATACTCTTTAATGATTTTGCATAATCATACGCTTCTGTAAACATCTTTTCATAAGAAATTTTATTTCCTCTATATAGCAATGATATAAGGTCTAAGTTTTCTTGATTTCTTCTAAAAATTTCTACAGCCCAAGATGTATTGTGGTTTTTTTCAATATCTGACAAGGCTTTTTGTGTCTTGGCATTTAGTTTTTTACCACTTATATATTTTTTTGCAGGCGTCATTGAAGACACCTCTTCATTTACCTCTTCAATTATTTTAGAAATTTTTCTATTTTCCATATTAATTTAACTCCCCTCAAAATCA
>ERZ779869.4227-NODE-4227-length-10403-cov-4.470719_pt1 | contig 10403 bp, 6 predicted proteins | sample MGYA00511557_ERZ779869 | MGnify/ENA primary metagenome ERZ779869 (study PRJEB29588, sample SAMEA2154620) | human gut metagenome | biome: human gut; feature: human-associated habitat; material: faeces | place: Denmark | collected 2008/2010 ...
CCGCCCGTGTGCAGCGGCACACCGAGCGAGGCGCACAGCTGCCGGACAAAGGCCTCGTCGCGGTCGGATTCCGCGCCGCGCAGGTGATGGTTGAAGTGCGCGGCCTCTACCCGGATGCCGAGCGTGTCCTGCAGTGACAGCAGCACGTGCAGCATGCTCACAGAATCCGCGCCGCCCGACACTGCGCATACGACCGTATCGCCGGGCTCCGTCATCCGCTGCGCCTGCATCCAGGCGAGGACCTCAGCCCTCATGCTTCCACTCCAGATCGGAGAAGGTGAAGAACTGCGGCCGCCACTGCAGCTTGACCGTGCCGGTCTCGCCGTGGCGGTTTTTGGCGATGATGCACTCGGCAATATTCTTGTCCTGCGTGTTGGGGTTATAATATTCGTCACGGTAGAGGAACAGGACGGAGTCGGCGTCCTGCTCGATGGCGCCGGATTCACGAAGGTCCGAGAGCATCGGGCGCTTGTCGGTTCTCGATTCATTGGCACGCGAAAGCTGGCTCAGGCAGATGACCGGCACGTTCAGCTCCTTTGCCATGATCTTGAGCGCGCGAGAGATATCGCTGACGATCGTCACGCGGTTATCGCCGGATTTGCCGGGAGCCGCGGCGGTCATGAGCTGCAGATAGTCGATCAGGACCAGCCCGAGGTTATCGAGCCGGCGGCACTTGGCATTGATCTCCGCGACGGTGATGGCGGGATTGTCGTCTACGCGGATGTCCGTCTGGCTGAGCGCGGAGGAGGCGATGGAGAGCTTGCTCCAGTCGTCGTCTTCCAGATGGCCTGTGGTGAGCTTCTGGTTTTCCACGAAGCTTTCCGTGGACAAAAGACGCATGACCAGCTGCTCCCGCGACATTTCGAGCGAAAAGAAAGCGACGGTCTTCTCATACGTCTTCGCAACGTTCAGGCAGATGTTGAGCGCGATCGCCGTTTTGCCCATGCCGGGGCGGGCCGCGATCAGGATCAGGTCGGTCTTGTTGAGGCCGTTGATCTTGCGGTCAAGGTCGTGCAGGCCCGTGGACAGGCCCGGGATCTCGCTGCCGGAGGCAGCCAGCTCTTCCAGCCGGTCATAGACGTTGATCATGACCTTGCCGATGTGCTGCAGACTGTCGCCGGTGTTGCCGCGGCGCAGGGAATAGATCTTCTTTTCCGAGACCTCCAGCATCTCCTGCGCCGTGCCGACGCCCTCGTAGACCATATCCGTGATCTCCGACGAAGCGGCGGCCAGCGCGCGCAGCAGCGACTTGTCATGCACGATCGTGCAGTATTGCTTGACGTTGGCGGCGGTCGGCGTGATCTTCAGCAGCTGGGCGAGATAGTCGTAGCTGCGTTCCTCGTCGTACACGCCGCGCTCTTTCATTTTATTGAGGACGGTAACGGGGTCGATCTTCTCCGAGAAGTTGAACATCGTATAGATGGTCTCGTAGATCTCGCGGTTCTGCCGCAGGTAAAAATCCTCCGGCTGCAGCATACCGACGACGTCCGGTACGCAGCGCTCGTCGATGAGCATGGAGCCGAGCACAGACTGCTCCGCTTCCAGCGCCTGTGGCGTCTGCCGGGCAAGCAATTCCTCATCCATACGGTTCACATCCTTCCGGGAGCTTCAGAATATCAGGACCTGATCAGCCTTCCTTGACCTCGACCTTGAGGTCGGCGTTGATCTCATAGCCGAGCTTGCACTTGACCGTGTACACGCCGACGGCCTTGATCGGCTCGTCGAGCACGATCTTGCGCTTGTCAAGCTTGATGTCGGCCTGCTTTGCCAGCGCATCGGCAACCTCGGTGTTGGTGACCGAACCGAACAGACGGCCCGCGCCGCCGCCCTTGGCGGTAACAACGACAGTCATGTCCTTCATCCGGTTGCGGATCTCGAGCGCTTCGGCGCGCTCCTTGGCCTGACGCTCCTGCGCGGCCTTGTCGTTCATTTTCATGGTGTTCACGTTATCGGCGGTCGCTTCCTGCGCGAGCTTGCGCGGCAGCAGGAAATTGCGGGCGTAGCCGTCGGAGACCTCGATCATCTGGCCGCGTTTGCCCTGGCCTCTTATATCCTGTGTCAAAATAACCTTCATGGTGGTGACTCCTTTCAGAGAGATATTTTTGAAAATCGCGTTTTATGCGTAAAATGCGTCGATCGCGCCGACAAGGTCCTGCAGGACCTGCCGCAGCGGCTTGCCCTTGATCTGCGCGCCGGCGGTCGCGCCGTTGCCGCCGCCGCCGAGCTTTTCGAGCACCACCTGCACATTGCACGAGCCGATGGAGCGCGCGCTGATGATGACCTGTTCGCCGTCAGGGAAGAGGACGAACGAGGCAGTGATGCCGGAGATGTTTATGAGCTCATCGGCCGCCTGTGCGGCGATGGTGCGGGTGATAGTCTCGTCCAGACAGGCGATGGCGAGCTCGCCGCGGTAGAGCCGGGCAGCCTGCACGACGCGGTAGCGGGTGAGCGTATCGTCCAGATCCGTCTGGAACAGCTTCTTGACCTCGACCGGGTCGGCGCCCGCCTTGCGCAGATAGGCCGCGGACTCAAACGTGCGCGAGCCGGTGCGGACGGAGAAATTTTTCGTATCCAATACGATACCGGCCAGCAGCGCCTGCGCCTCGAGCGGACGGACGTCGCGCTGGCTGACGGCGTACTGCAGAAGCTCCGTTACAAGCTCCGACGCGGAGGATGCATACGGCTCGTGCAGATTGAGGACCGGCTGCTCGATATAATCCGCCGCCCGGCGGTGATGGTCGATGACCGCGACGCGGGAAATGGACTCGAGCAGCGGGCGGCACTCGACCTGCTCCGGCCGGTTGGTGTCGACGACGATGAGCAGGCTCCGGTTGTCCGCCTCGACCAGGGCATCCTGTCCGGAGATGAACAGATCCTCGCAGCCGGGCGCGGCCTTGAGCTCAGCGATCAGGCTCTGGCAGGCGTTTTTCTGCAGGTCGATCACGATCCGGGCCGGGCGCTCCTTCACCCGGCACAGGCACAGAAGACCCACGGCCGAGCCGAGTGCGTCCAGATCCGCCATCCGGTGTCCCATGATATAGACCGTGCTCGACTGCCCGATGAGCTCAGACAGCGAACCCGCCATCACGCGGGATTTGACGCGTGTATGCCGCTCCGCTTCCTTGGTGCGGCCGCCGTAGAAGGTGAAGTTGAACCGGTCCTTGATGACGGCCTGATCACCGCCGCGGGAAAGGGACATCTCGATGGAGAGGGACGCAAAGCGGTAATTCTCCGCGAAGCTCCCGCCGTCCTTGCCGATGCCGAGCGAGATCGTCGCGGACATGCCGCCGGAGGTCGTGACGTGCCGCACGTCCTCCAGGATGCTGAACCGGCCGTCCTGCAGGCGGGCAAGATCCTTGCTCTCGAAGATCAGCAGATACCGGTTGCGTTCGATCTTGCGGCACAGCGCCTCCAGTCCCGCCGTCCAGTTGGCAACGACGTCGTTGAGCTGCGCGTCGAGCGTGGAGATGGCAGAGTCGGAGAGGTTGGCAGTCAGCTCGTCGTAGTTATCGATCAGGATGATCGAGACGATCGGCCGCGTGCGGAGGAATTCGTCGCGGACGTTGAACATCTCGGTCATGTCGGCAAAATAGATGGTTGCCAGCATGACCGTCGTCTCGTCGTCGCTGGAGCGGACATAGTTTCCGTAGATGCGGTAGCGCCGGTCGCCGATCTTCCGGTCGCCCGGAAGCTCATTTCGCCCGTCGCGCAGCCAGTCGGTCGTGAAGTCCGGGATGACGCTGTCCATCGTCTGATAGCGCGTGGCGTCCGCCAGACCCGTGATCGCATAAAACGCGGGATTTCCCCAGATGATCTCCGCCTCCGGCAGGTGGAGCACCGCCATCGGGAACGGCGAGCCCGCATGCACCGAAACGCCGACGGAATCCGTCGCGCTCTGCACATAGTCCACAAGCTCCTGCTTGCGGCGGGCGAAGCGCACACGGCTGATGAGGAAGACCCCAGCGGTCACGAGCAGCTCCGCTCCGGCCAGATAATACTGGCCTTCGTCGTTTTCAAGAGCGATATTGCCGATATCCTTCTTTTTTTCGCTGCCGTCGGCTTTGTATTCCGCATCGCTGAAAAGGGCGATCACACCGTAGACACGCCACTCGGTTTTACCGGAATTCTGATAGGGCGGACTGATCGAAACGCTCGGACAATAGAGGATCTTGTTGGTGCGCCCTTTGTTGTTGGGGAAGGCGTAGCTATAGCTCAGGTGGCCGGTGTTGAAGAGCACCCCGGCGTAACTGGGCGCCGCGCTGCCGGCAAAGGTCCGGTAGACATAGGTGTCGTTGTTGTCGAGCGCATACATGGAGTGGGCCTGCGTCAGCTGTTTGAGGTTGTTGACGCAGGTCGCGCTGCGCGCTTTCTCTCTTGCCTGGTTCAGCGCCGGCAGCAGCATGGCGGCGAGAATTGCGATGATCGCGATCACAACCAGCAGTTCGATCAGGGTGAAGAGTTTCTGTTTCATGGACTACCTCTTTGTTTGTGTGGGGGTTGTGGTAAAATCAGGATGTTTTCTGGTATCGGAACACGGTTCGGAGGGCCGTGGCGAGCTCCGAGGTGACCGTCTCGATGTCGCCGCCCTCCCAGATCTGGTTGATCCCGGTGGAGACCATTTCGCTCAGCTCCGGAGAGTCCAGATTGAAATCTGCCGAGAGCCGGGTCATCTCGGTCAGGAACACCAGGTCGCGGTGGTCCTCTCCGTCGAAGCTGCGGATCGCGGCCGATTTCCGGATCGGGATTCCATAGCGCAACTGCCCCAGATGTTCCTGCAATTCCGGAGAGAGGAACTGCCGGATCACCCGGCGTACCAGTTCGAGATCGCCGACATGGCGGCGCACGCACAGCAGATCGGTCGCCTGGGTGGTCAGGCCGCTTCCCCCCGGAATCAGAGGAACCGGAACACTCTTCCATGGTAGCGGCGAATCGAAGTTCACCTCTTCGCGCGGGATCAGAACCATGGCGTTCCGGCCGGAAAAGAACTCTTGCTGATAGGAGCCGCGCTTCATTGACAGCACCGGGGAACCCAGCGTCCGGCAAAGCTCCAACGCCCGGCGCAGCCCCTCTCTGGTACGGGGGTCGTCCAGCCGGACCGTCGCTTTGCCACCTTGCCTTTCCACCACGCAGCCGCCGGCGTTGAGTACGAAGGTCAGCCAGATCCCCGCGTTGCAGCTCCAGTTGAAGATTCGTTCGGGCGGAAGCGTTTTGCGTAATTTTTTCACCAGGTCGATGAACTCCTGCCAGGTCCAGCCGGTGTGGGGTTCGATTCCCCCGGCGGCGGCTATGAGTTTCGGATTGTAACAGATGATCCGGGGAGAAAAAATCAGCGGAATCCCGAAGAGGTGTTGTTTCGCATCCAGAAACGGTTGGAATGGCTGCGAGAAGAAGTCGCGCTGGTCCGGATACGCTTCGGCGAGCAACGGCGCAAGATCGAGGTAGTCGTGCCGATGGTTCTGCACATGAAACGTGGTGCGGATCTCGAACATCCCCGCCTGGAAGGCCGCGCGCGCCCGGACTTCCGGCAGAACCGGCGTCACGAAATCGCGGACCTGCCGCAGCCAGAAGGGGCTGAAGGCGGTCACGCTGCCGGGGAGGATTCTGCGGTTCCAGTCGACGCGGACAAAGGTCCCTTTCCGGGGAAAACTGGCCAGTACGCCGTCCCGGACCAGGGAGATGAAGGCGGTCTGCATCAGGGCGAGCGAGACGCCGAGCTGTTCCGCCAGCTCCCGTGCGCCGGGAAGCTTGTCTCCTCCCCGGATATCGCCGGATTCTATTTTTTCCAGCAGGTGTTCCCTCACCTGCAGAAGCTTGTCCGCCATGAAGCTCTCCTTCCGGAATTTATTATTAATTATAGTGAAAATATTGACCTTGTCAATAGTTGACTCTGATATTTTTCATTTTTTTCGAATTTCCCCAGAGTTGGATACGATTGACAAGGTCAGCATTGCGGAGAGAAAAAAACCTCCGTTCCCGATGGGAGCGGAGGGGGTGGGGTGGCCGGTTACGCCAGTTCGTAGTACCGGACCGCGTCGGCCGGCCGGATGTCGGTCAGATCGCCGCGGTAATGGCGCAACTGCGTCGGCCGGAACGGATGTTTGAGCAGTTCCCGTTCGTTGAGGTCGACCCCGAGGCCGGGGCGGTCGGGAATCGACATCCGGCCGTTGCGCAACGTCAGCTTCTCATCGCAGACTTCCGCCCGGAAGGGGACGTCGGTCATCATCATCTCAAGAATGGAGAAGTTCGGCACACAGGCCGCCAGCTGCAGCGTCGCGGCATTCGCAACCGGTCCCGACGGGTTGTGCGGACAGAAGCCGAGGTGGCGGATCTCCGCTTCGGAGGCGAGGAAACGCATTTCGAGCAGTCCGCCGGCGTGGGAGACGTCCGGCTGCACATAGTCCGCGCAGCCGAGGTCGAAGAAGCGCCGGAATTCGTAGCGGTTGTAGAGCCGTTCTCCGGCGGAGAGCGCCACCCGGACCCGTTCTTTGACTTCGCGCATACCGGGCAGATCATCCGGCGGCAGCGGTTCTTCGAACCAGTGGATGTCGAACTCCTCCAGCCGCCGCCCGATCCGGACCGCGGTCGGCACGTCGAAACGGCCGTGTCCTTCGATCAGAAGCAGCATGTCGTTTCCGACCGCCGCGGCCACTTTGCGGATGCACTCCATTGCGGCATCGAGTTCGCGTTTGCCGATCTCCTGCCACGCCTTGCCGAAAGGGTCCCACTTGCAGCCGGGATAACCGAGGTCGCGGATCGCCGCGGCTTTTTCCGCAAATTCATCGGGGGTTTTGGCCGGAGCGAACCAGCCGTTCACGTAGACCGGAATGTCGTCGCGGAGTTTGCCGCCGAGCAGCTGCCAGACCGGAACGCCGAGCGTCTTGCCCTTGATGTCCCAGAGCGCCATTTCAACTCCGGCGAGCGCGCTCATCAGCACCGGGCCGCCCCGCCAGTAGGCGTCACGGTAGCAGTCGTGCCGGAACGCCTCGATATTGGCCGGATCCTTGCCGATCAGGTAGGACTCCAGGTCGTGGATCGCCGCGGCCACGGTCGGCTCCCGGTATTCGAGCGTCGCCTCCCCCCAGCCCCAGGGACCGGTGTCGGTTTCGATTTTCACGAAAACCCAGTTGGTGCGGTAGCAGTTGCAGAGAAAGGTTTTGACAGCGGTGATTTTCATGGTGTTTTCTCCTCATTCTTCCGGCCGGTCAGAACCGTCCAGCCCCAGGGCCGGAGGCGGCATCCGGCACGGTCGCCGGCGCATTGCGGCAGTTCTTCCTCCGAGGAGGCTCCGAGCGGGGCAAGTTCCGCAAGTCCCGGGAATCGGAGGGTGAAACAATGTTCTTTGTCATCCATGTTGATCGCGAAAAGGAGCCGTTTCCCGTCCGGTGTGCGCCGCCGGAAGATCTGGAGATACTTTCGCGTCTCCTCGCGGTCGATCGTTTCAAAGTTCCATTCCGGCGCAATCCCGGCCGTTTCCAGCCGCTTCTGAAGTTCGCGGCGGAACGGCTCCCCCTCCTGGTAGGTGAGCACCGGAACATCGTTCGGATAGAACGGCTTCTCCAGCTGGTAGGCGGAAGAGACCTGCGAGAGGTAGAGCACCGTCCGCCCCCGGCCGAACCGGTGGGAGACGATCGCCGGCGTGCCGTCGGTAAACGTGGCTTCAACCGTTCCGTCGCCGACCTCCGCGACCGCCTTGAAATCGTAGGCGGGCAGGGGACCGCACCCCCCCTCCTTGAGCCGTTCGAGATCGAAGACCTGAACCCCGAAGAGATCGGTCATGTTTCCCGGCGTGACTTCGTAGTGGACGCCGCGGCTTTCTTTCAGCGCGAAGGGGGATTCCGCGATCAAAGTTCCCCCCTGCTCGACGAAGGCGCGCAGTTTCTCCGCCATCCACGGATCGACATGGGGACGGAAGGGGAGGAAGAGGACCCGGATCCGGTCGGTTTCGAGCGCCCCCTCCCGGAGCTGCCTCAGATTGCGGAACTCCGCCCGGACCCCCACATGAAGCAGTGCGTTGTAGAGCCGGTACAGCGCATCGTCGTATCGGGCGCGGTACCCCTCGGCCACGGCGATGTCCCGGCTGTCGTAAAGGTCGAGGATCGCGACTCCGGAGAAGTCCGCGGTGTGGGTGGAGAATGGTTCCACATGCTGATTCAGAAACCGTGCCAGCCTTCCGAATTCGGCGGCGCGTTCGGTGATCCGGCCGTCCCAGCCGACCAGGTTGAACTCGCCGGCCTGGGCGTCGGAGATCCGGCTGCGGTAGAGCCAGCGCAGTACCGCGCGGGCGCCGTGAGCGACGAAAAGAAGATCGCGGGCGTTCATCTGGCGCGGGGTGTAGCTGCGCGGAATCAGATCGTGGACCCAGCTGACCGGACCGGCTTCGGTCTCCACCACCCAGAATCCCTCCGGATCGCGGCGCGTGCTGCGCCGTCCCGTCGCGAGAAACGGGAGGTATTGGCGGAGTGTGAATTCATACGGGGAGAAACCGGTTGCGCTCTTGCCTTGCGCGTGAATGGTGTAGACGCTGGTTCCGAGGATATCCTCCTGGCCGAAGATGTCGGCGTCCCGGGGACCGCAGAGGTGGGAGATGACCGGGGTTTCCGGATCGACCTCCCGGATCCAGCTTTTGACCAGGTGGAACTTGTCGGCCCGATTTTCCGCGAGGAACCGCCGCCAGTCGAGGAAGGGGACGTAGCCGCCCGCTTCGAAGCTCGCCTCCGGCTGCGGATTGACATCCTCCCAGCTGCGGAAACGGACCGGAAACTCCCCGCTCCACGCCTTGGCGAGCGTTTCGAGATCGCCGTATCTGCGTTCGAGCCATTTCCGGTAGAGTGCGACGGTGTGGCGGCAGTAACACTCCGCAAGGCGCGGTTCGTTCCAGCCGGACCAGGCCAGCAGCGAGGGATGGTCCTTGTAGCGGGCGACCGCGCAGTGGAGGAACTCCCGGGTCAGCTCCTGGTAGCGCGGATCGTCGTAGCAGAGTTTGAACCGGTTGAATCGCAGCGTCTCGTCGGCGTCCGGCGTCGGTTTGAGCAGCGTGCAGTGCTCCTCATAGACCAGATGGCGGGGCGGATAGATCGCCTGCAGATTGGTGAAGGTGCCGCCGACGTTGGCGATCACCCGCAGTCCGTGTCTGGCGGCCAGCTCGAAGGCGAGGTCGACCCGGGAGAAGTCCCGTTTTCCGGGCTGCTGTTCGATTCGGTCCCAGCAGAGAAAGAGCCGGAAGGTGTTGAATCCGAGCGATGCGAAGTTTTCGATGTCGCGCGGCCACTCCGAGGGGTCTACCTCGGTTGCCTTGGGCAGCGGAGCATAGGTCGCCCCGACCGGAAAGATTTTCGGTGTCATATTGGTTTCTCCTGATCAGATGAAGCGTCCGAAACTCAGCAGCAGCGGATAGTCCCGGAGCGGCAGGTGGAGGAGGCGGCGGCAGTTTTTCCCGGTCGTTTCGATCGCGGATTCCGGAATCGCGTAGATGGAGCCGTCGAGCAGGTCGACCAGAACCGGTTCCCCCTCCACTCCGGCGATCTCCAGGGAAACGGTCGAGGCATAGGTCGTCGTCAGAAGTTCGACCGGCTTCCAGTAGACGAATCCGGCGCCCTGTCGCTTGCGGCAGCCGAAGGTCAGCAGTTCGGATTTCTCCTGATCGTCGTTCCGGAGGAGCCGGGGAGAGCGCAGACCGGTGAGGAGCCGGACCGGCAGTTCTTCTACGGTCATCTCTCCGCGGAAGATCGACGCCAGCGTCTGCAACGTCCGGTAGGAGGGTTTCGGCAGGTATTCGCCGGTCGACCGGCCCTCTTCGTCGAACTCCGCGCCGAGCACGCCGAAGTAGCCGTAGTCGAGGTAGCTCGCCTTTTCCCCTACTTTGCCGTTGAGCGCCTCGATCATGTCCAGACAGGAGAAATAGGAGTTGATTTCAACCCCCTCCGCGAGGTGGACAAGCAGGATCCTGGCCAGAAATTTCGCCTGTTTTTCCGGAGTCCAGGCGCCGTCGTGGAGGGCGCCGGCGCCGCCTTCGCGTGATTGGGTGCCGGTCTCCCCCTGGATGAACCGCAGTTTGGGATTGTAGCGCAGCGAGAGCGACTTCAGTCGGCGTACGTTGTCGATTCCCTGGAATTCATTCGGCGTGTAGCCGTGGTAACTGATGGCGTCGAAGCTCTCCGCCGCTCCGGTTTCGAGCATTTCGGTCAGCCAGTCGAATTTGTAGAGACAGAGGGCGCCTCCGATCACCTCGGCGTCCGGATTGCCCTCCCGGATTGCGGCGGCGGTCGCCTTGGCGAATTCGCCGTATTCGGTACCGGAAACGCCGTGTTTCCAGCACCAGGTGCCGTCCGGTTCATTCCAGATTTCGAACCGGGAGACCCGGCCGCGGTAGCGCGCGGTCAGTGCCGCGACATAGTTGTGCCACG
>ERZ779869.4232-NODE-4232-length-10393-cov-5.366125_pt1 | contig 10393 bp, 10 predicted proteins | sample MGYA00511557_ERZ779869 | MGnify/ENA primary metagenome ERZ779869 (study PRJEB29588, sample SAMEA2154620) | human gut metagenome | biome: human gut; feature: human-associated habitat; material: faeces | place: Denmark | collected 2008/2010 ...
CGAACGATGCAGTCGTAGAGCACGGTATGGCGCTCGGCCGGGTTGGCATCTCGATGAAAATGCCCGTAGTACCAGCGCTTGTAATCCAAGCGGTCTTCCAGCTCATCGAAAAATGCCGTAAGTCGATCAACCGCGGGGCAATTCCAGCCGGGCGCTGGATAAAGCGTGGGCGAAAGCATGCGCGTAGAGCAGGTGTGGGTGATCACGTAGTCGACCTTCCAGCCCACGCGATCGAGCGAGGCGCGGCAGTGCCCCATCTCTTCCACGCTCGGTATCTCCTCGGGCCACCAGCTCCTCCCCTCCTTGCGATACTGCCTGTCGTTGCTCGCGGCGCCGCCCATGGCAAGGACTGTGAGCCCGTCGATATCGAACACCTCTCCGCGCATCAGGTGCAGCACGTGCGGTCGCGCCTCGTGGACGAACCCGCCGTTCCACTCCCGCACCGGCAGCCCAGCCAGGGCGTGGTGATTCTCATGGTTGCCGTCTACGAAACACGTGGTCCACGGCTTCGACTCGAACCAGTCGAGCCAGTATTTCTCGGCGTTGGATCCATCCCAGACAAAGCCGAAGTCGCCGGCCACGATCACCACGTCATCGCGCGTCAGGGTCCGGCCCAGCGGCCAATTTTTGAATGCAAACCGGCTGGACCCGTACTCGGCCCTGCCGTGCACGTCGCCTGTCACATAGACCGTCATCAGTACGCACCCCACGGCAGGAGTTTGTCCCCGAGCCTCACGATCCGGTCGTACAGCACCGTGTGCCGTTCGTCCGGGTTGCCGTCTCGGTGAAAATGGCCGTAATACCAGTGTTTATAGTCCAGGCGGTCCTCGAGCTCGTCAAGGAATCCGGTCAGCCGGTCCACATCAGGGCGTTCCCAGCCCGGGTCCGGGTAGAGCGTCGGCGAGAGCATGCGCGTCGAGCAGGTATGGGTGATGACGCAGTCGACCTTCCAGCCGACCTCGTCGAGCTTTGCCCGCGCGGCATCGAATTCGCGCTCGTCCGGGAGCTCCTGAGGCCACCAGCTGGAATACGGAACGCGGTATTCCCTGTCCACGCTCGTGGCACCGCCCATGGTGAAGATTGTCGAGCCGTCGAGCTCGAAGACCTCGCCGCGCGTCAGGCGCCGAATGGGCGAGGTGTCCGACAGGTGCTGCGTCAGCCCGCCATGCCATAACTCCACGGGGCGCTCCGCCCAGTGATCGAAGCGCTCGTGGTTGCCGTCGACGAACAGCACCGTGTAGGGGCGCGACTCCAGCCAAACGATGTCGGCGCATTCCTCAGCGGAAAAGTTCCACGGAAAGCCAAAGTCACCGGCAACGATGAGATAGTCGTCGCTGGTAAGACTGTCGCCAAGCTCCCAGTCGCGGAGCTTTTGCATGTCGAGCCCACCGTGGATGTCGCCTGTCACATAGACCGTCATCGGATCGCCTCTTCCCTCTTGTACGCCGCCAGCTCGCGCTCGACCTGCCTGTCGCCGGTCTCGTTGACCCACCAGGGCCACTTCACCCGGCCGCACGGCTCGTCGACTCCCGCGAACCATTCCCTCAGCCCGTCGAGGCTCACCGGGGAATGCCCGTTGGCATCGCAACCGACGTCGTAGCGCAGAAGGCCCTGCTTGCGGTTGAACTCGTTGTACGCGCCGCCGCTGCTGTGGATATGCCCGTGGAGGTGCCACGATCCATGGTTCATGCCCTGCCAGTCGGCCATGGGGTAATGGCTCAGGACAATCTTCTGCCCGTCGATCTTGAGCACGCAGATCGGCGGCTCCACGGTGAATGCACCCGCGACCGCCGGCCGGGTCCAGTCCTTGTCGTGGTTTCCCGGGACGAGGTAGATACGCCTGCAGGCGATTCGCTTGCGCAGCCCATAGGCGTCCTGGGCGGTCATCTTGAATGAGAAATCTCCCAGGATGTAGAGCTCGTCGTCCATGGCGACCCTACCGTTGATGCTGTCGACGATGGCGTCGTTCATCTGCCAAATCGTCTCCCACGGGCGGTCGGTGAACTTCAGGACGTTCTCGTGCCCGAAGTGCGTGTCACTGGTGAACCAGATCATTCCATTGTCTCCCTGTCGCTAAAAACCGTTCTCCTTTGCGCAGTTGAGGAGACGTATTTTGAGCGACATGAGGCGTTCGAACCTCATGTTCTGTGCTCCAATCTGCCGGATTGTTCCAGCTAAAACTTTAAAACCTCGTGCGGATAGAAAACCTTGTCCCGTTTGTGGGGTCATAGTATAGGCACTGTTAGAACTAATAGCCCAAATCCGTTGCCAACTGGCCGCTATTAGCAACTATTAGGCCTTTTGGACAGCCGAGCTGACTAATAGCCGCTATTTGTTGGGCTGTTTTGCAACCGCGAACGCTGCCGTGGATTCTTGATACGGCGCATCGACAACAGCAATGTCAAGCGGGTAGAATGGTGCCGACGGCAGCCCAAGTTGTAGAGAGCTGGGCAGAGCCGTTGCGTTAGAAAGTTAGGTCATCGTCTTAGCGACGGTGGCCTTTCTTTTTGGGCTTCGAGCCCTGCTTGAGTGCCTTGGAAAGGCCGACAAGGGCCGTGAGGAGCGAGACCAGGGCGGTCAGGAACTTCACGAACTCGGTGAAATCGGTCATGGGCATCACCTCCCATCGGATGGAGGGCTCTGCCCGGCACAAGGGCTGCCGACAGCGCTGCTGATTCTAGCAGAGCGTCATTCTTCTTCGATCAATCCGTGCTCCACTCCCTCGCCGGAATCCAGTCTTTCCGCAGCTCGACGAAGGTGTTCTTGATTCCCGCGACCCCAAAACGAATCGTATTCGCGCTCGTCACGGGCCTTGAGCTTGCCCCTGGCCCTCTCGACGATCTTGCCAATCACTTGCCGCCGAACCTCCTCCTTAACTTCCTCGCCGATCTCCCCAAATTCCAACGCCGGCCCGTTCTTGCTCACCGGTCCGTACATGCTCGGCCCCCCCTGCTCGCGACCTGTTTTCCAGCCAAGACCGTACTCGCTATTGCTTCTAATAGCCTGAACAGCTCTTCGTCCGGCCACTATTAACAACTATTAGTCCAAATCCTCCAGCACAGCAGCCAATAACCACCATTAGCCCGGCTAAACGATCAAAACAAATCGCCCGGTGCACAGAATCTGAACAGTCACGAGACGCGTTAAACTCAACATGCGCGGCCTGTCCCGCGTGGACAGTTACAGGGCCGGCAGCGTCGCCGGCCCTGTTGCCATTCAATCAGCTGCATAATATACAGGCATATCTCCCGAGTATTCCCGTCGCCCTAATGCGTTGCCATTCAAAGCAACGATCTGCTGCCAACGGCTCCTTAGAGGAGCCGGATAAGATCATCGAGTATGCATCGCCGCAAATATCTAAGATCGTCGACGAACTAGCGAATGCCATCACCAGTGAGCCCTAAATCTAGAACCCCTCTAAAAACCTTCTAGAGGGGTTCTAGATTTATCAGAAGTTGATTCATGCAACGTTGCAGCAGTCCACCATTTCATTTGAATCGTTCGCCGCCCCTATGCCCTTTTCGGCAATTTACTGTGCCCCTTTTGACAACTTTTGTCTGCTATGGGTTATCTCAACCCATAGGGGCCACTAAAAAACGACAGTTTCTGTTTGCGGCACAGGGAACCATGTACAGTGGTACTAGAGTACAAACCGTTTACCTGTGATTGTTTACACTTTCGTATATTGTGATATCATGCCACTCAAGATATGCGAAAGGAGGCTAAAAGTATGGCGCAGAGCAACGACAAGCCGATGACCAAACGGATGATGTTGACCCTGCCGACGGTGCTCTACTCAAAGTTGGATAAGATTTCTCGCGAAATTGGTATTAGTAAATCGGCGTACGTGATCCTGGCACTTCAGGCGTATATTTCAAACCACGAAGACCAATACCGCCAGATTTAGTTTAGATATGAAAAAAGTCCCCACGCCGGCAAGCAAGAGGGACTTCTTTCAAATTCAGAAATTGGCTATTCAGCCTGTTGTTGTCTGCATTTTAGCACGTAAAGGCGTGCTGTGGACACTTCTGTTGCCGTAATACCAAAATATTATGGTCACGCTCGACAACTGGGTTGGATAGCCTCGCACCGGAGGCATCAACTAATGAGCGAAAATAAGGCAATGCCTTGGGACAAGGGGAAGCAACAACCGTCGCTCCTCGATGGACCCTTGTCCGAGGAAGAGAAAAAGGCAGTTCAAGACGTTCGGGAACGTGAAGAGGCGCTGGCCGAGCTCTTGGACGACGTGCCGCGCAAGACTATGCGAGCCTTTGACTATGTCACAGGCAGCATTGCTGAGCGCAAGGTCCTCGATCTGATCTACACGTTGCAGTTAAAGAGCGGGCCGAACCCGGTTCTTCACGGAAAAGAGGTCTCCAAGGGCCTGTTCATGACTCAGGGGGAGATAGGCGATAACGTCGACCTGCAGCAACCAGCTGTCGCACGTGCCATCAGAGGCTTGAAGAGCAAGAGCCTAATCACAGTCGATGGCGACGGTATCTACGTCGTCAACATGCCGGCGGTGAGGCGCGTTGCCAAGGAAAATGGCTGGAAAAGTAAGCGAAAAAAGAAGAAAACTCCAGATGAGAAATAGAAAAAGGGTCCTGGATCAGCACGCATCTGGGACCCTTTTTGGTTCGTGAGAGAGAGGGGGGGGGTATCAATAAAGGTTTATAACGATTCGTTATACCTATAACAGATTGCTATATAACGAATCGTTATACCTATAACAGATTGTTATAAATCACGGGTATTGGTTAGAGGGCAGAGGGTTTGTTTTATAACGAATTGTTATATAGGCCTATAACACTTTGTTATACTTATAACGAATCGTTATATAAAACAGCTGATTTTATTGATACCCACCCGTCTAGTTATAACGATTCGTTATATTCCGTATAACACTTTGTTATAAAAATTATAACGAATCGTTATAATTGCACTTTTTGAATAATCGCAGCTAGATGCGCAATTCCCTATAACGAATCGTTATAAACCAATTAAATAAAAGAGTTAAGAAAATAATACTTAAACAGATCTCCGGTCGCCTTCGGCTCCCTGCGCGGCCTATCGGCCTTGCCCTCCGCTCGCTACGCTCGTTCCGCGTCGGCTTTGCCTCCTTGGCGCTCGCTACGCTCGCACTCCGGTCGCTCACGCTCCCTGCGCGTCGGCTACGCCTCCTTGCCCTCCGCTCGCTACGCTCGTTCCGCGTCGCTGTCGCTCCTTGCCATGGCCTATCGGCCAAAAGTGTGGGGGCTAACGCCCCAACTCCCCGACTACGCTGCTGTCAGCCCACAGCGCCGGCCTCGCTTCGCTCACCGGCCGATCGCCTGCACGTGGCTGTAACCCTACAATTCGGCAATGACCGCCGAATCCGTTTTCCGGTTGATCTGGATACCGACATTTATTTGGTCAACCTTACACCGAATACCGCTAGAAGATCACAGAATCGAATATAAGACGTCCTATTGGTGGGGTTCGGCCGTTTTCTCATTGCTATATAAAACATGGTCTTAAATCGGCTCTCAGTGGCCCATATAAAAGAAAACGGGCACCTGACGGTACCCGTGATCCCGATTAGATTTCCTTTTCGGCCAAATAGCGATCGAAAAGCTCCCGAGCGATATCGGAAACAGACTTGTCTTCCTCAAGGGCGACCTGCTTCAATCGCTTGCGATAGCTCTCGGGAACGTAGACAGACAACTGTACAAGCCTCTCAGATGCCCCTTCAGCGCCCTTTTTGGGGCGCCCGGCTTTCCGTACCTGTGGAGCCGGTTTCTGGGGCTCGGATGCGCTTTCAACGATTTTCTGCTGCCTCTCCTCGGCGGCCTCCGCGGCCTTGTCGAAGTACGAGGTCGATTTCTTGAACTTGCTTGCCATTACAGGACCTCCTCGATCTCGTCCAAGATGCTCTCGATTGCCTGGGCGGCCTTACCATTCTTGGCGATCTCATACACAGGCTTTCCCAGCGCCGCACCCTGCTTGAAGGCCGCCGCGGTCGGAACGGTGCCCAGCACGGGCAGGTCGTCGGCTTCGAGCAGTTCGAGGAACTGACGGTCGACCGTCTGGTTGCCGGCGAAGTTGTTGATGATGATTGCGAACGACAAGTCGGGATTGGCCTCGGTGATGACCTTGATCGTTCGCTTCATGGGCTTCAGGCCCAGCGTTCCGGGCTGCACCGGGATAATCGCGATATCCGCATTCTTGGCGTACTCGGCGGTGTCGTCGCTCAAAAAGCCCGGTGTGTCGATGACGTTCACGGCGTCCTCGTCGTCGAGCAGGTTTTTCTCGTGGTTCGCACCGCCCTGCGGGTCCAGGTTGCCGAAACCGACCTTGTGGCCGCGGCGCTCGAGACCCCAGGCGATCTCGTCGGCGAACGTCGTCTTGCCGACGCCGCCCTTCTGGTTGACTAGCAGGATGTTCGTCGCCATGTTCTCCCCTTTCTGAATAGCGTAGTCATATATTAGCACATTAACATGTGACTACATTAAGTAATTCTAAGACGCAGGTAGAAATACGTGAGCATGTTAAGTAATTAGTATGGTACTACATTAACGTGCTCATGGATGTGGGTTGGTTTAACCTACAGTCATCAGATACGGTTACAAGGTCGCTGATTGCGAGACGGAGACCCTTCCGACCGCCGACGCGGCGAGTGGGAACGCAAGGGTAAAAACGCATCGTCGCTGAACCAGTGAGGCAGTATTCTTTAGTGTTAGATGATGGATATTGAAATTAATTAGCGAGATAATGTGCGTATCTCATAATGTATGCGTTTCACTATGAGAGAGGGGTCTGTCATGAGCTGGAAACCGAGAAAATGCGTTATCGCCGGTCTCGTGACAACCGGTCCTGGCAGCGGCTTGTTTGCGACCGCAATGACATCGTACCGACTTTTCACTTACATGTTCTAAAAGGAAGTTGCCATGCTGTCGCAAAATCAATCGAGATACTTGACCACAATCGGCTTTGCCCTGCTTGCATTACTCTTTGCTAGCGACCTTTTGCTGAAACCGCCCAAGGAACTCGTTTTGCTTGCCATAGACTGCATTTCCGCCCTTTACTTTACGGCAACCCTATTCGTCGGACTAAAGGAGAGGAAAAAAGGCGCAGTCGCCGCATCCGCCGTATGCTTGATCATAGCCATTGCATCATTCTTTATCTGACACATTGGTGATTCAGGGGCGATATCGTAGGAATACGACCGGGAGAGCCGGGACCATAGGCTCCGGTAAGAACCTTCGCCGTGCCCCACGCATCGAGCCCGATGATTTCCCCGCCGGACGCCCTGACGGTCACGGCCTCCGGCGCCCGCGCGGTCTCATCGTCCGTGAGGCGGATGGGTGTGACGCTGCCGGCGTCCATCCGCCTCACGACCTCATTCCGCTCATCGCCCCAGCCCCGCTTGAGCCATTTGATGACGGTCGGACGCGAGACGCCAAGGATGCACGGGCGCAGCTCGAGCTCTAATACATGAGGTCCCAGCTTGTAATGCGTGAATATATGACTACATTAACATGGTCATGTATTACCGAACGTTATATGCTGAGCTGGATCCGCCCGTCTGTTATCTTGGCTGCTGACCGCTGAGAACATGGCCGCCGTCTTCGGCAAGGATGGAGTGGAGACGGAGATTCAGGTGGGGCAGATGCGCCAAACACTGGGCAAGCCTGGCTCCGATTGGCTGTTTAATAAGCACTAACGGGTGAGTTATTGCAGCATAATCGCAGTTGTAAATAGGTGACCATATGATCATGCTAACATGTGCGCACGGTCATATGGTCACAGTTGTAGATCGGTTTAATCTGTGGCCCTTAAGCTGAAGCTGCCTCAACGAACCGTGGCTGGCGAGACGAAAAAGGGGAATCCCTTTTGCGGGATTCCCCTTTCCGAGTCGTTATGCGATTTGCACTACATCTGCTCGCGGCGCTTCTTTTGATCGAGGAAGACGCCGGCTGCCACGAGGACGGTACCGCCGATGACGAACGTCTCGCCGATGAGTCCCGCGCGGTCACCGGTCTGGGCGAGGCTGCCGGGCTTAGCGGTATCCGTGCCGGCGAGGTGCTTCGGGGTGTATGCCGCCTGCTGCTTTGCGACCTCCTCTGCCTCCTGTCGTGCGATCTCATCGGAAAGCTTCTGCTCCGCTGCGATGCGGTCGGACTTCGCCTGCTCGTAGGCGGCGAGTGCCGCATCATAGCCGGACTGGAGCCCGTCCACCGCGGCCTGCTTCTCGTCCAGGATAGCCTTGGCAGGAGCGACCTTGGCACGTGCCTCGACTGCTGCGGCGAAAAGCGCGTTGAGGGCGTCATCCGCGTTCACATCATGGCCGGAAGCGATCGCCGCGCCGGCATCGATGGAGTTCAGCTTCGACAGCTTGGCGTCTGCCTGCGCCTTTGCCTGCTCGGCGGCGGAGACCAGGGACTCGGCGGCGATGGCATCCGCCTTCGCGGCATCGAGCGCGGCCTTGGTGTCATTGACGGCCTTTACTGCATCCTGCTCGCGCTGCTGTGTCTCTGCGAGCTTCGCGGCAAGACCGGTGAGGATGTCGAGGTTCGACTGTGCGCCCACAAGATCGGTCTGGGAGCCGGTGAGCCTGTCGGCGGCAACGCCGGTGTCGGCCTTTGCGGCATCGACGGCACGCTGGGCATCCGCGAGGGCGCTTGCGGTGATATCCGCCTTTTGCTTGGCGGCTGCGAGGACCGCCGCCTTCTCGGCCTGGTCGGCTGCCGCCGCGTCATGGACGCTCTTTGCGGTATCGACCGCCTTCTTGGCGTCGGCGACGTCCTGGAAGAACTTCGCGAGGTCGGCGTTCGCATCCGTGACACCCTGCTGCTTGGATGCGGTGTCCGCCTTGGCGGAGTCCAGCTTGGACTGTGCGGTCGTTACGGCTGCGTTTGCGACATCGACGGCACGCTGGGCATCGGCAACACCCTGCTTCGCGGCATCGACACCTGCCTGTGCGGAATCCACCGCGACCTGCTTCTGCTGGACGGTCGACTTTGCCGTATCGACTGCCGCGTTGGCGGCATCGAGGTCCGATTTCGCCGCATCAAGCTCGGTCTGGGCATCCGTGACGCCCTGCTGCTTGGATGCGAGATCAGCCTTTGCGGCATCGACGGCACGCTGGGCATCGGTGACGTCCTGCTTCGCGGCATCGACACCTGCCTGTGCGGAATCCGCCGCGTCCTGCTTCTGCTGGACGGTTGCGGCGGCCTGCTTCTTGGATGCGAGATCGGCCTTGACCGCGTCGAGTGCGCTCTTGGCGTTCTTGAGGCCGTTGATATAGGAGGTCAGCTTCTGCTCGTACTCGTCGACGGACATGGGATTCATGTTCCAACCGGAGCCTGCCCAACCCAGGTTTGCGGTATCGAAGCTGTCGGTCTTCCAGCCGTTCATGGTTCCCTTGCTGCAGACCGCCATGCCCATATAGCCGATTTCAGGACTGATGACATGCAGGTAGTGACCGACAGTTGCGGGATATCCAGCAACCTTAAAATGCTGGTTGACATAGGATTCAATCCCACTATGCGACTTGTAGAAGTCTACGGCATCCTTACCGATTAGACCGGTGACGCCATAGAGCTCCTGAACCGCCTGATCGAAGAAAGCCTTTTCTTGGTCCACCCACTGCGGTTTCGGATCGGTTCCATAGTTCCATGCGAGGTTTTCGGTCGTATCAAACTGCATGGAATGCCCAAACTTGACATCGGAATAGTTCGCGTTGGCAATCGCTGCCGCAATGAGCTTGTACGTGACCTGGAGCTCAGAGAGACCGACGGACTTGCGATACTCGTTGATGGACTTCATGTACGGGATTGCCGCGAGCATGTTGTCGAGACTAGTCGCGTCGAGGCTGTTCCCCACCTCGGTGTAGTCCTTGTATGTGCAGTTCAGGATGATGTTGGCTGCATCTTCGGCACCCATGGCACGGAAGAAGCCGATGGCTCCCTGCTTGAGTTGCGCGTCGGCGGAATCGAGTTTCGCCTGTGCCTCGTCGACCTTCTGCTGCGCGGCGGTCACGGAGGCGTCTGCGGTATCCTTTGCGGCCTTGGCGTTCGCGAGCTCTACGTCGGCGGCTGCCTTGGCGGACTCGGCGTCCTTGACAGCCTGCTTCGCTGCATCCAGCTTGGAGATGGCGTCGACGTTCGCCTGCTTGGCGGCATCGAGGCCGGCGTTCATGGCGTCCTCGAGCCCGTGGTAGATGCTCATGTGCAAAATCGTCAGCGGGGCGTCCTGTTCCCTGCCCCAGGCGCGCAGCTGTTTGACCGTGTCGTCGGTGCAGGCGTCGTCCACGACGACCAGCTCATATTGTTTGAAGTTGGCGTCCAGCTCTGCGGCCACCGTGCGGCAGAACTCCACGGCGCGTGCGCCGTCGTTGTGCAGGTAGACGACT
>ERZ779869.4234-NODE-4234-length-10387-cov-8.578591_pt1 | contig 10387 bp, 9 predicted proteins | sample MGYA00511557_ERZ779869 | MGnify/ENA primary metagenome ERZ779869 (study PRJEB29588, sample SAMEA2154620) | human gut metagenome | biome: human gut; feature: human-associated habitat; material: faeces | place: Denmark | collected 2008/2010 ...
ACATATAATATAATAAACGCAAAAAAATTTGAATCATAACAATAGTTATTTTTCAAATTTTTTGATATAATAAAAATAGGGAGGGATGTTATGAATATATATATTCGTGGAGAAAAGTTAGAAATAACTGATGCAATGAAATCTTATGCAAAGGAGAAATTAGAAAGATTATCTAAATATGTTAAAGATAGTGATGTTAATGCTAATTTATTATTTAAAATAAATGGTATTAAACAAAAACTAGAAGTAACTATACCTCTTAAGAATTTTACTTTAAGAGTAGAAGAAGTAGGAGATGACTTTTATGCAGTTGTAGATACTGCAGTTGATAAGTTAGAAAGACAAATAAGAAAAAATAAAACAAGACTTGAAAATAAACAAGTTAAAAGCAAAGTTGATTTTGATTTTATGAGTTTTGATGAAAAAGATGAAGAAAACGCAAATAAAATTGTAAGAAGAAAAGAAGTTGAATTAAAACCAATGGATGAAGAAGAAGCAATTTTACAAATGGAACTTTTAGGACATGATTTCTATGTATTTAAAAACATTGATAAAGATGGTAAAATATCAGTTCTTTATCGAAGAAAAAATAATGATTATGGAATAATTGAAGAAGAATAGGAAAAACCCTGTTCTTTTTTTTATAATAAAATACCCTTAAAAAGTTTGTTAAAATTTATAAAAAATATTGACAACCTGGGGGGTGTTTTATATAATTAATTTGTAAAGTTAATAAGGTGTTGATATTATGAAAGAAAATATGAAAAGAAAAATAGCAATGTTACTTACTTTATTAGGAGTAACATCAATTGTAATAGGTACAACATTTGCAATATATGAAAATACGATAAATACAAATAAAAATCATATTATAAAAACAGGAGTAGTAAATTTTACATTAACAGAAAGTACAAATGGACTAGTTTTAGATAATTTACAAGAATTAACAGATTATGAGGGAATGGCACAAGAAGAATATTATGAATTTACAATAAAAAATACAGGAGATACAAAAACAGATTATGAAATATCATTAGTAGATAAACCTAATTCAAGTTATACAGGAACAATATTAAATGAAAAATATATAAAAGTAGGATTATTAAAAAATAATAGTGAAGAAATAATCGTAAATTTAAAAGAAGTAAATAGATTAATAGATAAAGTAACATTAGATGTAGATAAAAGTGCTAATTATAAATTAAGATTATGGTTAGATTTAAAAGATATAACAGATGAAGCAAAAGAAGCATTAGTAGGACAAAAAATATTTTTAGCATTAAAAATAAATGGAATACAAAATATGGAAAATATAACTATTGCAACAGATAAATTAATAGCATTAACAAATAATAAAGATAACAGTGGACTATATACAATAACACATGCAAAAGATTCAACACTTCAAATAGGAAATGATAAAGATATAATAGAATATAGATATCGTGGAGCAAATCCAAAAAACTATGTAACATTTAATAATGAAGTATGGAGAATAATAGGAGTATTTCCAACTGATGATGGAACAGGGAATATTGAAAATAGAATAAAATTAGTAAGTAATGAGTCAAAATATTCTTTTTATTGGGATGATGCAACAACAGCTTATAATTATAGTAAACAAGATAATTTAATGTTATTGCAATATAATAATAAATCAAAAGTTGAATATTTAGAAAAAGATAAAAACTATAATGTAATAATGGTGGCTGCAAGTGTTAAGGGATATAATAATTGGGTTAGACCCGCTTCATCAAATACATATTTAAACACTACTTATTATAGTTCATTAAATGATGATAAAAATTTGATATCAAATGTTAAATATTATTTAGGAGGATATAATTCAACTTCGACAACTTCAGTAGATATGTACCAATATGAAAGAAAAATAAACGGAAGCACATATTATAATGGAACAAATCCAAATAGTTGGACTGGTAAAATAGGATTAATGTATGTCAGTGATTATGGTTATGCAACAGAAAATTGTGAAGGTAAAAAAATATGGGATACTATATGGGATACTAACTCATCAACAAATGATATAAGAGCATGTAATACAACAAACTGGTTATATAATGTAATATCTAAATCTGGATATGGTATATGGACTTTGGATCAAGGCTCTCATACGGGTAGTCATGTTTACTATGTCGATAATACAGGATTAATTAATTTATTAGCCGTAGGGACTGAGTATGTTGAATCTTATCCTGTCTTATACCTAAAATCAGATATTCAAATAACTGGTGGATCTGGAACTTCGAGTTCACCATATACACTTGGATTATAAAAAATTTATGGTTTATAAATCATAAGTTTTTTTATTTTTGTATAAAAATAGTTAAAATAGGTACAATAAATTTGAAAGGAAAAGTTTATGAAAGAAAAAATGTATAATGAAATAGTAAAAAAGTATCTTCCTAAAGAAAATAAGTTACTTAATGTTATAAAAGCATTTGTGTTTGGTGGTTTAATCGGGGCTTTAGGTAATTTATTAATTGAGTTTTATTCTAGTATTTTAAACATAACTAAGAGTGAATCTGGTGTTTATATGATATCTACTTTAATATTTTTTGCATGTTTATTTACAGCACTTGGTTTTTTTGATAAGTTTGTTAATTTTGCTAAAATGGGTGCAATTATTCCTATAACAGGGTTTGCTCATTCAATGCAAAGTGCTACTCTTGATTATAAAAATGAAGGTTTAATATATGGTTTTGGTAGTAATATGTTTAAGCTTGCAGGAAGTGTTATTTTATATGGTGTAGTTAGTGCTTATTTATTTGGTTTAATTAGGTATTTACTAGGAGGAATAATATGACTTTTAATTATAGTAATGTATATTTAAATGAAACTTCTACTATTTCAGGGCATTTAGAAAAAGAAGGTAATTATGGTAATTATTTTGATAAGAGCTATAAAGATTATTATATGAATGAAAAGTCTTTTGAAAAAGCAGAAGTAAAGCTTTTTAGTGAAAGTATAGAAATACTTTTAAAAAAGTTAAATAAAGAAAGTAAAGATATTAATCTTTTAATTGGAGGAGATTTATCAAATCAAATATCTGTATCTTCTTATGGAAGTTTAAAATATAATATTCCTTTTTTAGGAGTTTATACAGCATGTGCTACTAGTGTAGAACAAATAATAATAGCATCTACTTTTATAGATAGTAAAAAAATAAATAATTGTATATGCACAACATCATCTCATAATTTAGTTAGTGAAAAACAATTTAGAAATCCTGTTGAATATGGTGCTCCAAAACCAAAAACATCAACATTTACTTCAACTGGAGGAGCTAGTTGTTATTTATCAAATGTTAAAAAAGGCGTGAGAATTAGTAGTTCTACAATTGGAAAAATAATTAATTTAAATCAAACTGATGTAAATAATCAAGGAAGTATTATGGCACCCGCTGCTGCTGATACAATTTATAATCATTTAAAAAATACAAATACTAAAATAGATGATTATGACCTTGTTTTAACTGGAGATTTAGGGGTATTTGGTAAGAAAATATTAAAAGATTACATAAAAAAAGAATATAATATTATTCTTGGAAGTAATTATAATGACTGTGGTAGTATGTTATATGATTTTACTAAACAAAAAGAAATAACAGCCGGAGGATCAGGACCAGTTTGTAGTTGTTTAGTAAACTATTCTTATGTATTTGATAAATTAAAGAAAAAAGAATTTAAAAAAGTATTACTTGTAGCAACAGGAGAACTTTTTTCACCAACTTTTGTTTATCAAAAAAATCCTATTGTGGCTATAGCTAATGCAGTATGTTTGGAGGCGTTATGACATATTTATATTCATTTTTATTTTGTGGTTTTGTTTGTGCTGTTGCTCAAATTATTTTAGATAATACAAAATTAACTGCAGGACATATAACAAGTATTTTTGTTGTAGTAGGGGCTTTTCTAGATGTATTTAATATTTATGATAAAATAATATGGAAAAAATAAAGGTGGTAAAAAATGAAGAAATTTAAAAAGATATTATTAGTACTAATATTAATTATATTAAGTATTTTGGCAATTTATATAGGTCAAGGATATAAAATGTATAAGAATGCATTAGATGATAAGCCATTAGAAGAAATGGTTCAAGAGATTAGGAGCCAAAAGAGTTATACTAAAATATCAAATATTCCAGATATTTATAAAGATGCTGTAATTGCTGTTGAGGACCACAGATATTATGATCACAAAGGTATAGACATTATTGCAATAGGAAGAGCTCTTTTAAATGATATCAGGGCAAGAGAATTAATTGAAGGTGGTAGCACAATAACACAACAACTTGCAAAAAACATGTATTTCACACAAGATAAAACACTAACAAGAAAAATTGCAGAAGTATTTATGGCAAAGAAAATAGAAAGCAATTATAACAAGGAAGAAATTTTAGAACTATATGTAAACTATATTTATTATGGTTCAGGCTATTACGATATAAAATCCGCTTCTCTTGGATATTTTGATAAAGAACCACAAGACCTAACGGAAGGAGAAAGCATAATGCTTGCAGGAATACCAAATGCCCCATCTGTATATAACCCAAAAGTAAGCCCAAAACTTGCAAGAGAACGCCAAAAACAAGTAATTGATAAGATGATAAAATATGGAAAACTAAGTGAAGGAAAAGCTGATGAAATTTTAAGCGAAAATTTATAAAAGTCATTTTAAAGTCATTTTCAAATGATAAAATAATTTTAATAAAAAGAGAGGAGTTTTTTAATTATGGAAATTTTAAAGGTTGAAAATTTAGTTAAAACTTATGGTAAAGGAGAAACAAAAATCAATGCAGTTGATAATGTTTCATTTACTGTAAACAAGGGAGAATTTGTTGCAATAGTAGGAGCAAGTGGAAGTGGAAAATCAACTTTATTACACTTAATAGGAGGTGTAGATAGACCAACATCAGGTAAAGTATATATAGATGGAAAAGACATATATTCTTTGAATAACGATAATTTAGCAATATTTAGAAGAAGACAAATAGGCTTAATTTATCAATTCTATAACCTAATACCAATATTAAATGTAGAAGAAAACATCACTTTACCATGTGATTTAGATGGTACAACAGTTGATAAGCAAAGGTTACAAGATTTACTAAAAACATTAGGACTAGAAAACAGAAAAACACACTTACCAAACCAGTTATCAGGTGGTCAACAACAAAGAGTTTCAATAGGTAGAGCAATGATTAATAACCCAAGTATAATGCTTGCAGATGAACCTACAGGAAACCTGGATTCAAAGGCAAGTGAAGAGATCATATCACTTCTTAAACTTTCAAACAAAAAGTTTAATCAAACAGTAATAATAATCACACATGACTTAGAAATTGCAAAAGAGGCAGAAAGAGTAATCACAATAGAAGATGGAAAAATTATAAAAGATGAAAGGAATTAGAAATGAGTATTTTAAATAAATTTACAGTTAAGAATTTGAAGCTAAACAAGAAAAGAACCATTGTTACTATAATTGGTATTATGCTTTCAACTGCCCTTATTTGTGGGGTTGCAGGTCTAGTTTCTAGTTTTAAAGCATCACTTATAAATTGGATAAAAGTTCAAGATGGAAACTATCATGTAGCTTTTCATGATATTCCAGCAGAGAAGTTAAAATATGTAAGTGAAAATCAAAAAGTTAAAGATTATTATTTAGTAGGAGATGTCGGCTGGGCAAACTTAGAGGACTCTACAAACGATTATAAGCCTTATGTGCATATTTTAGAATATGATAATAAGGCATTAAATAACTTAGGTGTAAACCTTACAGAAGGTAGACTTCCAGAGAATTCAAATGAAATAGTAATTTCAGAGCATATTATAACAAATGGTAGAGTAATTTTAAAAGTTGGAGATGAAATAACTTTAGATGTTGGAAAAAGAGTATCATCAGATGGTGAAGAACTAAATGAAAATAACCCATTGCTTAATGGAAACACTCTAATAGTTTATGATGATGAAACAGACTTAGAAGAAAGGGAAACAGAAGAAGTTGAAGAAACTGAACATATTGAAAATACAACTAAAAAAACATATAAAATTGTAGGAATAATGCAAAGATTATCAAGAGAAGACTTTTCATCACCAGGATATATAGTTATAACACACATGGATAAAATTCCAGAAAAAATAGATATCTCAGTATTATACAAAAATCCAAAAGAATATGAAGAAATTGCAAAAGATATATGTAAAACATTTGGAATAATGTCTTTAAATGAGATAGATATAAACACAGAACTTTTAAGATTTGAAGGCGTTATGAGTGAAAACATGATGAATGTGTTATACACAATAGCAGGTGTAATTATAGCTATAATCGTAGTAAGTAGTGTGTTTGTAATAAGAAACAGCTTCAGTATATCAGTAGCAGAGAAAAACAGACAATATGGAATGCTTGCAAGTATTGGTGCAACATCAAAGCAAATTAAAAGAAATGTAATATTTGAAGGAATGATAATTGGCTTAATTGCAATACCTTTAGGAATAATCTTAGGAATAGTTGCAATAATGATTTTATTACAAGTAGTAAACTATTTACTAGTAGATATGCTAAATAATTTAAGCTTTATATACAGCATAAACCCACTTGCAATAGTAGTATCAATAGTAATTTCATTAATTACAATATACTTATCTTGCCTAATACCAGCAATTAGAGCATCAAAAATTTCGCCAATTGAGTCTATAAGAGGAAACAAAGATATAAAAATAAAAGCTAAGAAACTAAGAACATCACGCCTTACAAAAAAGATATTTGGAATAGGTGGAGTAATTGCAAGTAAAAACTTAAAGAGAAGCAAAAAGAAATATAGAACGACCGTAATATCATTAGTAGTAAGTATTTTTATTTTTATATCACTATCTAGCATATTAAACCTAGGCACAAAAGTATCAGGACTTTATTACAAGGACTTTAAATTCAATATGTATGTAGACAATGGAACAAAAGAAATATATGAAGAGCTTGCAAAATTAGACAATATAAAGGAATATAGCTATTATTATCAAACAAGCCTAGACTTTGATAATATGAAATATGCAAGTGAATTCGGTAAAGAAACAAAGCGTTATGTAGGAAATAGTATGATATCCTTAACTGCATATAACAATGAGTATTTTAAAAAATATATAAAAGAACTTGGTTTAAACCCAGAAGACTATAAAACAGTGGCTCTTTTACAAGATGATGCTATTAGATATAATGATGATGGAAGCAAAACAATAGATAGACTATACAAAATAAAACCAAATGATAAGATTGAAGTAGGAAGAGTAGACAAAACATATAATATTACAATATCTAAATGTACTGCAGATGATAGTAAACCAATGGGGCAAGAAGCTACGTATTATAATTGTGGTGTAATTATAGTTTCAGAAGACTTTGTAAAAGAAGTACTTGGAGAAGATATAAATGACAGTTCCTTATATGCAATAGGAAGTTTACTAATTAATTCAAAAAACTCACAAGAATTAGAAAATACATTAAACGACTTAATTAAAACAAATTCAAAATACACAGGAGTTACAGTATTCAACTATGATAATTATGTGGACCAACAAAGAAGAATGGTTCTAGTAGTAAAAATCTTCCTATATGGCTTCATATCAGTAATAACACTAATAGGAGTAACAAACATATTCAACACTATAACCACAAATATGATACTTCGTAGCAAAGAATTTGCAATGCTAAAATCAATAGGAATGTCTAAAAAGGAATTCAACAAAATGATAAGACTGGAAAGTATAATGTACGGAGCAAAATCACTACTAATAGGCATACCACTAGGAATACTAGGTTCTTATGGAGTATATAAAGCATTTGCACAAGGAGTAGATGTAGGATATATGATTCCATACCCAGCAATAATAATATCAATAGTATTTGTATTTATAATAGTTGGAATAACAATGAAATATTCGCTAGATAAAATAAATAAGCAAAATATTATAGAAACAATAAGGAAAGATAATATATAACCATTAAGGGCAGGCAACTAGCTTGCCCTATACTATTCTACTAAAATATGCTATAATATTTTTTAAAAGAGGTAATTTATGAAATCAATTTTAATTGTAGAAGATAACGAAGCCATAATTAAGGGTTTGAAATATCTATTAGAGCAAGAACAGTTTCATGTTATAGCTTGCAAAAGCATTGAAGAAACTATGAATATTATAGGAAAGCAAGATATCGATTTGGCTGTGTTGGATATTACCTTGCCGGATGGTAGTGGGTTTGAGATGTGTGAATATATAAAAAAATATACAAACACTCCTATAATTTTCTTAACTGCAAGAGATGAGGAACAAGATGTTGTAAAAGGGCTAGACATGGGAGCAGAGGACTATATCATTAAGCCTTTTAGAAATAGAGAGTTATTATCCAGAATAAACAATGTGCTTAGAAGATTTAATACAGAAAGTAATAAGATTACATATAATAACATTCAAATAAACCTAGATGAAAAGACTGTTTTGGTAGATGGCAAAGACATTGGTCTAACAGCATTAGAGTATAAGATTTTAGCTTTGCTATTTATGAACATTGGTAAAACCATAACTCGTGAGCAAATTCTAGAAAAGATATGGGACGTTGCTGGAAATTTTGTAAATGATAATACTCTTACTGTATATATAAAAAGAATAAGAAATAAACTTGGAGAAGCGGATTGTATAAAAACAATAAAAGGAATAGGATATCAAATACCAGGAGGCAAAGATTAAGTGAATATATTTAAAAATAGAAATTCTAGAAAAACAATAATATTAGGAATAATTGTAATAATGCTATCAACAGGTATATTTTGGGTTATAAACAACATTCAATACAGAAAATACTTAAAAATTGTAAATGCAAAAATAGATAATATAATAAGCCAAGTAATTGAAAAATATCCTGATATTACTGAAGAAGCGGTTTTGAAGATTTTAAAGAATAATGAAACACCTGAAAGTAGTATTTTGGAGAAATATGGTTATACTCCAGATATTTCATACATAAAAACATTAGGTGAACAAATTGAAACAAACAAAAAGCAAAACATCGCACTTGTTATAATTTTGGGAACAGTATCTCTTGGAATATATCTAATTTATGTTATAACTCAAGAAAAGAAAATAGCCGAAATAAACGAATATATAAAGCAAATTAACAACAAAAACTATATTTTAAAAATAGAAGAAAATGATAATGGAGAACTTTCAAAACTTAGAAACGAACTATACAAAACAACTGTTCTTTTAAAAGAAACAGCAGAAATAAGCGAAAAAGAAAAAGAAAACCTAAGTACAGCAATTGCAGATATTTCTCATCAATTAAAAACACCACTTACATCAATTAGAATAATGCTAGATAATATTCAAGATGACCCTGATATGGAAAAAGAAGTAAGAGAAGACTTTTTAATTGAAATAAGCAAACAAATAGATTGGATAAGTTCTCTTGTAGTAGCGCTTTTAAAGATTGCAAAATTTGATGCAGGAACAATTAAAATGGAAAACAATGAGATTAATGCAAAGAATCTAATTGATAATATAGTCTCAAATTTGGCTATTTTAATGGAATTGAAGAATATAGAGATAATAACTAATGTTGATGAGAAAGCTACATTTATTGCAGATTATAAGTGGCAACAAGAAGCTTTAACAAACATTTTGAAAAATGCAATAGAACATAGCAAACATAATTCTAGAATATATATAACGGTTGAAAACACAAACCTATTCCTGAAGATAATTATTAAAGATGAAGGAAGCGGAATTGATAAAGAAGACCTAAAACATATATTCCAAAGATTTTATAAAGCAAAAAATAGCAGTGAAAATAGCATTGGCATAGGCTTGCCACTTGCAAAAGCAATAATCGAACAAAGCAATGGATATATAAAGGTTGAAACAAAGTATGGTGAGGGGACTTCATTTGAAGTAAAATATATAAAATAATAGACAAATTAGCACATTTTAATAGTATTTTTGCTTAAAATGTGCTAAAATAATATAATAGCAACGTAAAATGGAGGGAAAAATGTTTGGAGTTTTGCAAGATACAATAGTTGATAGTATAAAGTTAATTCCGTTTTTATTTATAACATATTTAATAATGGAATTAATTGAACATAGTGCTGGAGAAAAAACAGAAAAACTTATAAAAAAATCTGGAAGGTTTGGACCGCTTCTTGGAGCACTTCTAGGAGTAGTTCCACAATGTGGCTTTTCAGCAGTTGCGGCTAATTTTTATGCAGCAAAAATAATAACAAGAGGAACATTAATTGCAATATTTTTATCAACATCTGATGAAATGCTACCAATATTAATATCTGAAGGTGCAGATGTATTTTTAATAAT
>ERZ779869.4245-NODE-4245-length-10367-cov-2.480023_pt1 | contig 10367 bp, 10 predicted proteins | sample MGYA00511557_ERZ779869 | MGnify/ENA primary metagenome ERZ779869 (study PRJEB29588, sample SAMEA2154620) | human gut metagenome | biome: human gut; feature: human-associated habitat; material: faeces | place: Denmark | collected 2008/2010 ...
ATCAGGATTCCCATTTCATCGCCCTTTAAATCGATGTCTAAATGTTTTTCAACTTCATCGTAAGCGATATCCATCACAACATCCATCTTCATGGCTGCAAATACATCATTCAAAAACTGAAGCGCCTTATCCTCAACGGTAACCTTTACCCTTGCCTGAATGACTGCCGGTTTTGCATTGAATCCAAGGAAGCCGGTAGAGCCCTCTTCCAGAATTTCATATTCCAGCTTGTCGCTTGTCACTAAAAAATGCTGGCAGGCCGCTGTTACCGCATCGCCAACTGTTTTTGCCGAAAATCTTTGGAAATCCATGCTGACCCCTCCTGTTATTTACTTATTATTCTTCTCGTTGTAATCCCTTACCATATTTGCCTTGGAAGCAAGACTTCCGGGCTTGGCCGCATTTTTGTTATAATATTCCGTTGCCTTACGCATTGCCTCTTCCTTCTGTTCCTGTGTCATGGAAGGAGCTTTTGCCTTTGTGGCGGCCGGTGCAGAACTGGTTTTTACATTTCTCGTGCTCATATTGGCGTAGTTATTGAGCTTCGCAGGATCAATTCCCTGCTTGCGCAGCTTCGCATCCCGCTTCTCCAGATTTTTCTTGATCTGCGCGTCAATATCCATCTTATCGATGTGCTTGTTGATCAGCACCTGCTGCACGCTTCTTACAACAGAACCAGCAATCCAGTAAAGACCCATACCGGAAGGCAATGTATAACAGAATACCGCAGACATGATCGGCATTACGTTATTCATCATCTTCATGGAAGCTGCCATGCTGCTGTTGTCATTATTGGAAGATGCATCGGAAGCCTGGGGCATCAGCTTAACGTTCAGCCACTGGGTTAAAGCAGACAGAACCGGAATTGCCAGACCTGCAACAACCATCAGCCATGCGCCTGCTGCGATCGCTTCATGTACCATATAGGACGGAGAGTTACCCATGTTCAGACCAAGGAAATTGTTATAATGCTCCATCTTCTGCATGGTATCCGTGATCTCTGTCGCCAGCGTCGGAAAGTGATCCGCCAGATTTTTCCATTCTGAAGTCGATGCTTTATACAAAACATCAATAAAAGTGTTCTGAATGTACTCTGCATTACCGGATGTAAATGCCTCATTGGTAAACTGCTTTGCATACATTGCTGCATTGGAGAAGTTCTCCGAATTGCTTAAAAATTCTGCACTGCCGGCTGTGTTGGCAAGCTTTTCCACCATCGGGAAAAATGCTTCCTTTACCTGGTTTACATAAGCCGGTACGTTCATAAACACACGATACAGAGCAAACAGGATCGGCATCTGAATCAAAAGCTGTACACAGCTTCCCGTCGGAGATACGCCGTATTTTGGAAGAGCTGGGCAACAACTCCGTATTTGACAGCTCGGCACTGTCGATGCGGGAGGGCAACACCGAGCTGATTATCGACGAGATGATTCTCGCGCTGGAGCATATGGCGCGCCGCAAGGTGGGTGCGCTGATTGTCGTTGAGAACAAGATTCACCTCAACGACGTCATTGCGACCGGCACGCGGGTGGACGGCATCATTTCTCAGCCGCTGATTGAGAATATCTTCGATGATATTCGTGTAGTCTGCCTTATCCATAAAATGCGCCGCTTTCATGACTAGATGACGGGTCTTTGCGCTGAAAGTCAAAGGGTAATCCCGGATGACCTCGACGAACTTGCGCATAACTGCACGGTATCGTTCATAAACGGCGAAAGCCGCTTCCAGATCCGCAGCGGAGATTTCGTGTCCGCAAATTGCTTCCAATTCTTCTTTTACATGCTCAAATTTTCGTACCAAAAAGTTCATGGCACCGTCCGCGCGGCGGTTCTGAGGATAAACGATCGGAATCAGCGGAATGTTTGGCACTGCGTATTTCCAGTCTTCGCAGACACATTTCAAAGTGTCGCAAAAACAGGGGATTAAGACTCCTTTGAGAAGATTGTAAGTGCCTTTGATGCCGAATTCCATATTTGCTTTCATGATCGTGCAGCAGAAGCCCTGAAGATATTTATCCGCGTATTTGATTTCGGTTTTTCCGCCCCACATACCGACCGGAAGGAATCCCGCGGCGTAAATGATCTCTTCCGGTGCGTGCATCGGAAAATATCCGAATGGTGCCTTACCGGTTTTTTTTACGGATTCTGTGATCGATTTCCCGGGAACTGAAGCAATCTCGGCAAGCATTTGAATTTTGTCTTTATAATCTGTCATGATGCCTCCTCCTATTTGTTCTTTTCCATCAGCTCGACAAGAGCCTGAATGCGAGTTTCATATTGAGCATCTGAGAAAACGCGTGGATCTGTCTGATCACCGTCGAAGAAAACAGCAGGGACTCCGGTTCTCTGCTGTACCTGGCGCTGAATTTCATACTGCTTGAAATCCATCAACTTACAGCTGCGGTTTGAATGAAAAATGATCCCGTCGAGTGAATAGTCTTCTGCGATTTTGGCGATATTGTCTACGCTGTAGGCGATGCTGCGGTTTGCGTAATGAGAGGCGTAAGCGCGTACCAGAGCGTCCAAATCATTTTTTTCATAACGGATGTTCCAAGAATCCGGATAAGTCGAAGCAACCATGTTGACACCGTATTTTTTAAGTGTCTTGAAGGTTGTGGCAAGATGAGGCCAGCAAGCAATACCGTCCCACATGATACGGTATTTTTCTTCTGCGTTGTTCCAAGGACCCAGATTTTGTTTCATGCGTTCTTCCAGTTCCTCATACCAGAGGCGGAAGAGGGTTTCGCCGTCTTTATTTCCACGCATGCAAACTACCATGGCCATGTAATTGAACATGTCAAATCCACTGAGCGGCGACGGTTTGTGCATGGCTAGCTCGGTGGATTTTTTCCACCAGCGGCAGGTTGAATTGGAAACTTCCATGACCTCCGAAAGACGGTCATAGTCAAATCTTTTCTTTGTAAGTTCTTCCAACTGTCTGATTGCATAGTCAAACTGCCGACGCATATATTGGATACTTTCCTCTGAGATCTGATATTCGTAGCTGTATGGCGTGTCAAACAGGATCATCGGGATATGCAACTCTTTGGCGATGTTTTCATACCACTTGATGACCGTGTTGCAGATATTGTTGCAGCACAAGATCAGATCCGGCTGCGGAATGTTCTGCGCTTCGGCATCCTTGAGATCCACGTAGCCCATATTGACCCGCGCATAGGAGCATAGATCAGAGGAATATCCCTTCCCTTCTGAGTAGGAGATGAATTCCATGGACCCCTTTCTTGCACCGATCGCGGCAGCATGGTTCTCCGGATATACAACCGTTAGATCCATGGTTTCCAAAAGTTCCTGCGGGCTGATGGAAGTAGCCCATACCACCGGGCGTCCTTCTGCTTTTGCAGTCAAGGCATCATCATAATGCTTAGCAACGAGCTGATTCAAAAGCTCTTTGGAAGTCAGTTTTTTTTGTTCCGTCATTCGATCTACCCCGCTAGTCAACCAGTTCCATCAGCTCGATCAGAATGCCGTGATTGGACCGCGGCTTCACGAAATTGATCTTCATATTTGTTCCGTCTACCATCTTGCAGGATTCCTCCAGAAGAGAATAACCTTTTTCGCGGAACTCAGCACAGGCAGCTTCCACATCCTCCACTTGGAAACAGATATGCGCGATCCCACCCTTACCGCCGTTGTATTCAGCCAGAACGCCGCTGTAAGGAATCAGGAATTCAATCGGGCTTTCGCTTTCAGCCGGATTCATTTTTGTGAAGATAAACTTTGTGTCGTACGGTGTCATGCCCTCTGTTTCGGATTCCAGTCCGTACATATCCATAAGTTCGCGGACATATTCTTCTTTTGGGAGAATGATGCCCACATGATGCAGCCTTTTGTGTATCATAATATTCCTCCTTTTTACTTGTGACAGATATGTCATCTCATGTATAATGCATTTTGTGTGTTGTGTGATGCCCTGATAAAAAGCAAAGAATGTGCCAAGCCTCCGGACAAGAAAAAAGAATGTTTTGCTGATTGTCAAAATCTTGGCATAAAGATTGCGTAATTTATGAGGGTGAACGGTGAAAAGACAGCCGAGCGGGAATGTTTCAGAACTTGCTGAAATCCGATAAGTCAGAGCCTTTTATCTGCTCCGGACAGGTAAAAAGGTCTGGCAGAACAGGAAGAAAGCTTGTGGCGGATTTCCCACAGCGTGTAGGTCTTTCCCCATAAACCTGATCCTTGCAGCAAATCCAAATTGCTGTATTGCGATAAAAGTCAAACGATGTTTGAACACAAACGAAGGAGGATTATTATGAAAAGAAAAATCTTAGCACTTGTAATGATCATGGTATTATCATTGACACTGCTTGCAGGATGCGGCGGCGACAGCGGTGAAAACGGCAATGCAGGAACAACGGAAAAGGTTTCCTGGAAATTGGCATCCTGTTGGACAGACGGAACCTGGATGTTCCAGATCGACTCCGATTTCTGTGACACGGTCAGCAGACTGACAAACGGAAACTTCACCATTACCCCTTACGGTGTAGGACAACTCGGTGCTGCGACAGAGGTCTTTGACCTTGTTCAGGGCGGAACCGTACAGGCGGGCGGAGACTGGCCGTCCTACTGGGCAGGCAAGGATATCGGTTTTGACCTTCTGGCGACTACCATGTTCAACTTCACAAACTGGGACTACTACCTGTGGATCTATCAGGGCGGCGGCTGGGATGACGCATACAACTATATGTTCAATCAGTTCGGCATGATGTATTTCCCGACAACAACGACTCCGATGGAATCCGGTATCAGATCCAATAAACCGATCAATTCCATTAAGGACATGCAGTCTATGAAGATCCGGTTCGCAGGAAAGATCCAAGGACTGGTTGCTGATAAGCTCGGCATCACTCCGGTGTCCATCTCTGCGGATGAACTTTATGAAGCCTTGATGAGAGGTACGATTGATGCGGCAGAATACTCTGGTCCGGGCAACGACCTTGATATGAATATCCAGGAAGTTACTAAATATTGGTTGGTACCTGGATGGCATCAGACTTCTTCCGTATACGGCGTAATGGTTAACAAGGCTGCATACGAAGCACTTCCGGAAGCATATCAGCAGGCACTTTACGATGCTGCAAAACTCAGCATGGCTGACAAGCAGGCTGCGTACGTATGGAGAGACGCAGAAGCTACCGGTAAGATTTTGGATGCAGGCGTAAAAACAACGACGCTTCCGGAAGAGGATATGAACAAGATTTATGAAGCATTCGTAGAAGCAACGAAGGAATGCTGCGCAGAATCCGAGAACTATGCACACGTTTGGGACTCCATGATGAAATACAGAGAAACCATGAATGACTGGCGTGAAGCACAGGTTGATTGGGACTTCGGCATCAACTTCGACGAAAGCTCTTTCAAGTAGTCCTACGGACAACAATCAAACGATACATGTACATCAATCTTTCACGATGCTGAAAGATACTCCGGAGCCTGCTATGCGGCAGACTCCGGAGAAATTTAACAAAAATCAACAGAATTTTAGACACAAAACGACGAAAGGAAACACAAATGAACATTCTAAAAAGTATTTCCAAAGTCATCGATACTATCAATGAGAAAGTGGGTATGGTGTGTTCCTACATCTCCGCGCCTCTCATGCTTCTGATCGTGTTTGAGGTCGTATCAAGAAAACTGGGACATCCTACAATCTGGGGATATGAGACCATCATCGGTGTATACGGCTGGCTGATCCTGATGTCAGCTGCATACGGACTTCTTCACGATTCCATCGTTAAGGTGGACATCCTGTCCGGCGGATGGGATGAGAAGACACGGCATATCGTGGCTTTAATCACTTATATCATTTTCTTTATTCCGTTTGTAACTTACTTGCTTCCGGCTATTTATAATTCTTTCTGGCTAGACTTTACGACGCAGGCGAGAAGCTGGTCATCCTGGGCGCCGCTCAGATGGCCGTGGAAACTCTGTATGCCGATCGGCTGGACGCTTCTGTGGCTGCAGGGACTTTCTGAAATTATGAAGCATATCATATTCTTAATCGAAAACAAAGGCAAAAGCTTTAAAAGAGATAAACAAGTAATGAAGGGAGGAGAGCTTGATGGCTAGTTCAGCATTTTTAATCAGCATGTTCGTGGTTCTGGTTATCGGACTGCTCACCGGTCACCAGCTGGCTTTCGTCCTTGGCGGAATCGGTACGGTATTCGGTTATATCGGATGGGGGGACACAATCAACAGTATCTTCGCGACCAGAGTCTGGGATACGATGAACTCTTATTCTTTGATCGCGATCCCGATGTTCGTTTTGATGGCGAACTTCTTGACGGCTTCCGGCGTGGCGGATGGCCTCTTTGATTCCGTAAAGCTGCTGTTCGGTAAGATGAAAGGTGGTCTTGGTATTGCGGTTATCGTTGTATCGACCATTTTTGCGGCGACGACCGGTGTCGTCGGCGCGTCCGTAACAACCATGGGGCTGCTGGCACTTCCGGTTCTGATGAAGAACGGATATAACAAGGAACTTTCCTGCGGTACCGGCGCGGCCGGCGGTACCTTGGGTATTCTGATCCCGCCGTCGATGATGTTAGTACTGATGGGCTCCTATTCGACCGTTTCGGTCGGACAGCTGTTCTCCGCCGCATTGGTCCCGGGATTATCATTATCCGCATTATATATTGTTTACATTGTGGTAATGTGCCGCTTGCATCCGGACTACGGTCCTGGTATGAGTGAAGAGGAATTGAGCCAGTACACGATGGCGACGAAACTCAAAAATTGTGCGGTCAATCTGGTTCCGCCGCTGATCCTGATCCTCGCAGTACTGGGGTCGATCTTTACCGGCTATGCGACACCGACAGAAGCATCCGGTGTGGGCGCATTCGCGGCGATGATCCTCTGCGCATGCTACGGCAAGCTGAACTGGAAGATCATCCATGATTCTATGCTTGATACCGCCAAGACTACGGCGATGTGTTTCGTTATCGTATTCGGCGCGAATGCATTCTCCTCCGCATTCCTCGGTATGGGCGGTGCGGACATGGTGACTAGGTTGGTACATAGTCTTGGACTTTCCGGCACCGGTGTATTTATCGTTATGCTAGTCATTGCATTTATTCTTGGATGCTTCATTGACTGGATTGGTATCGTTATGATTCTGTTCCCGATATTCCTTCCGATTTTGGACACTTACGGCTATGACAGGTTGGTGGTTGTTGCGACTTGCGCAGTTCTGTTGCAGACTTGCTTCCTGACACCGCCATTCGGGTTTTCCCTGTTCTACCTGAACGGTCTGAACGTGCCGGGTATCAAACTGTCGCACATTTACAGAGGCATTATACCGTTTGTTGTGATCATTTTGATTGTCACCGCACTGTGTATCGCATTCCCGAATGTGATGTACGGACTTGCGATGAATACCGCGGAAGCGGCGGCAGAGGCAGGCGCGGAAGCTGCAGTGGTCGCAGGATGACGAAAGCGGGGCGGCTACAATGAAAATCAAATATACACATACCAACATCAACGCCTATGACTGGGAAAAACTGTCTCAGTTCTATAAAGATGTATTTGGATGTTATACCGTCGGTCCGATGCGTGATCTAAAAGGTGACTGGTTTGAAAAGGTTACCGGTATCAAGGACGCTGCGGTAAAAGGTGAACATATTGCGCTTCCGGGCTACCCAGAAGGAGAAGGACCGACCTTCGAAATCTTTACCTATGAAGTACCGGATGGAGAGCGTCCGGCGCATATCAATGGCTATGGTTTTGCGCATGTGGCTTTTCTGGTAGAAGACGTCGAAGAAATCTTCGAAAAATTCCAAGTGCATGGAGGAACGGCAAACGGAGAACTGGTAAAATCCTATTATCCGTCCCTGGATCAGACCTTGACTGTTGTTTACGGACTGGATCCGGAAGGAAATTCTGTGGAAATTTTAAACTGGAAACCTGGCAATTGTGAATAAACGAAAAGATGGCCCTGCAGGATACCTGCTGCAGGGCCTTTTTCAAAAAGGCGGTAAAATATGATAAGAAAAAGCATAACGAGAACGCAGCGAAGAAAAAGGAGGTATCCGATACTGGGGATGCTCCTGCTTGCAGTGATGTGCCTTGCAGGATGCGAGTCACAAAAGGTGGAGTCCGCATACCTGAATCTGAATTTAGAAGATTATATCGTGATAAACACAGATTATCTCGATTTTACATATGAAAAGCCTTCGGACCTCAAGGTCAGCGAGGAAGAGATCGAGTCAGCGATCGCGCTGGCACTTGCGGATGCCGCAGAGGAAACCGAAAACCCGGAGGGCCTGACCAAAGACGGTGACAAGCTGGATATCAGTTACGTTGCCGAGGCGGAAAACGGTGATATCATCACAAAAAAGGACGGATATTCGATTACCCTCGGAAAAGACTATCTGCAGGAAAAGTTACAAAAAGCATTGATTGGACATGCGGTCGGCGATGTTGTGACAGTAAAAGATCGGATCGCGGACGATTTTGCCTATGAGGAAAGCCTCAGAGGGCAGCATGTCATCTACAAGATCACCATTCATAAAAAATATGATGTTGCAGTGCCGAAATTAGATGAAACCTTTGTTCGAGAGAACAGCACGGCAAAAACCGTTGAAGAATATCGCAGTCAGGTCGCGGAACAGCTGCGTGGATCTAAAATGGAGGAGGCCCTCGAAGAAATTTATGACACCTTTTGGCGCGAATTGAACGATCAGGCGGAGGTTCTGGATTATCCGCAGGAACAAATCGATCAGGAAAAGGACTACTTTTATGGGTATGTTCAATATTTAGGTTACAGTGAGGATGATGCGGATTTCGATACGCTGAGCAAAGAATACGCGGAAGATGCTGTGAAACAAAAACTTATTCTGTATAAAATCGCATGTGACCAAAATTTAATTCCGACGGAAGAAGAATTTCGTGATTACGCGTCTGGCAAAATCGCGGCAAAAGGTTACGATGAAAAAAGCTTTCAGGAAACCTTCGTATATGATTCCTATACATATGGATTAAACTACGGATGGCTTGAAGACTATTTAAATGAAGAAGTGAAGAAAATGATCATGCATTTGTAGGAGAAGGGATTAAAATGAAAGGATTGTTTGACGTTTTCTTTTCCAGAAAAGGAGAAGAGGAGCCGAAGCTTGCAACAGAACAAGAACTGCTTCTGGTCAACGGACGCGGAAAGAATACTTGGTGGTTAAAGTTCCAAGGCGAAACAGAAGAATGTGTACCAATCGCTTTCTTCTACAGATTAAACATTACATCCATCCCGATGGGGCTGAAAGCTATGCGGTTGTATGACAGCTTGCTGACCATTACCTACAATGAGAAAGTTTTCGGCTGTGAACGCGATTACGCGCTGATCAAGAACAAGCAACATGTTCCTTCGGACTTTCTGTCATTTGAAGCGAATCTTTCAAGGCTGGAAGGTAATTTCCACCGATTGGACTTATACGCGGTAGTGACTAACGGCGAGGTCAATGTTGTTATGACGAATCCAAATGAAACCGTAAAAAAAGGATTCCTTGAAGCTGATGGATTTGCGGCGTCCGGCGAAGAAATCGTAAGCGATATGGTTGCAATCGATATGGATTGTCAGGGACAAATCCGCATAGAAGGTGTGGATCGTAATGTGAAGGGCGTCGCTTGGATCGAAAAAAGGTACGTTGAAGTTGCGAAGCATGCAGCACAGGACACAGGCAGACATACCTTGGGGTACTGTTTGTTTCCGAAGAAGCCCTGCGATGAACGAATCTTTGTTTATGATGTCTTTGATGAACGCAGTGAAAAAGAAAAGGCGCAGGCATTGGTTTTTTATTCGGACGGAACCTGTAAAAACTATCCGGCAGAAGGAATCTTTGTGAATTCGCCGCAACGTCAGAAAAGTTCACGGAGCGGAAAACAATACCCGTTTCCGGCTGTAATCCGAATTCCTCAGTTGGAACTGGAGGTTCAGGTGGAGCCTGCGAATTGTGAACAAGAAATGATTGCGGAAGATGGTATATACAGTGAATATGCCGGAAGTGGAAAATATCACGGATATCGCAAGGGCGAACCAATCAGCGGCAGGGGCAGCATAGAAATGATCGGAAATTTTGATAAGCTGTAATTCTTAATGGGTTTATAAAACTTACGCAAGGTTCGCCTTTTTTGGAGGGAGCCTTGCGTTTTTGAAAAAAGTCAGTACAATTACGCAACGAGTTACATGCAGTTACACGCTGATCTCACCGCGTAGGTTGGTGGTCATCAGTTTTTTGATGGTTTCTTTCGGGTAACCGCAGCTGAAGAGGTAGTACAGTTTGGTGAGAGCGGCTTCGGTGGTCATGTCGCAGCGGCCAACGGCGCGGGCTGCGTGCAGATGGCGGAGGAGTTTTTGACAG
>ERZ779869.4247-NODE-4247-length-10356-cov-3.123580_pt1 | contig 10356 bp, 4 predicted proteins | sample MGYA00511557_ERZ779869 | MGnify/ENA primary metagenome ERZ779869 (study PRJEB29588, sample SAMEA2154620) | human gut metagenome | biome: human gut; feature: human-associated habitat; material: faeces | place: Denmark | collected 2008/2010 ...
GCTGTCGGAAGCCGGGCTTTGCCCGCGTGCGAGTCGAGAATAATTGCCGCGGAAAATAATTTACAAATAATTTAACAAAAAATGCAAACCGCAAGGCGCAGGATTGCTGAAACAGGCAATCTGCACTTGCGGTTTTATGTATATTATGCTATAATATTAAATATAACTCTGACCGCTGTGCACCAAGGGCATTATTTGCGGCAGATAAAAATAAACAAGAACGGAGCTTTGAGCATGAACACCGAAAAACTTCAGAATCCCTCCGCCGAAAACGCGCCGGACGCCGCGGCGTGCCGTGAAAAGATCAATACAGTAATTGCCGAGGTCGAAAAGGTCATAGTCGGCAAGCGCACCGAAATAGTCATGCTTATGACTGCCATGCTTTCCGGTTCTCATGTGCTTATCGAGGACGTCCCCGGTACGGGAAAGACAACTCTTGCCGCCGCAATGGCCAAGGCTACGGGTCTTGATTTCCGCCGCGCACAGTTTACCCCCGACGTCATGGCGTCAGATATTACCGGATTCAATGTATATAACCGTCAGCGCGAGGAATTTGAGTTCCGCCGCGGACTTGTAATGTGCAATCTTTTGCTTGCGGACGAGATCAACCGCGCGTCCCCAAAGACGCAGTCGGCGCTGCTTGAAGCAATGGAGGAAGCGCGCGTCACGGTGGACGGCGTGACCTACGATGTTCCCGACCCCTTCATGGTCATAGCCACGCAGAACCCGACAGGATACGTCGGAACATATCCGCTGCCCGAGGCACAGCTTGACCGCTTTGCGCTCAAGATCAGAATGGGCTATCCATCTCAGGAGGATGAGCTTAACATCCTCCGCGCCCGCCGAGGCGAAAATCCGCTTGACAGCGTAAGGAATGTCGTATCCGCCGACGACGTGCGCGAGCTACGCCGCTCCGCCTCCGCCGTTGAGGTAGACGACGAGCTTTACAAATACATAATCCTGCTTATCTCGGCAACACGCCGCCACCAGTCGCTGGCGCTCGGCGCAAGCCCCCGCGCCTCGGTCGCACTGATGAGACTGTCGCAGGCATATGCCCTTATCCGCGGGCGCGGCTATGTGCTGCCCGAGGATATTGCCGCCATCTTCCGCGCCGCAATTGCTCACAGACTCATGCTCCGCCAGGACGCCAAGCTGCGCGGTGTCAACGCCGATGACATTCTCGGCGAGATCCTGCGCGCGACGCCTGTCCCCTACAAGGGCAAACGCTGACGCAAAGCGGGGTCCCTGTCATGTCAGAAGCCCGAAAGAACAAAGCCGCCAAGAAAGGCGCAGGCAAGGTCGCGGCGGAAGAACGCACACGACGCACCTTCACGCTTACCCGGCGCGCGCCCATTTACCTTGTGCTGTGGATCGGAGCGCTTATATTCACTCAGGCGCTGCGCTCTACCGTGTCAAGCATATTTTTCACCTTTGTCACGCTTCTTCCGTTAGTGTCGCTGATATATCTGCTGTGCGCACGCGGCGCGCTGAAGATACATATGCTTTCCGAAAAGGGCAAGGTGGAAAAGTACGCGCCGTACAGCTATAATTTCCGTGTTATAAATGAATTTCCCATTGCATTTCCGTTTACCGAGGCAATACTCCTGCTGCCACAGAGCAACTCAGTGCGGTGCAGTGAGCGGCGCGTCAGGATCTCAATGTCGCCGCACGAATCGTACACGGTGAAAAATACTGTGCGTTTCCGCTTCCGCGGAACATATGAGATCGGCGTTCGCTGCTTTTATGTTTACGACTTTTTCCGTATGATGTGCCTGAGGATAGATATTGACAGCTATGAGTCGGTAGAGGTTCTGCCGCGAAAACTCGGGATCGACGAGGATGAAAACCGCACCGTTTCCGATTCGGCAAACCATACCGTAAAGCTGCCAAACAGCTATGACAAGCTGGAGGTCAGCGACATACGCGAATACCGCCTGGGCGACACCCTCAAAAGCATCCACTGGAATCTTTCCTCAAAAAGCGAGGAGCTTGTGGTCCGTGATTACAATACGGGAACCACGAATCTCACCTGTATTTTCTGCGACATGACCGCTCATTTTCCGGACGAACCGCCAATAAAGGCGGAGCCGGAGGTGAAGGAGGAGCCTGACGAGGAGCTTCCCGCCGCCGAGCCGGAAAAAGCGGAGGACGCGGAAAAGACCGGGAAGGACAAAAAGAACAAAAAAGAAAAGAACAAAAAAATCAAAAAAGACAAAAAACGCAGAAGGGTGCGCCGCGAAAGCCGGAAAACGTCGCAGGAGGACAAAGACACCTCCGCTCCTCCGGTATGCGACGTACACGCACTGGCGGCAGACGAATACTATGACGACATGAACGAGTTCTGCGCCGACGGAGTGGTGGAGCTTACCGTTGCCGCCGTTCTGCGCGAGCTGCGCGCGGGAAGCTCGGTGCGGCTTTTGTGGTTTGACGACCGCGCCGTAATGGGAGCTTTCGCCTACGAATTTTCCACCCCTGCGGATTTTGACCTTGTGTTTGACCTGTTTGCCACCGCTCCCGTGCTTCGCGGAGGGGAAGACCGCAAAGTCACTTCTCTTGCGGCGATGATACCCGACGCCTGCGAGGCAAGAAGCATTTATGTAATTCCCGCTGTCGATGACGAGACCGTTGCCGCCTTCAGCGATATGCGCGGGGTCGCCAAGGGAGACACGACCACGGAGGTCATGCTTTACGACCCCGAGGAGCGCTATCTCAACCGCGACGAGAGGACAGCATATCTTGAGGGCTGTCGCACACAGCTTGCCGCAAACGGCATAAGACTGATAAGCCGCCGTCTGCCGGAGGCGGAAGCCCGAAAGGAGGACAATAATGTCGGCTGAAGACCTTAAAAACAATATTTCCTCCGTGAACGCAGAAGAAACCGCTACGCCCGACGAAAAGAAAGAACGCAGAAAGCGCAAGCCACGTACGGCGCGGAAGAACAAAAAAGCCGCAAAGCCGAAAAAACAAAAGACGCTCCTGCCGCTGCTGAAGCGTCCGCTGGTCTGCCCGCCCGAGGCGGCTGACCGCACCGACGGCTCGGTGGTGCTGGGATGGATAGCGCGCGCGGCAGTGCTGTTTGTCGCAGTCTTCGGCATGACACTGCTTGTGTGCGACGCGCTTGGCTTCAACAAGGCGGAGCTTGGAAATGTCGGTGCGGGCTTTATCGCGCTGTGCTCGCTCATTTTCACCGCACTGCTTGCCCTCTGCACACTCAGCGCAACACGCAGATTTGCCATACCCGCCGTGTGCCTGCTGCTTGCGGGTGGATTGGTATACATGGCGACCGGGAATGTATTCACCTACCTTTACCGCGCCGTTGTCAACGGTATCGTGGAGCATTTCTATTCCTTTGGATATCTTTCGATAATCCAGTACGCGCAGCCGCAGGAGTACGGCGGCTATACCCTGCACGGTCTTACCATGCTTGCCGCGGCACTGCTTTCGCTGCTGTACAGCCTTGCATATGTGCCCTTCCTTATGAGAAGAACACGCATCGCCGTTCCTGCGGCAGTGTCGGTACTGACGCTCGTTCCGGTTTTCGTCTACAACCTGACTCGCTCAAACTGGGGCGTATCTCTGGTCATTGCCGGATTTTCCGGGGTGCTGGTCATGTGCGTTTACGACCGGTTTTACCAGCGCAGGCAGAATCCCGACGAGTTTGACACCGAGACCTGCGTTTTTGAGACCGAGGGCGCACCCGCAATGCCGGAGGAGCTTACCTCACGCGAGCAGCGCCGCCATGACCGCAAGGCGGCAAAAGCGGCTGAAAAAGCCGCCCGCAAGCTGGCGAGATCCGAGAAAAAGCATCGTTCACGCCGACTGCGCGGCAAGGAAAAGATAAGCGCCGACGAGGACATTTCCGATTATTTCAGCTCGCGGCACTCAGCCAAGCCGGAGAAAAAACAGCGCGTGCACCCCGAAAAGCAGACGCCCGAGGCGCGTGCGGCGCAGAAAGCGCAGAAGGCTGAGGCGCGACGGATACGTAAAGCCGAAAAGCTTGAAGCGCGCCGCCGCGACCGCGACATTCTTGCCGCGCGCCGGCAGGCACGTGCGGGAGCGCGCCAGATAACACTTCTGCGCGCCTCATCGGGCGGATATGCCGGAGCGGCGATGCTGCTTGTCGCGCTTATAATACTGTTGATCCCGACTGTGACAACGAAGGAAAACTTCAGGATAATCGAGGCAATAGACGAAAAAATGGACTATTACCGCGAGTATGTCACAGCCCTGCTCATGGGGGACGACCCGCTGCTTGACGAGCTTGCCTACGAGGGCGGAGCCGACAGCTTTGCTCCCCGATCCACCGAGCCGCAGCATCTTTCATACACCGGAATAAAGCTGATGCAGGTGGAAGCTCCGGCGGCATACCCGATCTACCTGCGCGGCTGGATAGCCACCGACTATGACAGCGAGACCGGCTCGTGGGTCACCGCATCGCCCGAAACAGATACCTTCAAAAACTACCGCGCGACCTTCGGCACAGCCATAGACCCCGCAGAAACAATGTTTTACGGTGTCTTCAAATACGTTTCCCCCTCATCGGTAGCCGACATTGCCTTTGAGCAGAACCGCTATACCAACAGTATGTCAAAGTACGGCTTTATTGCAATGCAGGTGAATATGAAGCGGCTTAACCTTTCGGGGCATTTAGTTTATATGCCGTCCTTCACAAACCGCAGGTACAGTCCTACTGTAACCACTCTTGGCGGAAAGGACACCTTTGCACTGCGGGCATACGGCTCCTCCGAGGCGTCAAAGCTGACCTACGTAAACTATTTTGACGGCATCTACACCGGATACCGCTTTGCCAAGGATTCCGACGGCTATGCCTCTGTCGCCTACGTCACCTCAATGAAAAACGCCGGCTTCTACAAGAATCTTGCCGAGGCTATCGTGCAGTTCAACACCGACCGAATGCTGATAGAAAAAGACAAGGCGGCAAGGGAGGAGGCACGTCGGCTTTACGGAGTCGAGATGAAAAATTCCGGCGAATTCCGCACCGAGGCCGACGAGGCAGGCAATTATGTTATCACCCTGTCGGACGGCAGTGTCCTGTACACCGTGACCTACAACGATCCGGATGGGCATATGGTGATACGCGTACCGGTAAGCGCCGGAACTGCGGTATACACCTATGATTTGAATACAAACACGCTCATCTCCAAAAAAACAGAGGTCACGCCGTCAGCCGATGATGAGGAAACGGGATACGTGGCTACCGCCGACCTGCCCACACTCATCCGCTATCTTGAGTTTTACTCCGAGGCGGAAAAGGAAGCTCTGACGCAGACATGGCGGATAAGCGACTATTACACCCACTTTGTCTACGACACCTACACCGATAAGGCGGACAGCAAGGTCATTTCCGCGCTGGTGAAGAAGATAATCGCCGAGGCGCACACCGTGTCCATCGAGTACACCGACGAGGGCGAGGAAATACGCACGAATGTTCCCAAGGACTTCTCGCGCGCCTCCGAGCATTGCGTGTACAGCGACAAAGCGCCCTACTCACTGGTGACCGCAGTAACGGACACAGAGGTTTACGAGCAGAGACACCGGCTGGTTATGGAATTCATAAACTGGCTGAAGGATAACTGCACCTACACGCTTACCCCCACGCTCTCGGACGCCGAGGGTTATGACGGAGTGGAAAAATTCCTTGAGATAACGCACGAGGGCTACTGCGTGCAGTTTGCCTCCGCCCTTACCCTGATGCTGCGCGAGGCGGGAATACCCGCGCGATATGTCGAGGGCTTCATTGCCTCCGACTTCAACCGCAGCTACGGCAAGGAAAGCGTATCAAGCTATATCTCATATGTGCGCGACAGCAGTGCGCACGCATGGGTCGAGGTCTGGTATGACGGGATCGGATGGGTCCAGTACGAGGCGACGCCGACCTACTATTCCGATATGTACGAATACCGCACCTCCGATCCTGTTCCGGTCACACCGATAGGACCGGGCGGAGACGATGAGCCGGAAGAGGAGGACAACACCCTTACCGACGAGGAAATTGCCGAGCTGATAAGACAGCAGCAGCTTGCAGAGCGCCGCAGAATGATAATACGCATCGTTGTTGCAGCTGCGGTCATTCTGGCGGTTGCCGCCGCAGTGCTTGCGGTGTTCCTTATCCTCCGCCGCGGAGCAAGGAAGAAAGCCGCAGGACGGGAGGCAATTATAAGCAAACTTGAATCCGCCGGAAAGCGTGGAGAAGCTCCGATGCCCACGGGAGAAGTGCGCGTGCTTGTGCGCCGGTTCGCGGATATGCTTTCATCGCTGCTTGCCGAGCTTGGCTGTGCCCCGAAGGACGGCGAATTCCGCGAGGATTACGCCGGACGCATCTACGGTGAGCTTGAGGCTTTCCTGCGCGCGTCGGAAGACCCGGCGGGGTCGGGAGAGCAAAAAACCCTTATGCGGGATATAACGCTTGCGGAGCTGACACGCGACCTTGACCTCATAGCCGCCGCCGAGTTCGGAGGCGAGAGCGCGACTCTGCCCGAGAGCGCACTGCCCGCTCTGGCGCTGCTTTGGCGCAGACTATACGGAACGGCATACCGCCGCCGCGTCAGCGCCCCGCGCCGATTCGTGCTGTTCTATCTGAAGCAGACACTGTAAGACCAAAAAAACGTTTGGCTGCCGCGCTTTTGCGCGGCAGCCCTTTGATATACTATGGTGTTATGTAACCGTAAAGGCTTTTGACAGCACCGTGACGGTGGTCTTTGAGCCGGTAGTGTTCATTGTGGTTGCGTAAAGCCGGTAGGTGTAGCTTCCGGCGGCAAGGTTTGCCGTAGTCACCGAGCTGTTTAGGTTGGCTACATTATATGTGTATGTCTTGGGATTCACCGCCTTTGACACCTTTACATTGCCCGCGGAGTCGGTGATGACCAGCTTTACCTCGTAAAGTCCGGCGTCCGATTCGATCGTACCCTTGAAGGTGAAGTCTGTACCCGCGGTAAGTGACGTCGGATATTCCGCCCCGGTAATGCACGTCCACACCGCATAGAAGGTGATGATATCGCGGTCGGTCGAGGAGGTCTTGGCTACACTGCATCCATTAGAATATGCCTTAAGGAAATATCCCGAGGTGCTTTCCCCGACCGCGATCCACTTGTCGCTGTACGAGGAGGAATCCTTGTATATCCAGCTGTTGTCCGACATACGGTGAGCTATCCAGCCGCTGAACAGATATCCCGACCTTGTGAAGGTATTGGTGCGTATGGCGGTGGAGGTACCGTAAACGACCTTTGTGTCGCTCATGCTGCCCGAGCCTCCGTTGGCGTCGTAGCGGATATAGAAGCTGGTCGTTCCGGTGGAGTTGGGCTTCCACTGCGCGTAGCAGGTTATGGTGTCGCCGTTGACGCTTGTCAGCTGGGACACCTTGCGTTTGTTCTCGTAAAGGGCAAGCCTTGAGCCGACAGGCTGAGAACCCTTGGTGTACCATCTCGCAGTACCGTCGGTATCGAAGTAGAGCCATTTTCCGTCCGAGGAGCGCTTGAGATACCAGCCGATAAAGGTATTACCGCTTTTTACGAAGGTGTTGGGTCTGAGGCGGGTGGATATGCCCTTTATGTGGCGGGTGGCATTCATTTTGAAGTGTGAATCGTCGGTTCCCACTTTGCCGCCGTTGGCATTGTATTTTACCGTGTAGACGATGCTGTTTTCATCGGCTATCGGGACGAGGGCGATGCTGCCGCGGTTGTAATTTATTTTATATATTCCTTCCTTTGAAGCGGAGCTTGCGTTGGTGTTGAAATACATCTTGAGGTCTCCGGTCGTACCCTGACTGGTGCGGAAGCCGCAGGATTCGATCTCAAACAGCGTCTGGCTTGTGTCCTTTATGCGGAAGGTGAGCGTGCATGGGAAGAGCAGACGTGAATAATCGGTATTGGAATTGAGAAGCGTGGTGGTGAGCAGTCCCGAAACGTCATATACGAGTATTACGTTATCGTTAGAGCTTGAGCCGTCCATGTTGCTCTTGTAGAGGGGAACGTATATCGCGCTCTGGTCGGAGCTGTATCCGAACCCTTGGTTTATCCAGGTCTCGACATTGTCAAGCGTGCCGTAGGAGGAGCTGCTGAGCGCATATACGGCGTTGCGGGTGTCGATTGAAAACGCTTTGTAGCAGGTGACGGAGGTGGGGGCGGATGCACTGCCTCCTTTGGCTCCCTCGGCTACGCGGAAGGTGTAGAAGCTCATTCCGGACTTTACAAGGAAGTAAAGATATCCTCCGGTGCGGCGTATACCGCGTATCGAGCTTACAATGAAGGCGTTGCCGGATGAGTTGACCGTTTTGAAATAACCGGTGAAGTAGAGCTTGGTCCCGCTTATTTTTAGTCTTGCAACAGTTTTTCCAGAAATACCTGTTGCAACATACATATAGTTGACGGAGGCGTCGTTTTCGGTCACTGATACGACGGTAAGGTCGTTAGCGTGACCGAGTGTGGTGCAGTTTGAAGCACTTGTGGCGCTGAGGCTGGAATAATAGCTCATTTCAACCTGCTCACCGGTGTTTGAGTTGGTGCGAATTATCGAGGCGCGCTGTTCGTCCTTGTGTATCTTGACGGTGTATATGTAGGTGGTTCCCACATTCATGCCCTGCATTGCAGTGCAGGCAAGCCCGCCTATTGTTTTGTTGGGAACGGTCTTGAAAAGCGAAATGTCAGAGGAGGTGTAGCTCTTGTAGCCGGAATAGGAATACGCAAGGCTCGTGGCGCGCGCATATCCGTTGCCGGCAATATCCGCGTTTACGGTATAAAGCGCGTCGGCTGCAAGACCGGAAAGGTCATCCTCCTCCTCGTCGGCGTAAACGGCGTCAAAGCCGTCGCTGACCGCGGGTGTGTCGGTTTGTTTTGCGGAAAAGAGAATGAGAAGCGGTGCGGCAACGCCCATAAGGGCGACCAGCATAACGCAAAGAATAGCGTTCAAGGTTTTTTTCATGATGCTTACTCCCTTCAGAATAGTGACACGAAGCTGTGCTTCGTGAGGTAAGGTGAAGCGAAAGCGTCTGCCTTTCAGCTTTTGTTTACAGAGATGATAGATGCTGTACATAAGCCGGAAGCCTGTGGCGTCGGCATTGTCGGCGGCACGAGCCGGGCTGTTTTTCCGGCTGGCTTACGGGATTCAAAACCGCGCTGCGCAATAATTTTCGGCGCATATCCTTGCGGACAGGCGCGCTCTCATGGTCTTTCCCTCCTTTCATACTTTACTGCGGCAAAGACGTCCGCAAGACCATTATATAAAAAAATCACATAGGTGTCAACATTTTTTTGTCGGATCATGACGGCTCTGATAATAAAATAGTTATCCCCGCAGGGCGGACATCGAAAAGCTCCCCGCTGAATTTCGTCAGCGGGGAGCTTTCAATACAATATTTTTGTTTTCAGTCTGTACTCTGCAAAGTCGGCTCGCTTTTATTTTCCGACCCTTATACAGTTATATTTCTCGCCGAGAGAATCAAGCATGGTAGCCTCGCGGCTCTGGCAGGTGAAGATCAGACACTGACCGCCGCCGGAGCTCATCCTGCGGCAAAGTGAGGAAAGCAGCCCGCGCGCGCGGTCGTCATCCATCATAGCCAGCGACTCGTCAAAGAGCAGCGGCGGCGCAGACCTCGGAAAGAGCAGACCTACAAGCGCCATGCGCAGTGAAAAATACGCCGCGTCCCGCGTTCCCACGCTGAGGGCTGAAACGGGTCGTGTCCCCGCTTCTGTTCCCACCGTTACCGAAAGGTCGGTTCCGACCCCGAACTCTGTGTACTTGCCCCCGGTAAGCTCCGACATTACCGCTCCCGCGTCCCGCCGCAGTCTCGGAGTCACGCCAAGCCGCAGTGAATTGCCCGCGCCTTCAATGGCGGAGGAGGCAAGAGTTATAGCCTCAAGCTGACGGCGGCAGCTCTCCGTCTCGACGGCGGCGGCTTCCCACTGGGGATAGAGCCGCGCCGGGCTTTCCGCAGTTGCCTCAAGCGCCGCAAGCCGTTTTTCAAGCTCCACGCGCCTTGCTTCGGTCTTGTCAAGACGCGCGCGGTCAAAGTCACGCGCCTTTTTCAGATCGCTGAGATTCTGCCCCGCAAGCGCCTGCTCGACGGGGGCTATGCGCGCCCGCAGTGCAGTCTCGTCCTCTCCGGCAAGAGAGGAGGCAGTCTCCTCGACCGACGTCTCGTATTTGTCTATGTCACGCGCCAGCTTCTCGCGTTCCTCGCAGAAGCCGCGCGCGCGCTCCGCCATAGCGGTAAGCATATTGATGATTTCGCCGACATCGCGGGAGTCGGTCTTTACCCCGCCCTTTTCAAGCAGCCCGCGCGCCTCATCCAGTGCGGCGTCGGTCGCCGCGCTTTTTTGCGCAAGCTCTGCGTCAAGGCGG
>ERZ779869.4253-NODE-4253-length-10349-cov-3.183894_pt1 | contig 10349 bp, 7 predicted proteins | sample MGYA00511557_ERZ779869 | MGnify/ENA primary metagenome ERZ779869 (study PRJEB29588, sample SAMEA2154620) | human gut metagenome | biome: human gut; feature: human-associated habitat; material: faeces | place: Denmark | collected 2008/2010 ...
TCCCGACCGACATTTTACGGGGGCTGTAAAAAACATCGAGTTTTTTTACAGCCCCGCGGGTGTTTCAACGTTCGGAATACAGTCCCGAAGCATTGCATACACAAGGTCGTGGGCAATGATCGGTACTGTATTTGGCGTTTACTCTGCCGTAATCGAGGCAAGGTCGATCGTTCCGAGCGAAATGAGGCTCTTTATCGCCAAAGCCACCTCGGTTCTGACTGCCTCGGCGGTATCCCTTTCTGCTCCGGCTTCGACGTGTACCGCGTACCCGCCCAGCTCAAAATCCGCATAGTATACAATGTTTTTTCCGATCTTTGCATATCCGGCGGCAACCGGGACGCCGTCTATGTCGGAAATGACTTCCTCTCCCTCAAGCACGGTGTCAATGTATGCTGCCCCGGGTGCGGTCACAACGAGCTTTACGCTGCCGATTCTTCCGTCAAGGGCGACAATTGTGTTGTCGTCGGCGTTGAATATCGCGTCTGCGTTTACGGGCAGTCCGCAGAACAGACGGTCAAGCTCTGCCTGTGTCAGACTCCGGAACTCGGTACGGATGGCAATATCCAAGTTGAATATTTCCGCCGAACGCGATCTTGCAAATTTGATCGTATCACCGTTGCCAAGCTCGGCAACATGGTATCCGCCAATGAGTCCGCTCTGCATCACGCCTGCGGCAAGCAGTGTGACGAGCGCAAGACACGCGGCAGCCGAGGCGAGCTTTACCCAAAGACCCCGCGGCTTTGCCGTGACTTTTTCCTTTGCCCTTACTATCATATCATCGTCTATCCTGTTCATTATGTCGGCAAACTGTTCGCTTGTCATATTGTGTACCCCTCTTTCTCAAGTCTTTCTCTGAGTTTTTTTCGTGTGCGGGAAAGTATCATCAGCACATTGCTTTCCCTTATGGAATGCTCCCGTGCAATGTCAGATGTGCCTTCCATGTAAAAGTAGCGTAGAATAAAGATGCTGCGGTCTCTTTCGGAAAGTGAATATAAAAATCCGTTCAGCAGCTCCTCAAGCTCCCGCTTGTCGGCTTCGGTGTCGATATCCGATGTTCCGGCAAGAAATTCATCCATTTCCTCAAATGCAAGCACCACCTCGCCGCCGCCTCTTTTCTGACGGTTTTTCTCCCGGTATCGGTTCAGGGCAAGACTGCGCGCTATCTTTGCAAGAAAGGCTTTGAGGTTTTTCGGACACTGCGGCGGGATGCTTTGCCAGACCTTAAGCCAGGTGTCGTTTACGCATTCCTCAGCGTCCTGCGGATCGGCAAGGATATTGTTTGCAATGCTGAAGCAATATCCACCGTATTTTTCGCTTGTTTCCCTTATGGCGTCCTCATCCCTGCGGTTGTAAAGCGTGATTATCTTTTCGTCATCCATACTCACTTCTCCTTACGGATCTCCTCCTCTCTGTGTTTCGGCGCCTTTCACCTATAAAGACAACAAAAAAAGAGATCTCTAACACGGTTTTATAAAAAATCGGGCTGTCGCATGATAATGCAGCAGCCCACGGCGGTTAAAAAGGTTGTTTTTTCGGTTTTGCCGGAAGATATGCGGATACGGCTGTTCACTCTGTTTCGGCGTATATTTCCATCAGGCGCTCCTCGACCTCTGTGATCCTTGCCGATATCTCCCCGGCGCGGACATAATCGGACGCCGCGTCGCCGTACAGCTCGGCGTTCAGCGCGTCAAGCTCCGCTTCAAGCTCGCTCTGCTCCTTTTTCAGCCGTTCAAGCCTTGCCGCCGCGCGTCTTGCCTCGGCGGCTTCTTTTTTGTTTTTAAGATATATATCCCGCTGGCTCATCGGGGCGGCTGCCGCCGCCTGTGCCGCGCGCTCGATATCGGCGGCGCTTGATGCTACGCCGGCACAGATACCGCTTTCGCGCCGCGCGCTTTCGGCAAGCCATTCATCCCACGCGCTGCCCCGCTTTGAGACAGGCATACTGAAGAGCTTGCCCGAGCGGTCAAAGCCGAGAAGGCGCGTGGCGGTTCCGCTTATAAAGCGTCTGTCGTGAGAAACGCAGATAAGCGTTCCGTCATATTCCTCAAGCGCCGCCTCCAGTGCTTCGCGCGAGCCGATGTCAAGATGGTTTGTCGGCTCGTCGAGTATAAGTGTGTTCATTTTGGACAGCATCAGCTTGACCAGCGTCAGCCGCGCCCGCTCGCCGCCGGAGAGCACCCCGACCTTTTTGAACACATCGTCGCCGCGGAAGAGGAATGCGCCCAGCGCGCCGCGCGCCTCATGCTCCTTCATGTCGGGATAAAGCGACCACAGCTCCTCAAGCACTGTGTTGTTTTCGCAAAGGTTCTGATTTTCCTGATCGTAATATCCTACCTGCAGGTTGTGACCGAGGTCGATGGCTCCACGCGTCGGCTTGAGCCTGCCGATCATCAGCTTGATAAGGGTGGACTTTCCGCAGCCGTTAGGTCCGACAATGAATATCCTCTCGCCGCGCTTTATATTGAAATTCAGCCCCTCGAACAACGGCGCGCCGCCCGGATAGGCAAAGCCGAGTCCCCTTGCTTCAAGCACGTCGTTTCCGCTGGGGATCCCCTGCGAAAAACGCATCCGGACTGTCCTTTCGTCCGCCTTGGGGGCTTCAAGCTTTTCCATTTTGTCAAGCAGCTTCTGACGGCTTTCGGCGGCAATGATATTCCGCTCGCGGTTCCACCGGCGCTGTTGGGCAATATACGCCTCCTGCCGGGCGATCTCCTTTTGCTGGTCGCGGTAGTGCTTTTCGTATATTTCACGGTCAACGCGGCGCTGCTCCGCTGACGCTGTGTACCCTCCGCGGTAGAGCTTTGCGGTCTTGTGCTCTATCATCAGCGTTTTGTCCGTCACCCGGTCGAGAAAATAACGGTCGTGCGAGACAACGATAAGGCATTTTTTGTATGATGCAAGATAGTTTTCAAGCCACCCCAGCGTTTCGGCGTCAAGGTGGTTGGTCGGCTCGTCGAGCATGAGGATATCAGGCTCGCGGCAAAGCCTGCGGCAGAGCGCAAGACGTGTGCGCTGACCGCCGCTCAGTGCTTCTATGGGCAACGCAGCGTCACTGTCCGAAAATCCCATGTGTCCCAGAATGGAATCACAGCGCGAGCGGAAGGTCAGTCCTCCCGCCGAGACGAACCGGTCGTGCAGGGAGGAGTATTCCTTCATTGCCGAGGCATATGCGGCGCTTTCCGACTCGGAGGAATGCCCCTCAAGCCAAGTCGTCAGTTCGTTCATGCGCGCTTCCGCGTCAAGCAGCTCGGGATAGGCGGTGTACATCTGTTCCCGCACGGTTCCGCCGCTTTCGGGGGATATCTCAAACGCGCTGTCCTGCGTCAGCAGTCCTACCGTGGTGTTCTGGTTTATAAAAACACTGCCTGCGGTCGGCTCGGTCCTGCCGAGCAGCAGGGAGAGAAGGGTGGATTTTCCGCAGCCGTTGGCTCCGACGATACCGAGGCGGTCGTTTTCATTGAGGGCGAAGGATACGTCCTTCAGTATATCCTTCGGTCCGAAGGACAGGGAAAGTCCGTTTACACTGAGTATAGTCATGTTCTTCCTTATATTTTACAGCTTTATTTTGATCTCGCACGCAACGCCGAGAATGCGCGCTTCTCCGGTCTCAAAATCAACGGTTGAAAGCTGGATCGGAGAATAGTCGGGGTTTTCCGGCATGAGAAATATATTTTTGCCGCGCCGGTGAAAGCGCTTGACGGTGGCGGATTCGCCTCCTACAAGGCAGGCGACGATCTGCCCCTCCTCGGCATACTGCTGCTTACGGAAAAGCACCAGCGAGCCGTCGATCATTCCGATATTCTTCATGCTGTCCCCGCACACACGCAGGTAAAAATAATCGTCGGCGTTGGGGATATCTGCGACCTCATGCCCCATCAGCGTTTGTTCGGTTATGATAGGGCTTCCGGCGCGTATCTCTCCTATTACGGGAACCATGCTCTCGGCAAGCGCCGCCGTGCGGGAGATCGTGTGCGGACGCTCCGCACCCATGAGAGTTTCCACCGGTACTCCGAAATAGTCTGCGAGCTTCTGAAGCTTGTCGGCTTTCGGCGAGCTTCTGCCACGCTTCCAGTCGGAGAACGACGAGTTTGATATACCTGTTTCCTTTGCAACACGGTATACGGTGGTTTTGTTGGCGGCAAGCAGCCGCTCAAAGGCTTGATAATCCATATTGGTAGTCCTTTTCTGACCCTGACCCGTCATCTGTGCGGGTAACTTGTAATTTTATGGAAAAATTATTCTGATTTCTCGAAATAGCTATTGACATAGTTACGCATTTGTGATATAATGCACTCAAACAAAGAAGCGAAAGATAAATATCTTGCGCCGCATATTCTTATTATAAGTCGTGAATGCGTTTTTGTCAAGCGTCTTGCGGTCGGTTTGTAAAAAATAATTGTATACAACTGCAATAAAAAGGATAATAAATCATAACAAGGAAATAATGGGTCGATGCAGATCGACAGAAAAATCCATCGCGTGTACAAAAAATTTCGTCACCAATTAAACAAAAATGCGTAATATTCCGTTTTTACGGATTAAAATATATTCAACCGAAAGGAAATAAGAAGATGAAGGATGAAGAAGTGATTTCCCCGACGGAGAAGAGTGGCTGTCGCGTCGGGAGCAGCGACGGTCTTGACGCGGCGCGGAAATATCTTGAAAGCTACCGTCACGGCTGCCGTATGCTGCGCGCCGACAAGTATGCGCGCGAATATTTTGACGACGGCTTTGAACGCGATGCACAGGAGAAAAGGAGCGATGAGCTTGATCTGTCTTTGATACGTGCAAGGCTTTGCGCAGTCCGGAGCTTTATTTCATCTCTGCCCTGTGGTGAAAGCGGGCGGATGCTGCTTTATTACCATTACATACGCGGAATTCCGGTTGCTGAGTGCGCTGAGATGCTTGAAATATCGCGTGCCAGTGCGTTCCGGCTTCGTCGTCGGGCGCTTGCTGCTGCGGCTCGTGTACTTGATAAGACGGATAAGCGGTCAAAGGGCTGAGACGGGTGTATAGAACTGCGCGCCTTGGAGCAGAATAATACCGAACTTACTGAAAGGTCGGTATTATAAAAATGACTGATAAACAAATGAAGACAGCGGCGGGAATCGCCGCAGGGACCGTGATGATGGGAGCTGTAATGGGTATGGGAATTGCGGCGTATAATTCAAAGCCGATGCGCGCAAAACGCATGATAAAGCGCGCAGGAAGAACGCTCGATACCGTCGGCGGTGTTCTGAAAAATGTTGCCGCAACCGCCATCGGCGGAAAAATGTAAGCGGGACGCCGCATCTGCTGCTTGCGCGCATGTGACGAACCCCGCAGGGCAGCCAAAGCCATAAGTCTTTGGCTGAGCTGCGGGGGTTTGTTGTTGACAAAAGGTACAACGACTGTCAATGTGCATAAAACCTTAACCCGCTTTTTCTTTGATGAAACAGGCGCAAAGAAAAAGCTTGGCAAAAAGAAAGCGCCATGAGGGGTTTTCGCCGCCTGCGGGCGGCGACAAGGGCTATGCGCCCTTGGACCTTTTGAAAAAGGCGGGCGAAAACCATTGCTTTGGTCTACAGTCTGCGGGGATTTCAAAATAATAATTATTCTTTTTCTATTGCCGCCGGGCGGGAAAGGATCTCGCGGAATATCTCAGGCGGGAATTTCGGTTTGCGGTCATAGGTGTAAAGTCCGTTCACCTCCTGCTCGACATCTGTCAGCTGGGTGTAGCAGAGCCCGCCCATTATCGGACAGTCAAGCAGCGCGTCGGTGAGTCCGCGGAAGCGGGCGATAAATTCCTCGCCGTTTTCCGGCGCGTTTCCGTACCCCCATCCCTCGCGGTCAGGCGCCCAGCGTATTCCGCCGTACTCGCTGACAAAGGTGGGGTGTATATCAAACAGATTGTGCTTCCCGGCGGGAAGCGCCTCCCCGCTGGCAACGCCGTCGTACCTTGCGCGGAAGGTTTCGGGGTTCTGGTCGTAATCGTGGCAGTCCATGATGTCGGTAAGCCCCTCCACGTGCGCCCATCCGGAGGCGTCGATATAGGGGCGGGTGGGGTCAAAGGCGCGGGTCAGCGCCGCCACGGCGCGCACAAAGTCAGGGTCCTGATCCTTCTGGGTCTCATTGAGCGGACACCAGCCGATGATGGCGGGGTGGGAAAAATCCCTCACAAGGCATTCAAGCCATTCGACGAGAAATCCCTTCCATGCCTCGGGGGCTGAGATGTCAAGTCCCCAGTTGGCGTGCTCTCCCCAGACGATGTAGCCCATACGGTCGCAGTGGTAAAGGAATCGCGGCTCAAATATCTTCTGATGCAGGCGCGCGCCGTTGAAGCCGCAGGCTATAGAGCGTTCTATGTCGCCGGTAAGCCCGGCGTCGTCCGGCGCGGTGTAGATACCATCGGGGTAAAAGCCCTGATCGAGCACAAGACGCTGGAATACGGGCTTGTGATTGATATACAGTATCCCGTTCTTTGACGTTACCGAGCGCATACCGAAATAGCTTTCCACCCGGTCGGGATGCTCGCCGCAAAGCTCGAGCGACAGCCCGTAAAGCCGTCCTTCGCCCGGCTCCCAGAGGTGCAGCTCAGAAAGCGGGACGGTGATGCGCGCCAGCTTTCCGGAAACAAGGGCGCTTGAGGTGCCGACGACCACACCGTCATATTCCGCGGTGGCAAGCAGGGTCAGTCCGTCGCCGCCCGACACGGTTATGTCGGCGCTGAGTATGCTGTTGTCGATATCGGTGTAATATTTTACATTCTGAATGTGTGCCGCGGGGACGCACTCAAGCCACACCGTCTGCCAGATACCGGTGGGGCGGGTGTAAAAGCAGCCGTACGAGCCGTATCGACCCGACTGCTTGCCCGCAGGCTGACGGCGTGAGCGGGTGTCGTCGTCGGCGCACACGGTTATTACCGCATCGGAACTTCCGCCCAGCGCGTCGGTGATGTCAAAGGAAAAGGATATATATCCGCCGATATGCGTGCCGACAGAGACGCCGTTTACCCACGCCTGACACTTCCAGTCGCAGGCGCCGATGTGAAGCAGCACTCGCTTGCCCTCCGTGAGCCATCCGGCGGGAACTGTCACGCGGCGGCGGTACCATACGCTGCCGCAGAAATCGGTGTCGCCAATTCCGGAAAGCACGCTTTCGCGGCAGAAGGGGACGGTTATGCGCTCCGGCAGTGACTCAGCCTCAAAGAGTCTGCGTTCTCTGCCGCTGCCTGCGCGGTCGGTCTCATATTCCCACTCGCCGTTAAGATTCATCCATTCGGGACGGCAGAGCTGAGGACGGGGATATTCATGACGCGGAAGCTCGGGCGAGGTTCCTCCGACTGTGAGCTTTTCTATGTCTTTCATGCTGTTTTTCCTTTCGATTTAATAATTTTTGCTGACAATGGGCTGCTGCACAAAGTGCAACAGCCCGATTTGTGTTTGGGTCTTTATCCTTGTTATTTTATCTTACAAGATTTGCGTTCTTTTCAAGGTCGGATACAACTCCCTTTATTGCGTTTTTAAGGGGTGTCAGCTGGCTCTTGACCGATCTTGCCCATGACGTGCCGGCAACAGCCGCCTTGGAGGGCATTTCGCTCATGTAGGAAAGCGCATCGGAGAAGATTCTGCCGAGGTCGTAGCAGCAGGTGGCGCGCAGGATGTCGAACATCTGGGAGTCAACGTCGTCCTTTGCATATCTCAGCTTCATATTTACTTCAAAGATCGCAGGGGTCGTGCGGCGGTATGCCTCGGAAGCCCAGCACTCGATAACTGCGGTAGCGCGGGAGGGATCGTCACAGCCGTTGCCTATACCGTAGAGTGTGAAGGGGTTGCCCATGACCGTGATGTAATTTTCCTGGTCTTCATTGTACTTCGGGGTGGGAAGGATTCCGTATTTCCAGGTTACGGCGTTAAGACCCGAGCCGTTCTGTGCGTCAGCCATGTAAACACGGTTCTGGCAGAAGAGGGCGGTACCGTTGACGAAGGGCTTCTGATAGTTGCCCGATGTGTCGTCAGAATAGCAGGAATCGGTGGTGAGCCACTGACCGAGCTGGTCAACAAGGGATATTGCCTTTTCGCCGCTGAAGTCGGGAGATATGATGAGAACATTGTCCTCATCGTTGTCCACAAGTCTGAGGTCCGAGCCGGTGTAGAAGGCGTCGCAGTGGAAGTAGACAGTGCAGAAGCCGAAGAAGTCCTCAATGCTCTGAGAGTTGCTGTTGTCTCTGTCCTCGTATGTATCGGAGGTCATTTCAATGAGCTTACTGAGCGTCCATGTGCCGTTTTTGACCAGAGTCTGGGGGTCCTCAAGCTGACGTTCTGCAATAAGATCCTTGTTGAAATAAATTCCGTACATGAAGTGCAGGGTGTTGGTGGAGATATCGCCGGACACGAAGTAAAGGGATTTGCCTATCGTGCATACGTCAATGATGGTAGCCGGCCACCAGTTCTGCTCGTAGTCTATGTAGTTGTTTTCGATGGTGTTGAGGTCCACAAGGAAGCCGCGGGTGGCAAGCATTCCGGAGGTACGGCTGTAGGTAGCGATGACGTCGTAGTAATTGCCGCCGTTGAACTGAGTTTCAACATATTTGGTAAAGGCTGCGCGGTTTTTTGAATTACCCTTTGTGCTGTCCCAATCAAAGGTAATGCCGAGCCTTTGCTGAACGACCTCGTTACGCGCCTTGATGGCGGATACGATGCGGTCGGAATCGTCCTCGTCTTCTTTGATCTCAAATTCTTTTCTTTCGGCGTCGCTCCAGTAAAGGACCTTTACCGTTTCATTGTTGTAGTTGAGGTTGGTGGGGAGTCTGTCTTTTTCATAGCCGAGGTAAAGCTCTTCGGTAACCTCGCCATCCACCGTGGCTTCCGGTGCTGTTGTTATTTCATTGTTGTTGCCCTTATTGTCAGCGCATGATGCAAGGGATAACAGCATCACCGCCGCAAATACAAAAGCCAGAAATCTTGTGGTTGCTTTCATTATTTTGCTCCTTTCATTATTTGATTCTGCGAACATATGGCGTAGTGTTATCAGAATAATTATATTATAACTTATCACAAATTTTATGTCAAGCTGTTTTTTAGACAATTTTGTGCGCGGAAAGTTATTCACAATGCACAATTATCGGCGAAAAGCATAAAAAACGCGGAATTTTTACCGTCAAAGGGACTCAGATGTCTCCGAGCGACGCGAAGAAAGCATTGCAAAGCCTTGGGAAAACGTATGCCTCCTGATTGTGCAGCATATGCATTGCAAAGAAAAGTGAGGTGCGGGAAGCGGGGTCGATTATGACGTATGCCCCGGCTGCTCCCTGCCAGCCGAACTGACCGAGGGGAGAGAGCGAGCCGCATCCGGCGGATATATAGGTGCGCACGCCGTACCCGTAGCCGTAACCCTCAAGCCCCGGCCAGCGTGCGGTGAATTCCGAAAGCTTTTCCGCGTCAAGACAGTTCTGGCGCATCAGCTCCACGGTGCGGGGTGAAAGTATCCGTTCTCCCGACGCCGCTTCGCCGCCGCACGCAAGCGCGTCGGCAAATTTAATGTAATCGGAGACGGAGGAGATAAGTCCCGCGCCGCCGCTTTCGTATTCGCTGCCGAGAATGTAGACGTTGTTCTGCGGCGTGTTTTCCGCGCGGTGTTCCTTTACGTTGTAGCTGTACAGCTTCGCCATGCGGGAGCGGACGGCGTCGTTCATCCCGAAGACGCTTTCCGTCATTCCGCACGGCTCAAGAATATTCTTCCTTACATAGCCTCCGAAGCTCTCACCGGAGATCACCTCCACGACCGCCGCAAGTATGTCGTGCGACAGCCCGTAGCGGAAATGGCTGCCCGGCTCGAACTCAAGCGGCATATGCGCCATTGCCGCCACCGTTTCGCGCGTGGGGCAGCGTCCACCCGTGCGTGCGCTGACCTGCTGAATATAGGGGGAGGTAAGGTCATAGGCATACCCCGAGGTCATGTTGAAAAGGTGGCGCATGAGTATCGGTTTTTTCGCCGCTTCGGCATATGCTCCGTCGGCGGACTTTACCTTTACCTCCGCAAATTCCGGCAGAAAATCGCTCACGGGCTGGGACATTATGAATTTTCCGCGCTCCATGAGCTGAAGCGCCGCGGTGCAGGTCACGACCTTGGTGCAGGAGTACATATAGTAAAGCTCCCTGCCGCTTACCGGCGTTTTTTCTTCAAGGTCGGAATATCCGGCGCTGTGCCGGTAAATTATCTCGTGACCGCGCGCCGCCGTCACGTCCATGCCGGGAAATCCGCGCGAGGGGAGAGAATCAATAAAATCGGTAAGTGTTTTGAAGTTATCGTGTGCCATTTTAGCTACCGTGCCTTTCATGCCTTGCCCGGCGGAGGCTTCCGCCTGAGCT
>ERZ779869.4255-NODE-4255-length-10347-cov-3.121551_pt1 | contig 10347 bp, 8 predicted proteins | sample MGYA00511557_ERZ779869 | MGnify/ENA primary metagenome ERZ779869 (study PRJEB29588, sample SAMEA2154620) | human gut metagenome | biome: human gut; feature: human-associated habitat; material: faeces | place: Denmark | collected 2008/2010 ...
TGATTATAACTATGTTTCGGATTTTGTAACGAGCGGCGACGACGGCTATATCGAAGAAAATCCCGATACGCCGACCGAGCCTGAACATCCCGACAAACCGACAGAACCCGATAAACCCGAAAATCCGGATCAGCCTGAAAATCCCGATAAACCCGAAAACCCCGACGAGCATACGCACGTTTATGTTTTCGACGCGGTAGTAAGGGAACAGGAAAAGACGATGACGGTATCTTACGTTTGCGAGTGCGGGGATAATCGCACCGAGTTCGTGAAAGTGGAATTTACGAGCGCGGACGACGGAAGCGGCGTTGTGCTGATTCCGGGCGAAAACGGAGAACTCGACTTTGCGGTACTTGAAGGGAAATATATCGTTACGGTAACGAACGATAACGGCGAGGAACTGATGGTTTACGAGGTAAATTTGGCGAAAAACGAACCTAAACCCGTCGAACCCGAACAGCCGGATAAACCGACCGAACCTGAACAACCCGAAATACCGGATAAACCTGACGACAAGCCGAACGAGGATAAACCGTCCGAGCCTGAAACGCCCGATACGCCGTCAGATTCCGAAACGGACAAGCCGTCGGATATGGAAAAGGAAGAAAAGAAAACTTCCGCCGCAGGCATATTGCTTCCGATTCTGTTTGTTCTTGGTATCGGCGCGGTAGTAACTCTCGTCGTTCTCAAAAAGAAGAACGGCAAAAACAAAAAATCTAACGATAAAAAGGAGCAGAAATAATCTATGAATAATTTACTTGCAGCAACCCTTGATGAAAATTTACAGGGAATCGTTACCAAATTGCAGTCGCTTATGGACAGCTTTTGGATTTACATCGTAATGGCACTCGCGGCGGTCGTCGTCATTTGGGGTGCTTACGTCGGAATCAAAATTGCAATCGCTCACAAAAACGAAGAGAAAATCAACGCCCGCGATATGGTTAAAAACCTTATCATCGGTATCGTAATTATTTTCGTAATCGCTATGGGCGCACCGCTTCTCATCAACGGACTTTCCGCGTGGGTAGGCTAAGAGAAACAATCAAAGGAGGATAAAAAAATATGAATAATCTTTTGGCGACAACTCTTAACGAAAACCTTGCCGAAATCGTCGGCAAACTTCAAACCCTTATGGATTCTTTTTGGATCTATATCGTAATGGCACTTGCCGGCGTAGTTGTCGTGTGGGGTGTTTTCGTAGGAATTAAGATTGCAATCGCACACAAGAACGAAGAAAAGATCAATGCTCGTGATATGGTCAAAAACCTTATCATCGGTATCATTATCATCTTCGTCGTTGCAATGGGTGCGCCGCTTCTTATCAACGGTCTTTCCGCTTGGGTAACTGCGTAATCGCATAGAGCGGATATTTTGCGCGGGGCGGCAGAGTTTTTTGCCGCCCTATATTTTTAACTTTAAGGAGGAGCAGAATGCTTATATTTTTTCAACAGTTATGCTTGCTTCTTTTTCTGTGGCTTCTAAAACTCGTAGACGGACTGATGGAGATATTCTCGGCAATATCGGGAATCACGGACGTAACGTATAAAGGCGAAAAGGTCAATATCATCGAATTTTTGGCGGGCGATAGCACGGTAAATACGATATTTTGGTGCATTTTCATTTTAGCGATAGGCTTGACGTGCATTTTTACGATAGCCGCGCTTATCAAGAATATGATTAACTCGCAACGAAACGTATCGACTATCGTCGGCAAGTTCTTTTTGGCACTTCTCGGCACAATGGCAATGCTTACCGTCCTGTTCCTGATTATCCTTATATCCAACTCGTTACTCGTGCTTGTATCGCAGATCTTTCAAATCGGGAATACGACGAAATTGTCGAGCGCATTGTTCAACGCCTGCGCGGGCGATTGGATAAACGGGTATTCGGTGTCCGAGTTCGATATATCCCGGCTCGGCGTAAAAGAGATTTTCGGAGATTATACTACGGGTTTCGTATTTCCCGACAAATGGAAATATAACGGAATGGTCAATCCCGATAATTTCTTGTATCTGCCGTCGCTCATTTCAGGCGTTGCGCTTGCAATCGCGCTTGTGGTTGCGGTTCTCAACTTGGCGAAAAGGGTATACGAAATCATTTTTATGTACTTCGTAATGCCTATGAGTATGTCAACGCTTCCGCTCGATGACGGAGCGAGATTCAAAACGTGGAGAGAAACTTTTATTACGAAAATCGTGATAGCTTACGGAACGGTGTTCTCGGTAAATATCTTCATACTGCTTCTGCCGCTTATAACACGAATGCGAATAGACGAAATCAGCGGGTTTGGTAACTCAATGTTCCTTATCTTTATGATAGTCGGCGGGGCAATGGTTATTCCGGCAGGGCAAGCGCTGTTTTGTAAACTGTTCGGACAAGCGGACGATATGCACGCAGGCGGCAACTTCTTACGCTCGGCGTTTTACGGTTCGCGTATGGTCGGAGCGGCAACGTTCGGCTTGGCTCATAAAATCATTCACGGCGGTGCGAGTGTTGGAAAAGCAATCTCGAATCACAGGAAAAACAAAGCAGACAGTAGTGGCGGAGAAGATAATTCGGACAAATATTCCGAAGATAAAACTTCTGCCGAAACAACGGAAGGATCGGAAAGTAGCGGAGGTAAAAGCACAGAATGAGAATAATTCCGAAGAAAATCAAAGTAAAAAACACGGTATGGAAATGCTATTCGATGGCAGACGTAATCGTTGCGTTGATCGTGTTTGCAATTATTTTCATTGCAATCACTTCGGGCGCGTTTGCATTTGCCGTAATTATGGGGCTGCTTGCGGTGGTAATGTTTATGCCTACGCAGGACGGCATTTTCTATTCGTGTATCTTGGAAAACATAAAATTCCTGTTTGCGAAAAAGGTTTATACCGAAAACGCAGACAAACAGAAAGAACGCGTGGACGCGCTCTTAAACCTGAAAGACATCAAGGAAAACGGGCTTATCGAATACAGCGGCGGATATTACGGCAGAGTAATTAAAGTCGGTCAAAAGAATTTCGGTATCGAGGACGTCGTTCAGCAGAATATAGACATCGACTATCTTGCGAACGCGCTTAAAATGCTCGATGGAACACAATGCGCCGACATTATAAAAATAGACCGTCCCGTAAACTTGGATAACTTCGCGCAAGACCTGTTCGGCAGGCTTGCGGAAATGAAAGAAAGCGTAGACGGAGAAGAAGTCAGAGAGATTAAAACGGCTATTTTGCGTGAGCGGATTGACCGTATCGACAAGATGAACAATATCCGCAAACAGTATCTTTCGGACTATTACATAGTCGTTTACGGCAGAAACGAACTCGACCTTGAAAATACGACAATCAACGTTGCAAGCGAGATAAACAAGTGCGGACTGAACACGAAACTGCTCGGCAGAAAGGAAACGGCGATATTTCTGAAATACAGTTTTTCGCGTAACTTCGATGAGCGTGAAATCAAGGAAATCGACGATAATCGACTTATAGCGTGGGTAAAACCGAAAAAGATTGAGTTCAAAGCCAACAGTTATACGATGGACGGAACGCAAGCGGCGGTGTTTGCTATTGCGGATTATCCGTTACGAGTTCGTAACGCGTGGGGCGCGGATGTGTTCAATATCCCGAACACAAAAGTGGTTCTGCACGTTAAACCCGTAGATAAATTCAAGGCGATAAAACGTATCGACAAGTGTATCGGCGAAATGGAAACGAAACAAATTCTTTCCGAAAAGGCAAGCGAAGCGAACAGCGCGGAAACTCACAGAGAAACGATGAACGCGCTTTTAGACAGTCTGCAAACGGAAAACGAGTCGCTTCTCGACGTTACGCTTACTATCACGGCATATAACTATCTCGATGACGACAACTATAAGAAATCCGTTCGCCGTGCGATTATGACGGGTAATTTCAAACCGTCCAACCTTTACGGCTTGCAGATAGAAGGTTTCAAATCGTCGGCAATTTCGCCTGTGAGTACGCTTAAAAACTATGAGCGAGGTATCAACAGTTCGAGCTTAGCGGCGGTGTTTCCGTTCGTCCGCACGTTCGTTATGGACGACGGCGGTATTATGCTCGGAGAGAACAAAGCCAACGGTTTTCCGTTTATCTTCAATATGTGGAAACGCGGTAACCTGTATCAGAACAGCAACGGTATGATTATCGGCAAGTCGGGTTCGGGTAAATCGTTCTTCTTAAAATCGCTTATCGCAAACGAGTGGGCGAACGATACGAGAGTGATTATTCTCGATCCCGAAGCCGAGTATCTGACCTTGACGAAAAACTTGTCGGGTAATCTTATCGACGTCGGCAATGCAAAAGAGGGCAGAATCAATCCGTTCCATATCTACAAGATATTGACCGAGGACGGCTTGCCCGCAGATCCGGTCGTAACGTTCAATACGCACCTGAAAATGCTCGAAAGTTTCTTCAAGATTGTTTTCGTGGGCGCGAACAGCGACGTTATCGAACTTATAAACAACCTTGCGGTGGAAGCGTATGCGAGAAAAGGAATCTATGAAACAACGGACTGCACAAGGCTTAATGCCGAGGATTTTCCGCTGTTTACCGACTTATTGGCGGTCTTACGGGAAAAGAACAAGGAAGAAACGGACGGTCTGACTTTGCGGGATATGCGGACGGCGGAGTTGTATTTGCAGAAATTCGTAAGCGGCAGATATTCGGATATTTGGAACGCGCCGTCTACGTTGAAAGTGAATGCCGACTTGATTGACTTTAACTTTCAGTCGTTGTTTGCAAACAAGAATAACACCGTAGCCAACGCGCAGATGTTGCTTGTTTTCCGTTTTATAGAGCAGGAAGTCATCAACGCAAGGGAAGCGAACAAGAGCGGGAAGAATTTGCGAACGCTTATCATTGCGGATGAAGCACATTTATTCATCGACGCGAAATTCCCGATTGCATTGGACTTTTTCTTCTCGATGAGTAAGCGAATCCGTAAATACAACGGCTCGTTTATTCCCGCAACGCAGAATATAGCCGATTGGAACGCGAACGAAGAACTCCGCAGCAAGACGAGCGCGATTTTCAAAAACTCGCAGTATACGTTTATTTTCAAGTTGTCCGCACCGGATATGAAAGACGTTTTGGACGTTTACAAAGCGGGCGACAGTTTCAATGACGAAGAACAGCGAATGATCATCTCGGCGGTTACGGGACAGACTTTTTTTGTCGGCTCTACGGAAATGAGAAGCTGTGTGCTTATTAAAGCAGGGGATTATACGCAAAAGCTGTTTGATGAAAAAACAGGGGAGGAAATTGCATGACAGAAAGAAAAAACCTTACGTTTATTCTCGCGGCGTTGTTTGCTGTACTTGCAACAATTTTTATAGGGGTGTTCTGCGGGACACCCCTGCAAGCATCGGCGGCAACAACTCCGAGATATACCGTTGCTTTTTCATATACTTGTACCTATCAATATAATACAACTCACAGGACGGACAGTTCTGGAACTGATACTACATCGGCTACGGTAAAAGATTCGTTAGGAAAACCGACGACTATTTCCATAGCAATGTACGGAAGTGCTGCGTCAGGAACAGGAACACTTGCCAACGGAGGAACTATTAAATCTAATACCGTCAATATCGTTCTTACTTCGGGTTATCAATGGCATTCCATTTCAGTTACTAATAGTTCTGGAACGGAAGTAGGGAAAAGTTCAAAAACGACTTTGACGTTGAGCGGATTGGCGGATGGAAAATATTCGGTAAAATGTAAAGAGTCAGGGCAAGGTTGGAACCCAAATCCAAGAGCATACGCAACATATTATACGGAGATTACATTCAGCTTTATTGTGGATACTTACGTTGATAACACGAAACCAACAATCAGCGGCGCATCGACTTCTTCAACGGGCAAGTACACGAATAAATCTTTCACGGTTACGGCGAGCGATATAGGGAGCGGTATAGATAAACTCTATTGGATGGCCCCGAACAGCGGGAGCTATTCTTCTACGAGTTCAACAAGCAAGACTATTTCTGCAAGTTCGGCAAACGGTTTGTATCGTTTTTATGCAACAGATAAATTCGGGAATCGCTCTTTAACTTATTATGTGTTTCTTGATACGGTTGCTCCGTTTGGAACTTTCTCGTTGCAAAACGGGAATACGATTGCATCAGGCGGCTCGACAAAAGAAGAGTTTTCGTTTGCCGCCACAGATAGTGGCAGCGGCGTGAGTAAAATTGAATACAAGAAACCTTCTTCTTCATCGTGGAGTAGTTATACGGCAGGGACAATTATTCAACCAATGACAGAGCAGGGATTATATTATTTTCGTGCAATAGATAAAAGCGGCAATGCTTCAACATATACGATTACTACATTACATCCTTGCGCGGATGGTCATAGCTATGTTGCAAAGGTAATTGATCCGACGTGTACAGAGAAAGGATATACTGTTTATACTTGTTCGGTTTGCGGTGATAGTTACACCGATAATCAGACGCAAGCAACAGGTCATAATTATGTGGCTTCGATTGTTGAGTCAACCTGTACTGAAAAAGGATATACCATTTATACTTGTTCAAAATGCGGCGATAACTACCGCGACAATGAAACTGCTCCGCTGGGACATAATTATGTGATGGAAACCGTATCGGCAACATGTACAGAGAAAGGTGGAACAGTTTATACATGTACAAGGTGCGGTGTAAAATACAGCGGAAATGAAACGGAGCCGCTCGGACATGCTTATGTAACGGAAACGGTTGCGCCAACTTGTGAGGAAGGGGGGTATGCGTTACATACTTGTTCGCGTTGTGGACATACCTATACGGATAGTGTTACGCAGCCGCTCGGTCATAACTTCATCAAGACAACGCAAGAAGCAACATGTACCGAGTATGGAAAGATTGTTTATACTTGTCAGGTTTGTGGGTATGAAACAGCGGAATCCGATGGTGTTTATCCGACAGGGCATAATTACTCAAATTCTATTGTGAAGGCTGCAACCTGTACAGAGGACGGTGAAAGAAGATATGTCTGCGACAGATGCGGCGACGAATATACGGAAGTGATTGCCGCAACAGGTCATAGCTATGCGATTACTGATTCGTATTCGGAAAACGGAAAAACGGTGCGAACCTATACTTGCATGACATGTGGCGACAGTTACACGCAGGAAATGGGGGATCAGTACGAGGAGGTATCTTCGTATGTCGAAACATTGTTTGAACAATACCGACCGTATATGATATGGGTGTTTCTCGGTACCACGGCGATTTGGAGCATTGTGATGGGCGTGTTCTTTGCGATAGCCCAGAAGAACGAAGAAAAGGAAAAGGCAAAGAAGATGATTGTCAACTATGTAATAGGACTTGTGGTCATTTTCGCAATCCTCGTAGCTTGCCCGTTCCTCGTTCGTGGAATTGCGGTTTTGGTGACTTAAAATTCTTTCCAAAATTTTTGCGAGAACACTTGACAATATCGTGATAGCACGATATAATAGAGGCGATCAAAAGAAAAGGAGGTCTGAATATGAACGCACAAGAAATCATTGCGAAAGCGGATAGAGGCGAAGGGTTGACCGAAGAGGAAATCAAGATCTATCGTGCAGCAGTCAAGCCGCAAAAGCATCTGTACGGAAAGTATGGTTCTCTTGCCAAGAAGTATCTTGAAGAGCATAATGTCGGTAAGTTTTGGGCAATCGAGAATCTGCCTGAGTACCTGCATAATATCGACAGACAGGCGGACGAGCTGTACGAAAGTATGTATGCGAAGCTGTCGAAAGATGAGCGGTATAAGAGGACGGGAGATTTTCTGGAAAATTACCGCCGTCAAACTGAAATGCAGCAGATTATAGAGAGTGAGATTCTTTCTGAACTTGTGTATGTGGACTGAATAGGAGGAATATTATGAGGACTGCATTAGGAATCGGTAAAGGCATTCTCAAAGTGTTGTTCGTAGGTATTGTCGCCGTTGGCGCATTTATTATGAACTGCATCGGCGCAATTATTTGTGCTATCACCGAATGAGAGGGTATTATGGCTAAGAAAGAAGAAACGCCTCAGCGTCGTGCTCGGAGAAATTACGAGATTCGCAACAAAGAGGAAAGGGAGCAGGCAACAAAGCAGTTTAACACTCGTCTTTCGAGAGGTTTGCACGATGAGATCTGTTCCTTTCTGAAAGAAAGCGGGCAGAGAAAAACAAGATCCTGCTTTCTCTGCCCGTTCCGAATGTTTGATTCAGTTTGCTGCCGTCAGGACGGGGATCATCCGATCAGCGCGGTCAGCTCCGCCTGCAGCTCGGCCAGCTTCGCCTCAATGTCGGTACCGGCGACCGCACACTCGGCAAACTTGTTCTGCAGCGCGCCGCCAACGTCGTTGCCCCAGCACACGTCGATGGCAAGCACGATGGTGTCGGCCTTGTTGCACTTGTCGCAGGCCTCAGCCAGCTTCAGCGCCGTGGGATCGCCGGACTCCTGCGCCAGCTTCTGGATGTCGACGTTCTCGTTGATGGGGTTGCTGGAGGTCTCGAGGAAGTAGCGGGACTGGACCTCTTCGCTCGTCATATACTTGATGAATTCGAGCGCCAGCTCCTTCTGCGCGTCGCTCAGATCGTTGGCGACGTACAGGCCGGTGTTCGCGCTGGAAATGGCGACGCTGTTGGGGTAGATGCAGGAAACGAAGTTGTCGCTGCCGGCAAACTGGCTCGCGCCCCAGACGCCGTTGATGAACACGGCGGAAAGGCCGTTGTTGAAATCGGCGGCAAAGTCGTTCGCGTTGACGGAGGAGTTGGCAGAGCCGTTCTGCTGGTCAAGCGTGGCGACCGTGCGGAACGCGTCCGCAAATTCCTCGGAGTTGATGGCGTCGGCCGTCAGCGGGCCCTTGAGCATTTCCGCGCCGGCAGGCGTGGCGGCAAGGGCGGCGTTGAACATGCGGATGGAGCCCTGGCCAGAGCCGTAGGAGTAATAGCCCATGGCCTCGCCGTTGACACGGACGGTCTCCATCGCGTCGGCAAAGGCCTCCCAGGTGGTCCACTCTTCGGGCATCGTCGCGCCGGTGGCCTCGAGCACGTCGGTGTTGACCCACATGCCGATGCTGGCCAGGCCGATGGAGACGGTGTAGATCTTGCCGTCGACCTGATTCTGCTCATAGTTTGCGCCGACCTGCGCTTCCAGGCCGTTTTCGTCGATGTAGGGCTTGAGGTCCATCAGCAGATTCTGGGCGATGGCGCCCTCGAGCTTGACGCTGCCCGCGCAGTCCATCATGTCCGGCACTCTGCCGCTGGCCAGCTCGCTGGAATAAAGGCCCGTCAGATCCTCAATCGCGATCGGCTCAAAGCGGACGGGGCCGTCGGCATGCGCGTCTGCAAATTCCTGATAGATCTCACGCATCACGACCGCGGGATACCACGTCGCTTCGTCGTGCCAGTAGGCGTGATAGAATTCCAGCACTTCCTGCTCAGCGGGTGCGTCCGCGGCAGGCGTTTCGTCCGTGGTCGTCTCGGCAGCGGCGGGGTCATTCGTCGAAGGTTCTGCCGCAGGCGTCTCCTGCTTGGCGCAGCCGACCATCAGCGCGCAAAGCATCGCAAGCGCCAGAAGCAGAGCAAATACTCTTTTCATCATTGGTTCGTTCTCCTCTTTTGTTATTTGCAGGTATTTCTGCACGATACATATTCTACACGCTTTTGCCCGCCGTCTCAATGGACGGCGTTGCGATGCGCTTGTGTTTTGTTTTGTCCCTGCGCCGCGCGCGCCGTTTTTTCGCATCCGGCGCGTCCGGATTTCCAAAGATTATTTACCTTTCTGGACTTTGTTTTCCTTCCGCCCCGCAGCGGCGCAAAAACAGGACAATATTTTGAAATCCGGGACTGCATTTGCCGCTTGCCCGTTTTGCCGCCCCGCCCGATTGAAACGCCCCCGGCGGCGCGCTATACTGGCCGCAGCAACGTTAAAGGAGGATATTATCCGTGAAACAGCATCTGCAGATCGCGCTCGACCATGAGCCGCTCGCCTGGATCAACGGCGTCGTCTACTCCAACCGTCCCGCCTGGTACAATGTGACGGCGCGTGCGCTGCACATGGATCTGATCGTTCCGAAGGAGCGGCCGCACCATGCGCCGCAGCCGGCAGTTTTGTTCCTGTGCGGCGGCGCGTATATGGTCATGGACCGCTCGATCTGGCTGCCGGAGCTGATGACGCTCGCCCGCGCGGGCTATACCGTCGCCAGCATGGAATACCGCACGAGCAACGAAGCCGCCTTCCCCGCCGCGCTGGAGGATGTGAAGACCGCCATCCGCTTCCTGCGCGCGCACGCGGAGGAATACTGCGTCGACCCGGCCCGCATCTTTCTCATGGGCGAATCCGCGGGCGGCACGCTCGCCTGTCTCGGCGGCGTCA
>ERZ779869.4258-NODE-4258-length-10342-cov-2.255176_pt1 | contig 10342 bp, 12 predicted proteins | sample MGYA00511557_ERZ779869 | MGnify/ENA primary metagenome ERZ779869 (study PRJEB29588, sample SAMEA2154620) | human gut metagenome | biome: human gut; feature: human-associated habitat; material: faeces | place: Denmark | collected 2008/2010 ...
GGACGCCAAGGAAAAACACGCGATGCGTTATACGCAATACAGAGGCTTGGCTCAGGTGACGAACTGGGTGAAGCTTAAGTTTGTTGCCATGAACTTGAAAAAATTGGCCACATGGAAATGGAGGGATCTGTTGTCCTCGTTTCGCTTTGCTGTTTTTTCACTCATATATGTTCGAGATCCAGTCTGCTCCTGAGTACAGACCGGGTTCCTTGACAGACTGAGATAAAAGAACAGGAACTCCGGCATAGCCAGGGTTCCTGCTCTTTTATCTGTCAAACACACTTTGCTTTTCATTGTCTTGACAGAGTCGAATGGGGCCACCCATCGGTTTGATATAATTCTTATATCACTGAATCGGCCGAAACAGCATGGCCTGCTCCATCATGGCAAACCAGCGTTCATCCGCACGATCACGGTGTTTTTTGAAGAGTGCGCGCAGAATCATGACAGTCATCTCCTTCAGTAATCGTTTAACTGTCCTTTATTTTACTGCTTTTTCTTCAAAACGCAATCTTAAAATTCCATAAATCGCACAAATAACATATTCCATTTTTGTGCATATTATACTACATCGTTTTAGTTGCCACAATATTCACATCTGTACCCAGAATATCAGCCGCCAATACATCTCCCACATGCACCGGTGCATCGGCTGTGATGGTGTTGAGCAGTGCCATGCAGTCGAATATTTTCTCTTTAGCCAAAGGACGATCTGTTTTCACCGGCAAGCGCGGCAGGTCTGCCCCTTGGATCCGGACAGTGGAGGTCACCGTGCGAACCGGGTGCTGCAATTCGTTTCTTCCGTACTCCGCACCTCTAGGACAGCTGTTGCCGGTAACAGCGAAGCCCTTTTCCTCATCCACCCTAAGGTGGCAGCCCTTAGGACAGGTAATGCATATCAGTTCAGTCATGCCAGATCCTCCTCCACGCTCACCGTAATGCTGCCTTGCGCATTCTCCAGCAGCTTACGAGGCAGCTTGATATTCTCCATCTCGCCAGGGGCTAGCCGTTCGCGTCGGAACGATGCAAGACAGGTCCCCGCCTCATCGGTCACTGTGATACGGCTCTTGCCGCATACGGCCCGTACACGGAAGAATACATCCACCGTCTGAAAATCTGCGGCCATATGGATGCGCTGCGGAACCGTGTAGCTTACCACAGGACCGTTTTTCAGTTCCATTATCTGACTGGAGGACGGCGTCGTACCGGCGCATAGCGCCGCAGCAGCCTGACCCGCCCGGGCCGACTCAGCAGTTACAAAGTCTACCAAATCGTGAACATGCAGTACATTACCGCAGGCAAACACGCCGGGAATGGAGGTTTCCATGTTTTCATATACCACAGGGCCATTGGTGCGGGGGTCCATCTGCACGCCGGCACTGCGGCTAAGTTCGTTTTCCGGGATCAAGCCAACCGACAGCAGCACGGTATCGCAGTCAAGGATCATCTCCGTGCCGGGTATGGGGCGGCGGTCCGGTCCTACCTCGGAGATAACCACCCGTTCTACGCGGTCTTTGCCCTGAATGTCACTGATGGTGTGGGAGAGATACAGGGGAATATTGAAATCATGCAGGCACTGGACAATGTTGCGGGTCAGGCCTCCGGAATACGGCATGACCTCCACGCAGGCCAAAACTTTGGCTCCTTCCAAACTCATACGGCGAGCCATGATCAGGCCAATGAGGATGACCACCCGGCGGCCTACCAGGTATCCTTCCATGTTCAGATAGCGCTGCGCCGTGCCAGCAGTGAATACGCCTGCGGGTCGGGTACCGGGAATTGCGATAGCGCCCCGGGTACGCTCACGGCAGCCCATGGTCAGGACGACCGCCTTGGCTTCTAGGACCTCATAGCCACCGCTGGGAGAAACGATATGCACATGCTTTTCAGGCGTAACTTCCAGCGCCATGGCTTCCAGACGAATATTTACGCCTGTGGAGTGGATCTTTTCAATAAACCGTCCGGCATACTCGGGGCCGGTGAGTTCTTCCTTAAAATAGTGAAGGCCAAAGCCATTGTGGATGCACTGGTTCAAAATGCCGCCCAGTTCACGGTCCCGCTCTACAATGCAGATGGAGCGGCAGCCTGCCTCCCAGGCAGCATTCGCAGCAGACAGCCCCGCAGGACCGCCGCCGATCACAACAAGATCATACTTCACTTTCCGCTACCTCCTTTGGTTTCTTCCATCAAAAGCCAGGTCGCGCTGCCGTCCTGCACGATCTCCATGGGATCTTTCCCAAGTTCGTCCGCGAGGATCTTCAGCACGCGGGGGCCGCAGAAACCGCCTTGACACCGCCCCATGCCCGCTCCGGTCCGGCGCTTCACACCGTCGATGGAACAAGGGGGGATCGGCGAATGAATCGCGGCGATAATTTCTCCCTCAGTGATGGTTTCGCACCGGCAGATTATCCGGCCATAGCGGGGATCCTTCCGTACCAATTCTGCTTTTTCACTATCAGAAAGCTTTCGGAAACGTATTTGCGTACGCTTGCCGCTCCACATGGTTTTCTTTTCGGCTGCAAGCCCCATTTCTTTCAGCTTTTCCAACGCATAGTCCGCAATGGCGGGAGCGGCGGACAGGCCCGGAGACTTGATGCCGCACACATACAGCATCCGGGGAGAATTCTTTGCGGGACGGATAATAAAATCCTCCTCACTGGTTACTGCCCGCACGCCGGAAAAGTTGCGGATGGATTGGCGCAGATCTATAGAGGGCACGCTCTTGCGGCCAAAAGCAGCTACCTGATCCAGACCGCTCTGGGTAGTAGCCCGGTCATCACCATCTTCTACCGGCTCGGCATTAGGACCCACAATCAGATTTCCGTGCACAGTGGGGGCTACCAGAACGCCCTTACCCAAAACGCTGGGGCACTGAAAGATTACATGGTTGACCAGATCGCCGCTGGACTTATCCAGCAAATAGTACTCTCCGCGTGAGTGTTTAGGCATCCATTCGCTCTCTCCGACCATGGCGCTGATTTCATGGCCATGAACACCTGCGCAGTTGACCAGATAGCGGCTCTCGTAATTTCCGGAGGCCGTGTGAACCACATAGTGATCGCCCAGATCCTCCACACCGGCAACGGCGCTGCCACGCTTCAGCTCCGCGCCGTTGCGCACAGCCGTTTCAGCCGCAGCAAGGCACAGTCCCCATGGATCGACAATGGCGGCAGTCGGAGCCAGCAGCGCACCACGCACCGTTTCCGCCAGAGCCGGCTCCATGGTTCGGGCCTCCTCGCCGCTGAGCAGCCGCAGCTCTTTCACACCGTTCTTTATGCCGCGGTCATACAGTGTTTTCAACGTGGCGGTCTCCTCCGCAGAGAATGCCAGCACCATGGAACCGCAGCGGCGGTATTCCACATCCAGTTCCCGGCAAAGTTTCTCCATCTGCTCGGAACCCTGTACATTCAGCTTTGACATCAGTGTACCGGGTTCCGGATCGTAACCCGCGTGTACGATCGCGCTATTGGCCTTGGTAGTGCCCATAGCGACATCGTTTTCCCGTTCCAGAATCAAGATCCGCAGATCATACTGTGAGAGTTTGCGGGCCAGCAACGCGCCGATAACGCCGCAGCCAATAATAGTCACATCAAACATTGGAATACACTTCCTTCCCTGCTGATTTAAAAAAAATCAAAGCGAACCAAACCGCCTAATGCGGCTGTGTTCGCTTTGACTCAACTTTCTCAGCAGAAATATGCAGTTTTTAGTCTCTACTTGGACTATATCACAGTCCTTTCTGAAAAGCAAGGACTTTTTTGAGCTGTACAAGCCGGATTCATATTAGGCACCTTTATGCCTCCCACAATTCCTCACTGGTGGTAGAGACCGCAACAGCTCCGGCTGCAAGAGCGCCGCATACATCCCGCTTATCCGTCAACAGCCCGCTGGCGATCAGTGGCTGCGTCACCCGCTGAGACAGACGCCGGATCACATCCGGCATTGCCCCCGGCAAAATGTCGATCACATCCGCATGGGAACTCTGGCGCACTACATTTTCAAAGGAAATGGAATCCAGCAGGAAAAAACGCTGCACCGTGATCAGTCCCAGTTCCTTCGCGTGATGGATGAGATTGGGTCTGGTGGAGATGATCCCATCCGCTTTTGTAGCCTCCGCCAGAAAATCCACGGCGATCTCCCCCCGGTTGCTCAGTCCCTCGATCAGATCCGCATGGACAAAGGCCAGCTTGCCTGCTGCCTTGATCCGCTTTACGATCTGCCCGATGTCCAGGATCGTCCCATACAAAATAAACACGGCAGCACATTCCGATCTCAGGGCATGGGCAAGTCCCATGTCGTTTTTTACAGCCGCAATCACCGGAGCCTCCTGAATCGCTTCTTCAAACGCCGCCTGTCTGCCTTTCATAAACTGCCCTCCCATAGTGCGTCTGTCTCTCATACATACTGAAAAACATCATCATGAAACGATAGATCATCAGAGATTATTCTTCTCTCCCGCATTATAGTAAATCCTCTGGCATTTCACAAGCGAATCCGTTCATTTTCTAAAATGTAAGTTTTTGCTGTGATTATGGTACAATTTTGTCGCGCCCATTTTTCTTATTCTGCAAGCGCGCCGGCGCTCCCGGAAAAACGCAGGTTGACAGGCGTCACACTTGGACGCAACAGCCAAAATCCCCTCACAGAATCTGTGCGATTTAAACGAAAAAAACACAAATTGGCGAAACGCACTTGTCACTCCGCCAAAAAAGGAGTAAAATGAAGGCACTTCAAAGGGTTGCTGAAGAGTTTGAGAGCTGGGGCAACAGAACAAGTTTTCTCCCGAAATCGAGAGACTTGTTCATGTTGTACTTGGCTTTTTTCTTTGCACCTTTGCTGATTTCACAGCAGAGTCGGGGGCGCTCTCTCCCCGTTTCTGCATTCCATGCAAGGAGTGATGGAATGCACACAATGATCACGGCCCACTCAGGTTGCGAGGGTAGGCCGGACAATTCTCTGGAATATGTTCAATACGCTCTGCACTGCGGTGCGGACGCATTGGAAGTGGATGTACATCCTAAGGATGACGGCTTTTACATCAGCCATGATCCATCCGATGGCGCACATCCTGATCTGAAAGATGTGTTTTCTCTGATTCGCGGCAGCGGCGTAAAGGTCAACTGCGATCTCAAGCATCCTGGCATCGAACACGCAGTCCTAACATTGGCGCAAGCCTGCGGTGTGGACGAACAGTTGATTTTTTCCGGCTCCGTCTCCCTTGAAGCTATACAGGATCCCGCGATCCGGTGCCGCACGTTTTGGAATATTGAAAGTGCCATGCCTGCGCTTTATGCGCAGTGCGAGGCTGGTATTCCGCTTACAGAAGAGCAGATTCGCGCCGCCATTTCCCTCTATCGACGCTGCGGCGTGCAGATCGTCAATCTTTATTACGGCCTGTGCACACAGGAGCGCATTGCGCTCCTGCGTGAAAACGGGATCCTCACCTCCGTGTGGACAGTAAATGACGCGTCTTGTGCCCGGCAGTTTCTGGACGCCGGTGTATACAACATCACCACGCGGCAGCCAGTTATGGTTTGCGGACTGCGAAAGGAAACCGGCGTATGAATCAAACATCTTCCCGGCGGATTCTCCTGCTGGCCCCCCATCAGGATGACGAGTGTCTGCAAACTGCCGGTATTATCTATCAAGCCGCTCACTCCGGCGCCCATGTAAGCGTGTGCTTCGCTACAAACGGTGAATACGCTTCCGAGGCAGATGCCGCAGTCAGAACTGCGGAAAGCCGAAGTGTACTGGCCGCTTTAGGCGTCCCTGCGGAGCAGATCTATTTCTTGGGATATCCCGATACCGGTATGCCTTACGAAGAAAGCTTTCTCCGCCGGTTATATGACGGCTGCAGGGTATCCGCCTCCCGTTGGGGGAGAACAGAAACCTGGCGGCCTGACGGACAGGATTTTCACTTCATGCGCAGCGGCTGTCACAGTACTTATACCGCCGCAAGCGTTCTGCGGGATCTTTCCGATGTGTTAGCGCTGGTCAATCCGGATACCGTCTACGTTACAGCCCCCGGCGACTGCCACGGCGATCATGACGCCTTGGGCCGTTTTACGACGCAGGCCGTTGCCGCCATGGAAAATCCTCCTGCTTTGTATTATTATCTGATTCACGCAGACCGGACAGATATCTGGCCAGAGCGGGACGCTGAACGGTTCCGCTTGCCGCCCATGGCGGCGGATCATCCGCTTTTACGGTGCGCCGCGGGGCGCCGTCCGCTGCCGGATGGTTTTCCACCCGCGGAAAAATACAGCTTGATTCAAAGCTATACTTCACAGGATCCAGCAGCCTATAACGGGTATCTGCTGGCCTTTGCCAAAAACGATGAGCTCGTCTTTCGGGTCGAAAGACTTCCCTCTCGAACGTGACATTTGCAAAAATTGTGTGAAAAGGGTGGTCGAAGGTGTTCAAATATCTAAATCCAAAGCGCTTTTACTATGCGGTAGGCAAGAAAAAATTTCTGGAATTTATTCTGCTGGCAGTCTTTATGCTGTTCTTTTACGGCCCGCTGATGTACATGTGCATTACAGCTTTTGGCAACGTATATGAGGTTCCCAATATTTTCCCCACGGAATGGGGCTTTAAATGGTGGAACTTCGTGTTTTCTCAAAAGAGTCTGGTCTCCTCGATCGTGCAGTCCCTGACCATTGCAGTCATCACCACAGTCTGCTCTATGGTGCTGTGCATCCCGGCGGCTTATTCTCTGGCCCGGTTCCGCTTCCCCGGCAGAAAGGTTTTCATGCTTTCTTTCCTGCTGACCAATGCGTTTCCAAAACTGGGCATCTACACTTCTATTGGTATTCTCTTCTATAAATACAATCTGATGGGTACACTGCTGGGCGTTGTCATTATTCATATGATCAACTCCATGATGTTCATGGTTTGGCTCCCATGCAGCGCCTTTCAAGCCGTTCACAAGCAACAGGAGGAAGCCGCTCGGGACGTAGGGGCCGGCCCCATCCGCACCTTCTTCCAGGTGTCCTTCCCCATGGCGATGCCCGGCATTATGGTTGCCACGCTCTATACCTTCCTCGGTTCCATGGAAGAGGCGCAGGGCACACTGCTGGTTGGCCTTGCCCGCATCAAGACGATGCCCGTAGAGATGTACGGCATTATTCTGGATTATCCCGGTCAGGCCGGTGCGGTGTTTGCAATTTTGCTGATGATCCCCGCCGCAGTCATGATCCTTGCGATGAAGAAATATATCGGTCCCGAGGCAATTGCCGGCGGTTTCAAGATGAAGTGATTGAGAGGAATAGAAAATGGCTGAACGGAGTTTAAAACTGGAAATCCGTGATATGACAAAGCGCTATGACAACGGTGATGGCGTCGAGCATATCAATCTGAAAATTTATGAAGGCGAAATCGTCACCATGCTGGGGCCATCCGGCTGTGGAAAGTCCACCATTCTGCGGACCATCGGCGGTTTTCTGGATGTCACTGACGGCGACATTCTGATCGACAATGAGTCTATCGTGAAACTGCCGCCGGAAAAGCGGCCGCCATGGTATTCCAGAGCTACAACCTGTGGACCCACATGACGGTATATGAAAATCTGGCTTTCGGCCTGAAGCTGCGCAAGATCCCCAAGGATCAGATCAGGGCCGATATTGATAAGCACCTAAAGCTCGTAAGCATGTCCGGCTTCGAAAAGAAGTATCCCACCCAGCTTTCCGGCGGCCAGCAGCAGCGCATCGCAATTGCCCGTTCCCTGCTGCTCAAGCCCTCCGTACTGCTGTTGGATGAGCCGTTCTCTGCTTTGGACGCCAAAATCCGCCAGCAGATGCGCGAAGAGTTGAAGAAGATTCAGGCCGAACTGGGCATCACCGTGGTATTCGTGACCCACGATCAGGAAGAGGCCATGGCCCTGTCCCACCGCATCGTGGTCATGAACAAGGGCAAATTTGAACAGGTAGGCACTCCTACGGAGGTCTACGATAACCCCGCAACCAAGTATGTGGCATCCTTTATTGGCGAAATGAACTTCATCGAAAAGGACGGAAAGACCATTGCCGTCCGTCCCGAGGATGTCGCCATCACCAGTGAGCCTGCGGATATCCAGGGCTGCGTGCGGACCATCATGGTTCTGGGACATTACGTGGAGGTCAACGTCCAGTGCGGAGACCTCGTTGTCAAATGTTTCGTGGACCGCGATCAGTCTGAACGTCTCACCCCCGGAGACCCCGTGAACCTCAAATTCCTCAAAACGCATATTTTTTAATTGAAAGGAAGAAGCAAAATGAAGAAACAAATCATCACTGCCACAACATTCGCCGCCTGGCTGGCCCTGTGTGCCGCTGTGTGGCCGCAGAGTGAGCCAACCGAGGAAACATCCGCGCTCTTGCTGCCTGCGGTCAGAAATCCGAGCAGTCCGCCAACTCCGGCAGTGACACAAAGAGCACTACCATTCATCTCTGGGCCAATGGTTCCGACAACGTCCGTCAGGTTTTTGAGGCGCTGTCCGCCGATTTCAACGGCAACGCCGAAGCCAATCAGGGTTATCAGGTGGAATTGAACTTCCTGCTCTCCGGCACTGGTGGTCAGAGCATGCCTGATATGCTGGCTGCTGCCTGCAAGTCCAACCAGACCAACACCGAGTATGATCTGGTGGATCTGGGCGGCGACGATCTTTCCAAGGTTGTTTCTCTGGTCGGCACAGACGGCTTCATGAAGCTGGATAAATCCAAGATCCCCAATTCTTCCCGGGTCAAAGCTGAATCTGCTAACGCCGCCGAGTTCTGCCAGCCTTATCGCGGCACCACCGTGGTTCTGGCCTACAACTCTCAGAATGTAACTGAAGTTCCCACCACCGCCGAAGAACTGTATCAGTGGATCAAGGATCATCCCGGCCGTTTCGCTTATAACGTGCCCGGCACCGGCGGCGCTGGTGACTCTTTTGTCCGCACCACCGTCTATAACTGCATTGACGATCAGGAAGCCATGACCTCTGATGACCCCAAGTGGATGGATCAGTGGGACGAAGGCTTTGCCAAGCTGGTTGAGCTGCATCCGTATATGTATAAGTCCGGCGGCAGCATCGTCTATCCCAACAAGAACCAGGGTGCTCTGGATCTGCTGTCTCAGGGCGAGATCGACATGTGCCCCATGTGGGCGGATATGCTGCTGAGCCAGCGTGCCGCCGGCACTGTCCCCGCTTACATCAAGATGGCCACCATTCAGCCCTCCTTCACTGGCTCTGTGCAGAGCATGCTGATTCCCAATTTTGGTTCCAACCCTGATGGCGCCTATGTTTTCATCAACTACATGCTTTCCGATGCCGCCCAGCAGATCCTGGTCAAGGAAATGGCCGCTATTCCTCTGGTGGACGTCAGCGGTATGGATATGACCGGCTACGAAGATCTGAAGGATCTGGATGTGGGCAGCTTCCGCACGCTGTCTATCGGCGATCTGGGTACCAACTTTAACGAGCGCTGGGATAACGAGATTGGTTCTCTCGGCTAAACTCTGATTTTGAAAGTGTCCGAGGTGTAAAGAATGAGCAAGAAACTAAAACAGATGTTGGCTGCTTATGGATTGGTACTGCCGTCCTTCCTGACGGTCATGCTGGTAGTAGCCTGGCCAATCCTGACGGCCATTAAGACCAGCTTTACAGACCCGGACACCGGCGGTTTTACCTTCGATAACTACAAATACTTTTTTGAAACACCGCGTGAACTGACCAATATCCTCTTCACACTGGGTATTGTGTTCCTCACCGTGGCACTAGCCATCGTTCTGGCTTATCTGTTGGCGCTGTATCTGCGGTTTGTCAAGTCCAAGGTTTCCCGGCTGATTGGCAACCTCTACCTGCTGCCTCGTTTTGTGCCCAGCATGGTGGCGGTGTACGCCATGATCACCGTGGTTCGCGATTCCGGTCTGCTCAACCGTATTTCTCAACTCTTCGGCGGCGATTTTAAGCCGGGTATGATGTACCACGCCAGCGGACTTGTGACCATGAACATGTGGTTCAACATCCCCTTCGCTGCGTTGATGATCACGGCAGGTCTGGGAGCGATCCCCGACTCCATGATTGAAAGCGCTCGGGATGTGGGTGCCAGCAAACTGCGGGTGCTCCGAAGCATGATCCTTCCTCTTTCCATGAAGGACGTGGTCATTGCAGCAACATTCGTGTTCATGTCCAACGTCGGGCAAAGCCCCATCGACTACCTGACGAGTTACCGCATCAGCGAGGCGTGCAGCCTGCTGAAGAATTCCAGCCTGTCGATTGCGGAAATCGCCGTATCTGTGGGCTTTTTTGACCAGTTCTATTTTTCCCGCGTGTTCAAGAAGGTCAAGGGCGTGCCGCCGAGCAAGTACCTGGCCACGCTGG
>ERZ779869.4259-NODE-4259-length-10341-cov-3.501069_pt1 | contig 10341 bp, 5 predicted proteins | sample MGYA00511557_ERZ779869 | MGnify/ENA primary metagenome ERZ779869 (study PRJEB29588, sample SAMEA2154620) | human gut metagenome | biome: human gut; feature: human-associated habitat; material: faeces | place: Denmark | collected 2008/2010 ...
GCAACAATTCAGAAAAGACGGACGTTTTCGCCGAAAGCTGAACATTCCTTGAAAATACAGCATTTTATCAGTTGATGCCTGAAAACTCCGACTGTTGATATGTATTCTGTAGTGCTATTATGAAGCATTCCGGTGGTTTCAAACCTTTCACCAAGGTGACATCACCTTTAGGTTCCATTGCGCGAGCGTGCAGGTTCAAGTCCTGTCGGGCGCACCACGAACACGGCACGGTTCTATTTGCTGAATAGAGCCGTGCTTTTCTTTCTTTTTGCAATTTTTATAAAGATGCCACCACCTCATGTTCAAATGCTGATTTCATGAACGGATCTGCCGCGCGCTGTCTGTGCGGTAGCCCAGCTCAAAAATCTTTTCCAGCTGCGACGCTTCCACACCGGGTCCGTCGTCGGAAACGGAAATCGAAACCGTATCGCCCGATATGTCCGCAGAAATCACGACGTGACTCGCTCCGTATTTGCGGCTGTTGTCCAGCAGATTGGACATGCAGCGTGAAAGAAGCTCCCGGTCAGCCATCACCGTTTCATCCGGCAGATCGTCCAGCCGGACGTCCAGCCCCTCCGCCTCGAAGCCTGCCGCAATCTCCGCAAACGTTCCGGAAATCTCCAGTGCTTCCGGCTTTGCGGGCGCTTCGCTGAGATCCAGCTTCGCAAACGAAAAGAGCCGGTTCACGAGCGTCTCGAGCTCTGTCTCCTTGGCGTAGATCGTCTGCAAATAACGCGCCTGCGTCTGTTCATCCTTTGCCACACCGTCGAGCAAGCCCTCGGTGTAGGCGCGGATCGACGTCAGCGGGCTTTTGAGGTCGTGAGACATCCCCGCAATCAGCTCCTGCTTTTGCTGCTGGCGGCTCTGCGCCTCCAACGAGGTTTTCAGCCGCGCTGCCATCTCGTCGACCGCGTCGCAGGCAGGCTTGAATTCGTCCGGAACGACATAGCCGATCGGCGCGTCGAGGTTTCCTTCCTGAATCCGCTTCACGCCGGACACCAGAATATCCAGCGGCTTCTGGATGTGCCGGAACAGGTGCTTTGTCAGATAGAGATTCGTAAAGCCGCTTGCCGCCAGCAGCGCCAGAATGACCGTGCCGCCATAAATTGCGGCAATTGTTTTCGCGCCGTCAAACGCCGCTTCCAGCCGTTCGCCCGTTTCATGCAGCGCTGCCATCGATAGCCCCAGCCGCGGAAGATACACCCGCTTCAAAAGCAGTACCGCGAGTCCGCCGCCCAGAAGCAGCAGCGCTGCCGCAATTGCCATGGGAATCAGAATCATGATAAGATTCGAGCGCGCCAGGCGCTTTCGGATTGTCATGCCATCACATCCTTTGGGAGTCTGGAATCAGGATACCACAGGTCTGCCCGGATGTTAAAACTGTTTTTAAAACCGGGCGTTCTGTGTGAAATTCCGGTTGCAAAAATGCATGAAACCGCTATAATATCAGTTGCAATTTGTTGGTTTGGCACATATCGTGCAGAAAGGAATCCCATGCCGGTCAATTATCATACGCACACCTTCCGCTGCGGACACGCAGAAAACGTGCCGGACGAAGCATATCTTCAGCGCGCCATCGAACAGGGCTTTACGGTCCTCGGCTTTTCGGACCACACGCCCTGGCAGGGGCTCAGCCCGGCGGTCTGCCGGGGCGTCCGCATGCTCCCGGAAGAGCTTCCGGGGTATTTTGCGTCCATCCATGCCTTACAGGAGAAATACCGCGGCGTGATTGAAATTCCGCTCGGGCTGGAATGCGAGTACTTCCCCGGGCATATGGACTATTTGCGTGAAATCCGCCCGCAGGTCGACTACCTCATTCTCGGGAACCATTTTCAGTGGGCAGACCCCGAGCATCCGCGCGCGTATACTGCCGCGCCGATGCTGCTGGAAGAATACCTGACGACCACCCTCGCCGGGATGCGCACGGGGCTCTATGCGTATCTGGCGCACCCGGATCTGATTTACACCTCGCAGCCGGTATTTGACGAAACGTGCCGCGAGGCGGCATACACGCTCTGCGAGGAGGCAAAGAAGCTCGACCTGCCGCTCGAGTACAATCTCTACGGTGTGGATAAACGCGCGCGCGGCGAGTTTTCCGGGCTCGGCTATCCCTGCGCGGCATTCTGGGAGATTGCAGCGAAAACCGGCGTGCGCGCCATCATCGGCTTCGACGCACACAAACTCCAGCACCTGTGCGAGCGGGCGCGCTATGAAGCGGCGAAGCAATATCTGGAGGGTCTGGGGCTTCCGCTTGTGCAGCGGCTGTTTTAATTTGGTTTCCAACCGCTTTTCCGCGCGCACTTGCAATTCCGGCGCGCAATTGGTATGATAGTACCATGGAGAAAAGAGTGTCTTATTTTGTCAGCCGCAAGAGTCTTCTTGTCTGGCTGAGCGCATTGGTCATGACGGCTTCGGCAGTACTCCGCATCGCATATTCCTGCGGGAAAGGCGCAGATGCAGCGACGGTGTGGTTCCAGATTGTGCTGCCGGTCGCGGCTTGTCTGATCTTTGTGCTGATGATCTTGCTGGGCGGGCAGGAGCGGTTCTACCACACCGCCATTCCGGCGTTCCTGCTTGCGATTTATTACAGCGTGCGCGTATCCGCAGTGCTAACCAGTCTGAGCCTGCGCTTTGTGTTCTGGGTGGCGTATCTGGCGATTGCGGGCTTTTACGCGATGACCGTTTCCGGGCGCGTGCGCAACAACTGGGCGCTGGTGCTGCTGCTTGCCGTGGGGATCGGCGTGCTTGCCTACACGCACAGAAGCGCGTTTTCCGGCGCCAACTGGTCGGCGCGCGTGGGCTTTTTGCCGGAGCTTCTGTTTCTGACGGGCGGGCTTTTCGCGGTGCTGGCAATGCAGCCGTATGCGGACGGCAAATACCACCCCACGTGGGGCGACCGCGTTGACGGGCGCAAGCTTCGCTCGCTGGATCCCGTGCAGGTGGTTGCAAACTACATCATGCCGACGAGAGTCGGCGCTTCCAACTTCGTGCGCGACTCGGTGGAAATCACCGCCATGGAGCGCTACATCCGCGAGAAGCGGCGCGCGGGGCTGACCAGCTTCGGCATCACGCATGTGTTTCTGGCGGCGTATGTGCGCACGGTGGCAAAATATCCGGCGCTCAACCGCTTTTTGTCCGGGCAGCAGGTCTACAGCCGCGGAGACGATATTCAGTTCTGCATGATGGTCAAAGAGGAGATGTCGACCGACGCCGCCGAGAGCGCGATGAAGCTGCACCTGACGCAGACCGACTCGGTGGAGGAAATCTACCGGAAGATGAACGAACAGGTCACACGCATCAAGGAAGCGTCCGACGCAAGCGATTTTGACAAGACGGCGAAGCTTCTGTCGCTGATTCCTGGCGTGGTCTTTAAGTTCGTGGTCTGGGTGCTCAAGGTGATGGACTACTTCGGGCTGCTGCCGAAATTCCTGCTGGAAGTCAGCCCGTTCCACGGCTCGATCTTCTTTACCTCGATGGGCTCGCTCGGCATTCCGCCGATTGTGCATCATCTGTATGACTTCGGCAACCTGCCGGTGTTCTGCGCGTTCGGCTGCAAATACCGGAAGAACGAAATTGATCTGGACGGCAATCTGGTCCAGCGCAAGTACGTGGATTTTACGGTCAACACCGACGAACGCATCTGCGACGGGTTCTATTTCGCGACCGCGCTCAAGCACATGAAAAAGTACTTACAGCACCCCGAGCGGCTCGACGAACCGCTGGACGAGGTCGTCAAGGACGTCGACTGACGCACACACATACAACGAAAGGCTCCCCGATGGGGAGCCTTTTTTGCGCGTTTTTATGGGCAGGTAAAAAACGCGCCGGATTGCTCCGGCGCGTTTTTTTGATTGGGTCTTACTTTTCGAGCTTGGTCCAGTCGACGTTGTCGATCAGCTTGGTCCACATTTCGTCGCCCGTGGTCTCATAGACGCTTCTCTGATACTCGTGAGAGTTGGAAGCTTCCTGAATGGCGATGTAGTACCAATCGCCCGGGTTGTTGTCCGGGAAGGTGAGCATGATGCTGCGGCTGAGCAGTCTCAATTCCTTGGCGGGAACGCGCTCGAGCACACGGTTAATCATGGTGACGGTTTCGGCTCTGGTGATCTTCTGGTCCGGACGGAACGAGCCGTCGGGGTAGCCCGCAATCCAGCCGTTGCCGGCGGCGAGCTCGACATAGCTCTTCGACCAGTGGCCGGAAAGATCGGTGAAGGACTTCGTGCCCTTGTTGAGGTTGGCGAAGTTGGCAATGATCTTGGCCATTTCGCCTCTGGTGATGGGCTGGTTCGGACGGAAGGTGCCGTCGTTATAGCCCGTGACGATACCGGCGTTGGAGAGCGTGGAGATGGCGTTGTTGAACCAGTCGCCCGCGTTCACATCGGTATAGTCGTTGGTTCTCGCGAAGTAGTAGTCGCGGCTGGAGTCGGTCAGCAGGCGGAAGAAGATCGTGCAGGCTTCGGCTCTGGTGATCTCGCCCTTGGGCTGAACGGTTCCGTCGGGGTAGCCCATGATGTAGGCGACATGGTCGTCGCGGTTGAGCTGCGGGCCGGTCTTGACCGTGCTGCCGGACGAGCTCTGCTTGCCGTAGATGTTGATAATGTCGGCATCGGCGCCCTTGTCGGGGTCGGCGTATGCCATCCGTGTGCCGATGTATTCCACCATCGGTTCGCGCGCACTGTAATACGAGATATTCGGTCTGTCCAGATAGAGCGTGATACGCTTTGTCGAGTAGCTCATATTCTTGAGGTCGCCCTTGAGCTCCCAAAGGTACACAACGGGATATTCTTTGCCGTTGAATTCCTTCTTATCGAGGTTTTCAAATTCCTCTTCACTCAGGTTAAAATCAAAGCCGCCCCAATCGCCTTCGCTTGTTTCTCCGGCTTTTACCGTTTCGTCAACATCAATCGTGAAGGTGTCAAGAATCTCTTCGCCCTTCTTATCGGAGGTTACCTTGAACTCGAACGGGACGGTTTCCCCGTCCTTGTTGAAGGTGCCCTTCTCGCTCTTGACGTACTTGTATACACTGCCGAAAATCCGGAAGGCTTTCAGTGCGTCCGGCGTAATTCCGACCGGTCTGGACTCTCCTGTTACGTTGCCGCCAAGCGCGTCTTTCGCAGCGCCAATCGCCTTGTTGCTGATCTCGTAGCCGCTGTCGCCAAGCTGGACCTCGTAGGTTGCCTTGATGGTGACACTGTCGCCAACGTTCAGATCATTTTTCAGTGTGATTTCGTATCCATCAACCGTATAATCATCGCCGCTGATGATGTTCAAATCACCCTCAGCGCCTGTGAACTCGTCGGTCAGAACGACATCCGTGAGGTTCAGCTTGCCGCTGTTTTTTACGGTGATCTCGTACTCAATCACGTCGCCCTCTTTGACTTCCACCTCCGGATCGTCCGGATTCAGCGGTTCGCCGTCACGGGTCACGTCTGTGATGGTCTTTGCAACCGTCAGCCCGGGCACAGCCTTGTAATAAAGCTTGAATACGTTCCCATTCGGGTCCAGAACAAGATCGCCTCTGATTCTGTTGTCGGCGCTATCATCGAACTTGTAGCCCTTGTCATCATAGGCGGTTTTCATGGCTTCCGCCGTGAAGTCCTCGCCAACCTTTCCATCCCTCGTAGTGCTATCTGTTGCTTCCGAAGGATAAGTGCCGTCTGCATGCATCAGGTAATACGCAATGGTAAGCGTTGTATCTTCGGGCTCGTCCTTTGTGAAGGTCCACTTGCCGTAGAGCGTCTTGCCGCCCTCGGGCATGCGGTACGTCGTGCCGTCGATCTTGGTGCTGAGACCCTTGTCTTCATACCAACCATCGAAGCTCCATGTGCCTTTGTTTACAGTATCAGCAGTGTCCTCAAAGCCGTGCGGAAGCTCCACCTCGGTTTTCTCTACCAATTCTTCGCTGTCGGCCGGGATCTGCCTTGTAACAACGTCCGGGAGTGTCGTGATCGTATCGTCGCCGCTCTTGAACACATAGCTCAGCTTGTACTTTGGGTTCTCGGTCACGCTGGTCCACTTGCCGACGAAGGTCACGTCCTTATCGCCCATCGTGTAGGTTGAGCCAGTCACCTTAACACCGTCCACATGCCAGCCGACGAAGGTGTACGTGGTACTGCCAACCTGCTTGGTAGTATCAGTCAGTGTGGGAAGGTTTACAGAATCATCTTTGTAATATTTGTTGGTATCCTGCGTAGGAAGGAGAGTCTGCACCTCGGTGGGCAGACCGTCGTTGTTTTCGAAGGTATACGTAACGCCGTGCGGCTTTTCAACCTTGACGTTTACGGCAGCAAGACCTCTTATCGTGTCATCCACGCCCGGACCAGTTTTAATTTGGGCGGATGCATTATTTGCAATTCTGCCCCTTTCTTCATCGCCCGGTAATACCTTATACGTGTAATGCTTTGTAACGCTCGAACCGGGTTCCAACGTGGAAACGCCCTTGATGTCTCCATACTTTCCGCCCTCAATGTTGCCATCTTCACCAATCAAGGTGCCAACAGCTGTAAAGTTGTCTTGGCCCCGATCTCCAGCGCCAAATGCAACGTTGCCGGTGTTCTCGATGGTGACGGTGTAGTGAATCACATCATCTGCGCGCACTTTGCTCTGTTCATTCACCAGATCTACCGTCTCCGTACCTCTGGTGCGCGTTGCGGTCTTGGTGACTTCCACGCCGTATCTTTCGTTCTTCCGGACGGAGTTTGTCACGGTAAAGCCGGTCTCTGCGTCACCGGTGACAACGCCGGTCCAGATTTCATCCTCTGTAACCAGCTGGTTGTCCGAGGTGACAGCCTGATCGTTGATTTCAGTCTCCTTCACGGTGTATACGATGTCTTTTCCGTCCGCATCCTTCACCGGGCGGTCCTTGAACGTTCCGGTTGTAGTATTATCCGTAACGCCAGGACCTTTGAGTGCGTAGAAATAATTCTTCTGTTCGCCGTTCGCACAGAGCCATATTTTTGCCGTTCTTTTCCGGTCGGTCGAAACAGAGTCATCCCAAACCTTGGTGATCGTGATATTCATGGTGGTGGGCGCTTCGACTTTGACCGTATTCGTAGCCTCATCCTTTACTTCCTGGCCGTTATAGGTTGTGGAGGCGGTCACCTTGTTTACGATCTCGCCCGCAGTCGCGTCCCCTGCCAGAACCGTATAAGTAAGCTTATCGCCATAAACATAGCTCCCGCCTACCGGGATTGAGACGGTATGCAGATTGTCGGTAAAATCTTTCCCCAATTCACTTGTGCCGTGCACCCGCGTGGCGGTAATATAGCCCGCACCGCTGAACTCATCACGAAGTCTGAGGTCAGACAAGGCAACATTACCGGTATTCTCAACGCGGATGACATATTCAATCGTATCGCCGATTTTCACCGTATCGCTCGCCGTCAGCTCTGTGCCGCGCGAGCCGTTGCTGTTCACACGGTATGCGGTCTTGGTGATTGTCAATGCGGGAGCTGCCGTCGGGGTATAGTTTGCCTTCAAGGTGACGTTATTCTTCGGCATATCGAAGGACGTGGCACCTTCGGCGGGAGTAACGCCGGTCACGGTCCAGACGGTGAAATCATAGCCTGTCTAGACCGGGCCTTTCTCGATGGCAACCGTGTCGCCGTACCAATAGCGCGTTTCCGTATACGGCGCGCTGGTGAGCTTTGCGCCGGTCTCATCAAGATATGTAACCGTAAAGGCGAGGTTCTCAATCGCAGGAGAATCAACTGTAATAGGAGTCTGCGCGTTGCCCTTGTTGTCATTGTAGCTCAGGCTTGCGCTCGTGTTGGTCGGAAGGGTTTCAGCGTCCGTCAGATTCTGCTTGTCGTACTGAACATAGAACGTGAGCGTCTTTGTCTCGTCGCCGAGCTTGTCCGCAACATTCCATGTCACAGTCTTGTTGTCAGCCGACGGCGTGACCACGGGGTTGGACGGGTACGTTTCATTTGCAAGGTACGTAAAGCCAGCGCCCATCGTATCGGTGAGCGTTACGTCATGTGCCTTATACTGGATGTCGGTCGCAATATCGGAAAAGACCTTCGTAATTGCGTTCTCGTCCGTTCCGGCGTTGACAAAGCCTGCGTCCGTGCTGGCAATCGAGTACATGAGCGTGTTAATCAGGCTGGACCCTGAGGCAATGCCATATCCGATGGCGTAGCAGGTAATGCCGTCCGTGGCTTTCGCGGCATATGCCTCGGAAACCGTCGCGGTATAGCAGTAACCCGAGTCCTCATCCATGATATCGCTGTTGTTATAGGAGAACGTGGTGCTGTTTGCGGTATACAGGTTCGGAAAGTATTGCTTCCCACCTTCCCGATAATCCGTTTTAATGTGGTAGTCAGCAGCCTGTTTGCTTGTAAGCCGCCAAGTTTCACTCGCACTATATATTCCAAATCTACAGTTCGGCGCGCCGTCTGCCAGAACGATCATGAACTTGTCCGCGTCTTTGTCGCTCTTCTTGAGGCGCTCGCGGGCGCTGTGAATACCGGCTTGAATGTTCGTGCCGTGCCAGTTACCGTTGTTCGTGTTGATGGCGTCGATATTATTCTCAACTGTTGCCAGCTTGCTGCTGAAGTCCCAGTCGTTGATGGTCTTCGCTGCGTAGGCTACAACCGCGATGCGCACATTCGGATCGTCGGTCAGAACCTTCTTCGCAAAAGCCTTCGCCGCTTGCTTTGCGTTCTTCAGCCAGTCTCTGGCTTTTGGCTGTCTGCTTTCATCCTGCGTCATGCTCAAGGAGCGGTCGATCACCAGAACGATGTCGGTCTTTTTCGTCGTCTCCGTGGGCTGTTCGCCGGTTACCTGGATGGTAATCTTTGCAATACCGGCTTTTTCATCCACCCATTGCGCCGATTTTTCCAGCTTCGGTCCGGTCGTATTTTCGCTTGTCTTTGTGCTGACCCCAGTCTGCGCTGCCGGAGGTTCCGCATCAGCAGCGATCGCCGAAATCGGCATAATGCCGACAAGCATCAGCACCGCAAGCACGATGCTCAAAAAGCGTTTTTCATGTTCTTCTTTCCCCCTGTGTCAAATTTTCTTATGTGCTTTGACGCTTTTCTATCTGCTAAAGTTAGCTGTGTATCATTATACCAGAACTTTTCCAAAAAGCAAGTACCTAAACATCCGTCGAAGCGGCCTGAAATTCTGGTCCTTTCAAGTTTTCCGCTGAAAAATTCGCGCTTTTAGAGGCGCTGTCTGGAAGTTCTGATTTTTTTGCGCATTTCTTTTTTGTCTATTTTTTGAGAAATAACAGTGCCGCCGCGCTGGGCGCAACATTTTGTCTCAGCCTTTGCCGAAATATTTAGGCAGAAAAAACCGCCGTCCCGGTTTTGCCCGGAACGGCGGTTTGCGTTTTCGGTTTGCTCTTTACCAGATGCGTTTGGTCTTCACATCGTCGAGAACTCTCGCCGCGAAGTCTGCGCGGGACATCGCGCCCAGATCCTCGCCGCCGCGGGTACGGACCGAGACGGTCTCGTTTTCGATATCGCGGTCGCCGACGACGAGCATATACGGAATCTTGCCGAGCGTCGCCTCGCGGATTTTCTTGCCGATCTTCTCGCTTCTCGCGTCAACCTCCACGCGGATGCCCTGCGCATTCAGCTCGCCCGCCACCTTGTCCGCGTAGTCGAGCGCGCGGTCGGTCACGGGCAGAACCTTGACCTGCACCGGGTTGAGCCATACCGGGAACGCGCCTGCGAAATGCTCGGTGATGACGCCGATGAAGCGCTCGATGGAGCCGAGAACCACGCGGTGAATCATGACCGGGCGGTGCTTGAGTCCGTCTTCGCCGGTGTATTCCAGCTCAAAGCGCTCGGGCAGCTGCATGTCGAGCTGAATCGTGCCGCACTGCCAGGTTCTGCCCAGCGAGTCTGCCAGATGGAAGTCCAGCTTCGGGCCGTAGAACGCGCCGTCTCCGGCGTTGACGGTGAAGGTCTTGCCCATCTCGGTGATGGCGGCGCTCAGCGTGTCCTCTGCAAAGCGCCAGTCCTTTTCGTCGCCGATGTGGTCGTCCGGCATGGTCGACAGCTCAATGGCGTAGGACAGACCGAAGGTCGAATAGACCTCGTCGAAGAGCCGGACGACGTTCTTGATCTCGTCTTTCATCTGATCCCAGGTCATGAAGATGTGCGCGTCGTCCTGCGTGAAGCAGCGCACGCGGAACAGACCGTGCAGCGCGCCCTTCAGCTCATGGCGATGGACAAGACCCAGCTCGCCCACGCGCAGCGGCAGCTCGCGGTAAGAGTGCGGCTGGCTGCGATAGACCATGACGCCGCCCGGGCAGTTCATCGGCTTGATGCAGTAATCCTCGCCGTCGATCTTGGTGGCGTACATGTTGTCCTTGTAATGATCCCAGTGGCC
>ERZ779869.4261-NODE-4261-length-10339-cov-5.038798_pt1 | contig 10339 bp, 9 predicted proteins | sample MGYA00511557_ERZ779869 | MGnify/ENA primary metagenome ERZ779869 (study PRJEB29588, sample SAMEA2154620) | human gut metagenome | biome: human gut; feature: human-associated habitat; material: faeces | place: Denmark | collected 2008/2010 ...
GATATAAAGAAGTGGATAAAAGAAAAAAAACAGATAGTATTATTAACAGGAAATGCTTCTAACACAGAAAATATTACTAATTTATTAACAGAAAATGATATTAAGTATTGTTATGCTAACGAAGATAGAAAATCAGATGAAGATGATAATTCTAAGTGTATTATATATGGAACAAAAGAAATGACAACATTTATGCCTTCAGCAGGATTTGAGAGCTATGATCTAAAATTAATATTAATTAGTATGGGCAATGTATTCGAGAATGTAAGGAAAAAAAGGAGAACAAGTACAGCTTTTAAAGAAGGTGAAAAGGTAGTATTTGCTGATTTAAAGCCAGGAGACTACGTAGTTCATAGAGAACATGGAATTGGTCAGTTTGTTGGTGTAAATACAATTACAGCAGATAATGTGACTAAGGATTATATTAAAATAAAATATAAAAATGAAGATATGCTATATGTTCCAACTAATAGTTTGGACAACGTTAGAAAATATATTGGTGGTGGAGAAAGTGTTTCTCCTAGACTAAACAAATTAGGTAGTAAAGAATGGAAGAATACAAAGGAAAAAGTAAAGAAAAATTTACGTGAAGTAGCAAAAGATTTGATTGAACTATATGCTAAGAGACAAAAAATAAAAGGATTTGCCTTTTCTAAAGATACTACATGGCAAAATCAATTTGAGGATGAGTTTCCATATCAAGAAACTGATGATCAGTTAAGGTGTATAGAAGAAGTTAAGAAAGACATGGAAATGCAAAAACCAATGGACAGACTATTGTGCGGAGATGTTGGATATGGAAAAACAGAAGTAGCAATACGTGCAGCATTTAAGGCAGCTATGGATCAGAAACAAGTTGCGTATCTTGTACCTACAACTGTACTTGCAAATCAACAATATGAAGAGTTTAAAAAAAGAATGTCTAAGTTCGCAATAAATGTTGAATTATTAAATAGATTCAGAACAAAAAAAGAGCAAGAAGAAGTTATAAAAAAGATAAAATCAGGTGAAGTAGATGTTGTTATAGGAACGCATAGAATATTAAGTCAGGATGTAGAATTCAAAGATTTAGGACTATTAATTATTGATGAAGAACATCGTTTTGGAGTAAAAGATAAAGAAAAAATAAAACAGTTAAAAAATAGTGTTGATGTTCTTACAATGACTGCAACACCGATTCCAAGAACACTACATATGTCAATTGTTGGAGTACGTGATATGTCCGTAATTTATGATCCACCACAAAATAGAAGACCTGTTCAAACTTATGTATTGGAATATGATGAAGAAGTTATAAAAGAGGCTATTACGAAAGAATTAGAAAGAAACGGTCAAGTATTTTATTTATTCAATAACGTAGAAGGAATAGAAAAAAAGGCAAATCAAATTTTAGAAATGGTACCAGAGTCAAAAGTTGAATTTGCACATGGTAAAATGTCAGGAAAAGAACTAGAAGACATTATGGAAAGATTTATAAAAAAAGAAATAAATGTTTTAGTATGTACAACTATACTAGAATCTGGAATCGATATACCAAATGCAAATACAATTATTGTAGAAAATGCTGATAGACTTGGTCTTGCACAGCTATACCAAATACGTGGAAGAGTAGGAAGAAGTGATAAACAAGCATATGCATATATCACATATAAACGTGATAAACTCTTAACAGAGGTAGCAGATAAAAGATTAAAGGCAATAAAAGAATTTACAGAGTTTGGTTCAGGGTTTAAAATAGCAATGAGAGATTTAGAGATAAGGGGCGCAGGTAGCTTACTTGGAGAGATACAACATGGACATATGGAACAAGTTGGATATGATACATATTGTAAATTGCTAGATGAAGTGGTAAAAGAAATGAAAGGAATTAAAGTAGAAGAAGAGCAAGAAATTACAATAGATATAAATGTATCTAGCTATATACCAGATAGTTATATAGAAAACAGTAGTCAAAAAATAGAAGTATATCAAAACATAGCATTATGTAGAAACAAAGAAGATATAGAAAATACAAAAAATGATATAATAGATAGATTCGGAAAAATGCCACAAGAAGTAGAAAACTTATTAAAAATTGCAAGAATAAAAGAAATCTGCAATCAAAAAGGAATAATAAAAATAACACAAAGAAATAATAATATTATATTTACATTTGCTAATAATGAAAGTTTTGATATGCCAATAGATGAGCTTATAAAAAAATATGGTGACAGAATAAAATTTTCACCAGGCAAAGAACCATATATTACGTATAAATTAAAAGACCAAAGCAAAACATTAGAAGAAATAAAGGATTTTTTAAAAATATAATTGCAAACGTTGTAGGGGCGGGCCATGTGTCCGCCAAAAAAGAAAGGAAAACCAATATGGTAATCACAAGTAAAGATAATGAAACAATCAAAAAAATAAGAAAATTAAAAGAAAAAAAGTACAGAGACATAGACAAAAAATACATTATAGAAGGTGCAAAATTAATAAAAGAAGCAATAGAAGAAAAAGCCGAAATAGATACAATAGTAGTATGCGAAAATTGTGTGCAAACAGGCGAAATAGATTCGAAGACCTTATATGAAATTGCAAAATACAATTGTGTGTATGTAGATGAAAAAGTATTTAATAATATAACAGATGTGCAAAATCCACAAGGCTTGTTAGCTGTTGTAGATAAAAATTGCAAAGAACAACAAATAAAATATGATGAAGATGCAATAGTTATTTTAGACGGAATACAGGACCCTGGAAATTTAGGTACAATATTAAGAACAGTAGATAGTGTACGGATTATCACAAGTTGTAGTATCTAAAAAAACAGGAGATATATTTAATCCAAAAGTAGTACGTTCAACAATGGGGGCTATATTTAGAATAAACATAATACAAAGTGATGATTTAGTTGCTACAATAAAAGAAATAAAAAAACATAAATTTAAAGTAATAGCAACATCACTTCAGACAAATGACAGTATATACGATATAGATTATAAAAAATCAGCAATAATAATAGGAAACGAAGCGAATGGAGTTTCACAGGAAGTAATGGAAACGGCAGATAAAAAAGTTAAAATTCCAATGTTAGGTAAAACAGAAAGCTTAAATGCTGCAGTAGCAACAGGAGTAATGCTATATGAATATGTAAGACAAAAGTTGATGAAATAAAATATAAAAAAATTAAACGAAATGTTCTGTTTCGTTTAATTTTTTGCTAAAATTTCTAAAATTTGAGGATAAATTTCTTCTGCATTATTATTCCAATTGTCAGCTATTTTTTTTGCTTGTTCTCTTGTTCCAGCATAAACTTGAACTTCAAAAAGAGTTTGATTGTTTTCTACTATTTTGCATTTTACACTATATTCATTTTCATTATGAGGAATAAAATCACTTGTAATAGAAGCTTTATTTTGAAAATCACCTAAAGTTTCTTTAAAGCTATTATCAACTCTAAATTTAGCAATTCCTGGTATTATATCCGAAACAAGCTCTAATGCTTGCCTTCCTGCATCTGTAAGCTCATACAAATTTTCTCCATCTTGTTCAAAAGATATAATATATTTGTTTTCTAATAAATCTAACAAAAATTGTTGAAAATAAAAGTAATTCATATTATCTATTGTAATTACCAACTTTAAAAGAGCATCATTGCTAATTGGCTTTGATACTTTGTTTAAAATATATAAAATTAAAGCCTTTTTTTCGGCTAATGTTTCACTATCTGATGTTAGTTTCATAAAAATGCTCCTTTAATTATTTATAATGAAATGATTATAACACAAACATTAACAAAATACAACTTGTAAAATTTTACAAAATTATGTAAATGTGATATAATATAAATACATAAATTTTTTGGAGGTGCAAACCATGTCAAAAAAACGCTTATCAGGCGAAGAACTCTATGAAGAGTTTAAAAGACGGGAAGCTAAAAACAAGGAAGAAAACGAAAAGAAGTTAAGAGAAGCAAGAAAAAATGTACCAAAATGTTGCAGAAATTGCAGGCGGAGTTGGTATAGATATGTTCTTCCGACAGGAAGCTTGCGGAAACAGCTTCTACCGATGCGTTCCACCTACTGGATGCTTTACTAAACCATCAGAATACTGCGGATGCAGAAAAAAGGTAGAAATGGTAGACCCAAATGGTAGTTGTCAGTCTTTTGTTCCAAAGCACTAAAAGAGAAAGGATGGGATAGTATAATAACTATCTCATCCTCTCTTTTTGCAAGTTTTTGACATTTTTTGTCGATGAAAAATTCTTTACATTCTAAAAAAAGTGTAGTAATATATTTTTATCAAATTGCAGATCTGCAATTTAAAAAGTATTTAATTCTTAAAAAGTTTTTATCTTTTTAAAAATCCAAAATTAAAACAATTTAATATTAAGAGGTGATGCGTATCTGATAACATACACTAAACGTAATATTTTTGTAATTTCCTTAATTATCACACTTACAATATTCTGCTTAATTGAATTTACAGCTAACAAAGTAGAAGCAATATATTTACAAAAAAAGCAAAGCATACAAACAGACAATAAAGAAATTGCAAAAAAAGAAGAAATAGAACCAAAGAAATATGAAGAACCAAAAGAGCAAAAATGGGAAATAGAAATACCAAAGATAGATTTAACAGCACCAATTTCTGAAGGAACAAGCCAAGAGGTAATGCTAGAATATGTTGGGCATTTTGAAAATACAAATCTTTTAAATGGAAATGTAGGACTAGCAGCGCATAATAGAGGTTATCCTATAAATTATTTTGCAAGGCTTAAAGAATTAGAATTTGGCGATGAGATAATATATAAACAGGGTTATGAAACGAAAAAGTATGTTGTAAATAATATTACAATAATTCAAGATACAAATTGGTCATACCTTCAAGATACAGAAGAGAATACAATAACATTAATAACATGTGTAGAGAACAAACCTACACAAAGACGTTGTATTCAAGGAATAGAAATTAAGGAGGAATTTTAATGAGAAAAAAATTAATATCAATAATAAGTATAATAGTTATTTTAATAGGATTAATTCCAATATCAAGTAAGGCAGTAGTGCCCATAGATACAGCATATATCTATGCAAATAAAAAAACAGAGGGGCTATTAATGTGGAAAGGATTAAAAATACATACACATTTAGCTGTATATAAAAAAGACGGAAAAGAGTATCCAGCATATTGTATGAATAGAGAATTACCTGGAGTGGAAATTGGTAGGTCTCAAACAGTAGATGTAAAGCAATTAGTAAATAATGTAATGGTATGGAGAACTATAATAAATGGATATCCATACAAAAGTATTTCCGAACTTGGATGCAATACAGAAGAAGAGGCGTATTTGGCAACAAAACAAGCTGTTTATTGCATGCTTACAAATAGAGATGTAAATGAATATTCTGCAATAGGAGAAGCGGGAGAAAGAACTTTAAATGCATTAAAAACAATTGTTAATAATGCGCGAAATTCAAATCAAACAAAAGTAAGTTCAGAATTAACAGTAAATGAACAAGAAAAACTATGGAAAATTGATAATTTAGACAGCAGTTATATTTCTAAAACATTTTTAGTAACTGCAAATACTTCAATGAGCAAATACACAGTAAATGTTAAAAATTTAAATATAGAGGGATATAAATTAGTGGACCAAAATAATAAAGAAAAAACAGAATTTTCAAATTCAGAAAAATTCAAAATACTTATACCAATACAAGAAGTAAAACAAGATGGAAATTTTTCAATTGAAGTATCGGCACAAGTTGCTACAAAACCAGTATTCTATGGAGAAAGTAGAGATAGTGGACTTCAAAGTTATGCACTAACTGGTTATACTTACGAAGAGGGCACAGGAAGTAAAAAGGTTTATTATACAAAAAATGAAACAAAAATAATAATCACAAAAACAGATGACAAAACTGGTAAGAAGTTAGAAGGAGTTGAATTTGAATTATTAGATAAAAATCAGAATAAAATTTATACAGAAATTACTACAAATAAAGATGGAATAGCAACAATAGATAATTTACTGCCAGGTATATATTACATTAGAGAAACTAAAACATTAGAAGGTTACCAATTATATAGTAAACTAATAAAAGTAGAGTTAGAACTTAATGAGGAAACAACTGTAAATGTAATCAATTCAGAAAAAGAACCAGAAATATATAAAGAGGAGAAAAAAACAGAATTAGCCGTAAAAGAGAAAAAAAGTAATATTAAAGTAAAAGAAACTGGTCCAAAATTACCTAAAACTGGAATGTAGAATCTTACATATTCCTTGACAATCCTTCTAGTAGCATATATAATATTTGATGTAAAACTACATAAAAGTAAGAAGGGAAGAGTGAATTTATTAAATGTCACAAATTATAGTATTAGCAATACTAATATTAATAAATGCATTTTTTGCAGCTACAGAAATTGCATTTATATCACTTAATGACGCAAAAATAGAAAAACAAGCAAAAGAAGGAAACAAAAAGGCAAAGCAAATAAAGAAAATGCTAAGAGAGCCAAGCAAATTTTTGGCAACAATACAAATAGGAATTACACTTGCAGGATTTTTATCAAGTGCATTTGCAGCAGATGCATTTGCAGATGATTTAGCACCAATGCTACAAAACTTAATACCTTTAGGATTAACTGCATGGAGAAACATATCAATAATTTTAATTACAATTATACTTTCATACTTCTCACTAATTTTTGGTGAATTAGTACCAAAAAGACTTGCAATGAGAAATAGTGAAAAAATAGCTTTTGGAACAATAGGAATAATAAGAACAATATCTATAATAACAGCACCGTTTGTAAAATTACTTACAGCATCAACAAATGGAGTATCAAAATTGTTTGGAATATCTGGAACAGATGAAGAAACTGTTACAGAAGAAGAAATAAGAATGATGGTAGATGTTGGAGAAGAAAAAGGTTCAATCAAAGAAGAAGAAAGAGAGCTTATAAATAATGTATTTGAATTTAATGACAAAGTAGTGTCTGAAATAATGATTCATAGAAAAGATATATATGCAATAGATATAAATTCAGATATAGACAATATTTTAAAAGAGTTAGATGAATACAAATATAGTAGAATACCTGTATATGAAGAAAACATAGATAACATTGTTGGTATGTTATTTATAAAAGATTTGCTTGCAAATGTAAATAAAAAAGAAAAAGTAAAAATAGCAAAAATTATAAGAGAACCATATTTTGTATCAGAAAACAAACCTATAGACGAGCTTTTTAGAGACTTACAAAAAAACAAACACCAATTGGCAATAGTATTAGATGAATATGGTGGAACAGCAGGGTTAGTTACAATGGAAGATATAATAGAGGAACTTGTTGGTAACATATTTGATGAATATGATGAGGAAGAAAAAGAATTTGAGAAAATCGATGATAATACATTCCTAATTAGTGGTAGTGTTTCTATACATGACTTAAGAAAAATTTTAGGTGTAGAAATACCGGAAGGAGAATATGATACTTTATCTGGATACTTAATAGAATTGCTTGGAAGAATTCCATCAGATGATGAAAAACCTGTAATAGAAACCAAAAGAGTAACATACAAAATAGAAGATTACGAAGAAAAAAGAATATTATGGGTAAAAGCATGTAGAAATAATGTAGAAGAAGATAACGATGATGAGAATGATGAGGAAGATAGTAAAACAAGTAAAGAAGATACAGAAAAATCAGAAGATTAGTAAAAACACAAAAGGCAAGCAGAATTTAATGCTTGCCTTTATAAAAAGGAGAATAATATATGTATAAAGAATTTGGAATAAAAGAAGATGTAATAGAATTATCAAAAAAAATAGAAAAAGATTTAGATCCTATATTTAAAGAAGTAGAAGAGATAGAAGAATATAATAGTTTGAAAGTGTTGTCTGCTTTTCAAAAATACAATTTATCAGAAATGCATTTTAATGGAACAACAGGATATGGATATGGAGATATAGGAAGAGATACAATAGAGAGCATATTTGCAGATATATTTAAGGCTGAAGATAGCTTAGTTAGAACTCAATTTATATCTGGAACTCATGCAATTTCTACATTGCTATTTGGCATACTAAGACCAAATGACACATTAATTAGCATATCTGGAAAACCATATGATACTTTAGACGAAGTAATTGGGATAGTAGAAAATAAAAGTTCACTACAAAGTTATGGTGTAAAATATGAGCAAATAGAGCTAGTTAATGATGATTTTGACTACAAAGCAATAGAAGAAAGAGTAAAAAAAGGAAATATAAAATTGATTGAAATTCAACGCTCTAGAGGTTACTCAACAAGAAAGACTATAGACTTAGAAAAAGTAGAAAAAGTAATTAAACTTATAAAGGATATTGATAAAAATATAATCGTAATGATAGATAATTGTTATTGCGAATTTGTAACTAAAAAAGAACCAATTGAAGTTGGTGCAGACGTAGTAGTAGGTTCTTTAATTAAAAATTTGGGCGGAGGAATTGCTCCAAATGGAGGTTATATAGCAGGAAGAAAAGATATAGTAGAACTAGCAGCAGAAAGATTAACAGCACCGGGACTTGGAAAAGAAGTTGGACCAAGTTTGGGAATTAACAAACAAATCTTGCAAGGATTATTTTTTGCGCCACAAGTTGTAGCAAGTAGTTTAAAAACAGCAATATTTGCAAGCAGAATGCTAGAGGAGTTAGGATATAATGTAGAGCCAAAATTTAATGATAAAAGAGCAGACATAGTTCAAACAATAGAATTTAATGATAGAGAGAAACTAATAAAATTCTGTCAAGGAATACAAGCAGCTTCACCAGTAGATTCAAATTCTGTTCCTATGCCATGGGACATGCCAGGATATACAGACCAGGTAATAATGGCTGCAGGAGCATTTACACAAGGATCATCAATAGAGCTTTCTTGTGATGGACCAATAAGACCACCATATACAGCCTTTTTACAAGGAGGACTTACATATGGATACGGAAAATTGGGGATTTTAAAAGCAATTTCAAGATTATAGATGAATTGGAATTTATATGAAAGGAAATATTAATGAGAAATACAGTAATAATTGGAGGAGGACCTGCCGGATTAATGGCAGCGATTTCTTCTGCTAAAAATGAAGATAAAGTAACAATAATAGAAAAAATGCATTCTTGTGGAAAAAAATTACTAATCACAGGAAAAGGAAGATGCAATATAACAAATAATGCCCAAATGGATAAGTTCATGGCAAATACTCCAACAAACCCAAAATTCCTTTACGGAGTTTTTAATAACTTTACCAATAAAGATATAATAGAATTATTAGAAAGTGAAGGAGTAAAAACAAAAGTAGAAAGAGGAGAGAGAGTTTTTCCAGTTTCGGATAGGGCACAAGACGTTTTAGAAGCATTACTACATATATTAAAAAAAGAAAATGTACAAATATTAACTAATACAACAGCTAAAAGAATAATTACTGATGCCGAGAAAAATGTTTTAGGTGTAGAATTAGATGATGGAAAAGAAATAAAGGCAGACAAAATAATTCTTGCAACAGGAGGTAAAAGTTATCCAGTAACAGGTTCAACAGGCGATGGATATAGAATAGCAAAAGATTTAGGTCATACTATTACAAAAATAGAGCCATCATTAGTACCACTTACATCTCATGATGAGGTTTGCAAAAAATTACAAGGATTGTCTTTAAGAAATGTTGCAATCCAATTGCAAATTTGCGATAAAGTAGTATATAAAGATTTTGGAGAAATGTTATTTACTCATTTTGGCGTGTCAGGTCCAATAGTATTGTCAGCTTCATCATATTTGGTAAAAACAAAAAACATAGAACAAATTCTAAAAGAAGACAAAGTAGAATTAGAAATAGATTTAAAACCAGCCTTGTCAGAAGAAAAACTTGACGCGAGAATATTACGTGATTTTGAGGAGCAAAAAAACAAACAATTTAAAAATAGTTTAGATAAATTGTTGCCACAAAAGTTAATACCAGTCATAATAGAGAAAACAAATATAAACGAAAGCAAAAAAATAAATGAAATAACTAAACAAGAAAGACAAAAATTAGTAAATGAGTTAAAACATTTTAAAATTAGCATAAATGGAACAAGACCTATAGAAGAAGCAATAGTAATATCAGGGGGAATAAACATTAAAGAAATAAATCCCAAAACAATGGAATCTAAATTGATAAATGGATTATACTTTGCAGGAGAAATAATAGATGTAGATTGCTTGACTGGAGGTTACAATTTACAAGTAGCATGGAGTACAGGGTATACAGCAGGAATTAGTTAAATTGGAATTTGTTTAGTTCCGGATGAATTCAGGACAGTCCCCAAAATCCCCA
>ERZ779869.4265-NODE-4265-length-10330-cov-4.081460_pt1 | contig 10330 bp, 7 predicted proteins | sample MGYA00511557_ERZ779869 | MGnify/ENA primary metagenome ERZ779869 (study PRJEB29588, sample SAMEA2154620) | human gut metagenome | biome: human gut; feature: human-associated habitat; material: faeces | place: Denmark | collected 2008/2010 ...
TGTTCATCTCCCGCCTCGAGCGCGAGAAGGCCGCCAAGAAGGCTGCCAAGGCTGCAAAATAACTCCGCTTTTTCAAAACCGCTCCCCCGGGCATCCGGGGGAGCGGTTTTGTGGTTCTTTGGGTTCGGTATAAAAGAAACCAGAGCGGGGCGCTGTTATACGCTGCCGGAATCCGGAGGTTCCGGTGCGCCGTCCGGTTTTTCCGGGGGCGTGCTGCCGTCCGGAGGCTCCGGCATGGATGTGCCGTCCGGCTTTTCAGGCGGCGTGCCGCCATCGGGTGGTGTGGGCGGTGTTTCGCTGTTTGGCATGTCAGAGGGGACTTCTCCGTTCGGGTCAAAGCCGCCCGGTCTGCCGCCCGGCATGCCGCCGAAGCCGGACTGGCTCTCGCCTGTCTGTGCCTCAGCAGTTCCGGCGTTTTCACCATCGGACAGGAGCGTATAGCTTCCGTCCTCCGTCAGTTCGGGCGAGGAATAGAAGACGAAGCGCGCGCTGCACGGCGCTTCCATGCTGAAAAGCGTATCCGTTTCATCCCAAATGGCAAGCGTACTGCCGTTTGAAATGAGCGCGTCCGCGCCTCCGCCGCGCGGCTGCATACTGCCGGACTGGCCAAAGGTCACATATGGCTGCGAGACGGAAAGCTTCATGCCCATGCCCGCGCTGCCACCGGCAGCCAAAACAGTTCCGCCGGTGATGGTGATCGTTCCGTCAGCATCAAGCGGCTGATTGTCTGCCGTGTTCGCCGTCCAGACGCAAATGGTGCCGCCGGAGATAGTCATGGTGCCGTTGGAGTCAAAGCCGTCGCCGTCCGTCGTATAGGCGTTGATCGTACCGCCGGAGAGATTCATGGAGAAATCGAAGCCGGTCAGATCGGAATTAGCTGCATTCAGACAGTCGTCCGAGGCGCGGATGCGAATGTCGCCCGAGGCGACGTTCAGCGTGGCAGCCTCCAGTCCCTCATAGCAGTCTGTGATCGAGATCGCAGGCCCGTCCGTGCCCTCCGCGCCGATCTGCAGCGTGTAGTCGCAGTGGATCGCGTCGTCTGCGGCGGAAATGGTCAGCTCGCCGCTTCCGATCGTCAGCAGCTGCCCGGCGTTGATCGCGTCGTTGACTGGCGCATGGATCGTCAGCGTCAACTCCCGGATGGTGAGGCTGGCTTCGCCGTCTTCGTCTGTCGAAGCGCCGGATTTGATCCCATTTTTGCCGTTGGCGGTGAGCGTGAGCGAACCGGTTCCGCAGAGCGTCACCTGGGAGCCGTCCTTGCATTTGAGAACGGCGTTTTCTGCGTTCTCGTTCGCGGGGTATGTGTCGCCGTTGTTCTGTTCGCTGTCGGAAAGCGCATTGACCGTTCCAGCAGCCGCCTCGATCGTGACCTGCGAGGATTTGCCGCAGGTAATAGGTGCAGTGTCCGTACTCGTGAGCGTCAGATTGTCAAAAATCAGCGTCACGTCCGTTGTGCCCTTCTTGATTGTGACGGAGCCGTCAGCGCAGCTCCCGGACAGGCGGTAAACGCCGCTTTCGGAAACGGTCAGCGCCGTCCCATCCGCTTCACAGCCGCTGCCGGAGACGGAGGCGGCTTCATCTGTAAACTGAATGAGTGTTTCCGTGCCGTCCGACACAGAGGATGCGGTTGTTTCCTGTGCGTCAGACAATTCATCCGTCCGCGCGGAAGCGCCGGTGTCTGTCGGGACTGCCGTGCAGGCGCACAGGCCGCACATAAGGCTTAAGACCAGAAGCAGCAGAAAAATACGATGTTTCATCATCATGCTCATCACGTCCTTTCTGCTGTGAGTATACAGGACGCACCTAAAGAATACTTAAAAGTAATCCTCAATATAAAGCGGCTTGTGGAAAAAGACGCGGTCAAGCGGCGCGGATTCGTGGAACACTTCGAGGCCGGGGAAATACTGCCGCGCCTCTGAAAAATCGCACACGCCGCACAGCAGCGCGGAGAACGTGCTGATCTCCAATTCTGCATCTGGCTGCGTATCTGAGCGGCTGACAGAAATGGCCCGCCCGTTTTCAAACTGGACGGCAAAGCACGCATTGTTTTCCTCGATCTGCGCGTCATGCACCCGGAGCGTGGCGCTTCCGCTGCCGAGGTAGCGCGCGGCGCGGAGCGCCGCCTCCGCGTTCACCACACGCACCATACCGGCGCTTTGCAGTTCCCATCGCACCGCGCCGAGCGACCATTCTGGCAGCAGGTACTGCATGGCTGTGCAGCATGGGAGCGGGAATTTGACAAAGCGGTGGTCGGAAGCAAAGCGCGAGAACAGGTGCATAAGCGCTGCGAAGCCGTCTTTTCCGGAAAAGCGGAGGCGGGAGCAGACAAGATTCCGCCCGTCCGGCTCGTCCTGCTTTTTGAACGCCGCATAACCAAGCGGTTCACCGGCTGCTGAGAACGCGGCATACATAAATTCCTGCTTTGATGCGGGCGCTGCCGAAAGAAGCCAGCGGTAGTCTGCCTCTGCGTGCTGAACCATCATGTTATACTGCGCTTCCCACCTCTCATCGAGCTGCCGGATAGCGGGCAGCAGCATATCGCCGCCTCGTGCAAGCCGGAACGAGCCGGAAAACTCCGCCGGGCGCAGCTGCCGCAGGTCAAGAACGGCCAGATACCGCTGTACACAGCTTTCATAGCCAAATTTCCGGTAATACGCTGTAGAGAACGGATAGAGATAGGAAAAGACATAGCCTTCGCGGTACAGAATGGGCACCGCTTTCTGAAAACAGGCGCGGATACCGCCCGCGCGGCGGTACTGCGGCAGAGAGGCCACGCCGCCGATTCCGCCCATTTTGTAGCGACCGCCGTCAAACTGCACCCGATAGTCTGTCACATAGACTGTGCTCATCATCTCTCCGCTTTCCTCGTCAAACGCGGCCCAGATGCAAGGATTTTTCGCAAACGGTGTCAGATCATTCGGATCAAACGGCGATTCAAAAGCAACGGCAAACAGCTGCGCGGACTGAAGCCGCTCTTCCTTTGTGATGGGGCGTACAAGCATATGCAATGATCCTCCTGATATTCTATAAGAACATCTATCTTTATGTTGGAAACGAACAGGAATTGGCTGCACCCAAGCCTCCTCCTGCCGCGTTCCGCGCGGGAAGGGGAGGTGTTAGCTGCGTAAGCAGCTGACAGAGGGGATGGGCCGCGCAGTTCAGAACGCGCCGAAATTTGCAGGATACGAAATCTCCTCAGCCAGCTTGCTGACAGTTCCCCTTTCAGGGGAGCCTCTTGGGTGCTTACGCGCCACTGACAGTATATCATCCCTTCCGCGATTTGCGTGATGATGTCCTGCGGATATCCTTGCTTTTTTTTGCCCGTTGTTGTCGATGTCGGACAGAGCCGTTGCATGCGAAAAGCAGGGCGTCTATAATCGAATCAGAATAAACGAAAAAAGGAGGGCGGAATCGGTGCGGCAGGCTGTTTTATACTTTGCAAACTGGAATCTGAACCGAAGACCGGCGCGGAAGGGCGAGGTCTGCGCGCTGCCGTGGGACTGCGCGACGTATCTCAATCACGCGTTCTGGGCGCTTGAACCGGCGGAAGGGAAACAGGAGTCGTCGTTTGCCCGCCGTGCCGCGAAAAAAAACGCGCGGACTGCCTGGCACATCGTCTCTCTGCATCCGGAGTGCGACACGGATGACGCATCGCCCAGCGTAATCGCGCCGGGGCTGCCGCGCAATCACTTTGCGCAGTACGCGGCGATGCACAAAAACTATCCGGCAGTGAAAATTCTACTTTCCATCGGCGGTTGGACACGCTGCGGGTATTTTTCCGAAATGGCGTACACAAGGGAGGGGCGCGCGGACTTTATCGAGCACTGCCTTGCGCTTCTGAGCCGGTACGAATGGCTGGCCGGATTTGACATCGATTGGGAATATCCCGCCTGCGAGCGGAAGGGAAACCCTGCCGACCCAGACGGCGACGAAGGCTGCTGCGTCTTTGGAACGGAAACGGAGGACCGGGAGAATTTTGTCCTGCTGCTTGCAGAACTCCGCGCCGCCATGGATGACGCCTTTGGAACAGGAACGAAAGCACTGACGGCCTGCGCCTCCGGCGCGCCGGATACGCTTGCACGGCAGGACTGGGCAGGCGCTGCGCAGTACCTCGACCTCATCAACCTTATGACCTACGATCTATGCGGCTGCTGGGCAGGCGTCAGCGGCCACGCCTCAAGCGCAGCGCAGGCGAAAATCGCCGTACAGTGCATATTGGCGCAGGGTGTCGCGTCCGGAAAGGTCTGCATCGGTTCGCCATTTTACTGCACGGCCATGCGCCTGCGGGAAAAACCTGTGTCTATACAGGCAGCGCTCGGCGCTCCCGTCGAGCCGGAGCGGCCGACGTGGGATACGCTTGCGCAGGAGGATTTATTGGAACTTCTGCAGACGCCCGGCTGGCACAGCGCCTATGACGCGCGGGCAGGCGGCGCGTATCTTGTCTACGACGGGACGGATAAAACATTCAACCGCTGGTTTTTATCGGTGGAGACGGCACGCTCACTCGGGCAGAAGCTTGACCTCATCCGTAATGCGGACTTGGCCGGGATTATTGTCTGGGAAGCAAGCCTCGATACGAAGAATCATTCCTTCGCCGCGCAGCTGCGCGATACATTATTGAGATAAGGTGGGAGAAGCTATGCAGTACGGCCATTTTGACAACCAAAGCCGCGAATATGTGATCGACCGTGTCGATTTGCCCGTTTCTTGGACAAATTACATCGGTGTCGGCGATATGTATGGCGTGTTCAATCACACGGCAGGCGGCTATCTTCTGTACCGTTCGCCGGAATATCACCGCATCACGCGCTTCCGGCCGAACGGCGTGCCGATGGACGGCCCAGGGCATTATATTTACATCCGCGACAATGATACCGGCGATTACTGGTCTGTTTCGTGGCAGCCGGTGGGGAAGGACAAAAAGTTCTATTCCTGCCGCCATGGACTGAGTTATGTGAAATACCTCTGCGATTACAGCGCGATTCATGCCGAGCAGAAGCTGTTCGTCGCCATGGATGAGCCGATCGAACTCTGGGACATCAGGCTCCGCAACGACTCAGGTATCCCACGGAATCTGTCCGTCTTTTCCTATCTGGAATTCAGCTTCCACCAGATTCAGATGGATAACCAGAACTTCCAGATGAGTCTCTACGCCTCCGGAAGCCGATATGAAGTCGGCGTGATCGAAAACGATCTGTATTATGAAGAAAATGGATTCCAGTTTTTTGCGTCCGATTTTACCCCTGACGGTTACGCCTGTCTGCGTGACCGCTTTCTCGGCCCGTACCGCACGGAGCGCGATCCTCTCGCGGTTGAGACAGGCATATGTGAAATTCCCGGCCAGAAGGGCGGAAACCACTGCGGTGTGCTGCAAAAAAACGTGACGCTTGCGCCCGGGGAGGAAGCGCGGCTTCTATTCCTGCTTGGCGAGGGTGATCTCGAGGCCGGAAAAGCGGCTAAGGCCCGCTGGACACCGGAAAAGGCGGATGAGGACTTTTCACGCCTTGCAGAATTCTGGGATAAGAAGCTTTCCTGCCTGCAGGTCAGCACGCCGAACGAGGGCATGAACACCGAACTGAATATCTGGAACCTCTACCAGAGCGAGATCAACGTTATGTTCTCCCGGTTCACCTCGTTCATTGAGGTCGGCGGGCGCGTTGGCCTCGGCTACCGCGACACGGCGCAGGACGCGATGATGGTTCCGCACGCAAACCCTGAAAAATGCCGCAGCCGCCTTGTCGAACTCCTGCGGGCGCTTACGAAGGAGGGCTACGGCCTGCATCTGTTTGAGCCGCGCTGGTTTGAAAAGGACGCGCCGCAGCAGTCGTTCAAATCGCCCACGGTCATTCCGACACCGGATAAGAGCCAGATTGTCCACGGTCTAAAGGACGCATGCGCGGACGATGCGCTCTGGCTCGTCCCGGCTGTTGTACAGTATGTCAAGGAGACGGGTGAACTTTCCTTCCTCGACGAGCCTGTGACCTATGCTGACGGCGGCGAGGAGACGGTCTACCGGCATCTGATGCGCATTCTTGATTTCTCTGCCCGACAGGTGGGGACGCACGGGATCTGCAAGGGTCTGCGCGCCGATTGGAACGACTGCCTGAATCTCGGCGGCGGCGAAAGTGCCATGGTAAGTTTTTTGCATATTTGGGCACTGGACAATTTTGTGCAGTTGGCCAATCGCCTTGGGCGTACGGTCGATGCGGCGCGCTATGAAAAACTCCGCCAATCCGTCACGAAAACCTGTGAAAGCGTCCTCTGGGACGGAAAATGGTATATCCGCGGCATCACCGCCGACGGCCGAAAAATCGGCACGCAGCAGGATACCGAGGGCCGCGTCCATATGGAGAGCAACACTTGGGCGGTTCTGTCCGGTGCGGCCAGCCGGGAACGAGGGCTTTCCGCCATGGATGCGGTAGACGAATATCTCTATACGCCTTGGGGCCTGATGCTGAACGCGCCGTGCTTTACAAAGCCGGACGATGCCATCGGCTTTGTCACTCGCGTTTATCCCGGCCTCAAGGAAAACGGTTCTGTGTTCAGCCACCCGAATCCGTGGGCATGGTGTGCCGAGGCAAAGCTGGGCAGGGGAGACAGGGCTATGAGGTTCTATAACGCGCTTTGCCCTGCGCTGCAAAACGATAAAATCGAAACACGCAAAGCCGAGCCTTATACCTACTGCCAGTTCATCTCCGGTAAGGCGCACACAACCTACGGCGAGGCGCACCACCCGTTCATGACAGGCTCGTCTGGCTGGGCATATTATGCCGCGACGCAGTATCTGCTCGGCGTGCAGCCGGACTTTGACTGCCTGCGCGTCAACCCGTGTATCCCGGCGGACTGGAAGGAATTCACCGTCGTGCGCCGTTGGCGCGGTGCGGAGTATTATATTCATGTTACGAACCCGGACAGTGTGCAGAAGGGCGTCAGGAAAATTCTGATAAGCGGCAGACCGGTCGAGGCACTGCCGGTGCTGCCTGCGGGCAGCGTGTGCCATGCGGAAGTTATCATGGGAGGGGCAAACAGATGATTCATTTCGGTACCGGCGGCTGGAGAGCCGTCATTGCGGACGAATTCACCAAGGCGAACATCCGCCTGCTCATCGCGGGCCTTTGCAGCCTCATGCACAAGGAGGGACACGACGGCGCGGAGATCTGCGTCGGCTATGACCGGAGGTTTTTATCCAAGGAATCTGCCCACTGGGCGGCGGAGGTCATGGCGGGCTATGGCTTCCGGCCCTATGTCATCAATCGTTCCTCGCCAACGCCGCTCATGATGTTCATGGTCAAAAAACGCGTCATGCCCTATGGCATCGCAGTCACGGCCAGCCATAACCCGGCCATCTATAACGGCATCAAGGTCTTCACCGCCGGAGGCCGCGACGCGGACCGCACCGTCACGGACAAAATCGAGTCCGAGATCGCCCAAATTGACCCGGACAAAATTCAATCCATGGACTATGACGCCGCCGTCGCGGCAGGCATGATCACCGAGCACAACCCGACGAACGAATATATCGACAGCATTCTGTCCGCCATCGACGTCGAGGCCATCAAGAACGCGCAGCTGCGCATCGCGCTCGACCCTATGTACGGCGTCAGCCAGACGAGCTTGAGCATGATCCTCATGACCTGCCGCTGCGATCTTGAGATCATCCACGACCGCCACGACACACTCTTCGGCGGAAAGCTTCCTGCGCCGAATGAAGACACGCTCGGTCCGCTTGCGGCAGTCGTTATGGACCGGTACCGCTGTGATCTCGGCATTGCAACCGACGGTGACGCCGACCGACTCGGCGTGATCGACGATCAGGGCCAATTCGTCCACCCGAATAAGCTGCTCGTCCTGCTCTATTATTACCTCGTCAAATACCGCGGCTGGCAGGGCCCCTGCGTACGCAACAATTCCACGACCGTCCTGCTCGACCGCGTCGCGGCGGGACTGGGGCAGAAATGCTATGAGGTTCCTGTCGGCTTCAAGTGGGTGTCGGCCAAAATGACGGAGACGAATGCCATCATCGGCGGCGAATCGTCCGGTGGTCTTGCCGTTCGGGGGCATATCTCCGGCAAGGATGGAATCTACGCTGCCGCGCTGCTCGTCGAGATGCTGGCCGTGACCGGCAAGAAGCTTTCCGCGCTCTACCGTGAGATCGAGGCGCAGTACGGCGCACTCAGCTATGCCGAGGCGTCCTTCACCATGACCCCGGCCCGCAAGCTTGCGCTTCAGCAATATCTGTTTGAACAGCACGCCTGCCCGGAATTTGAATGCGTTGACCACATCAGCCGCGAGGACGGCTGCAAGGTCTATTTTACGGACGGCAGCTGGGTCATTTGCCGCTTCTCCGGCACAGAACCACTTCTACGCATGGCCGCCGAGGCCGAGACAGATGAAAAAGCCCAGTCCTATATCCGGACATGGAAAGCTTTCCTGTCGCTCTGAACATAAAACTGACCAACCTCCCCTTACTGCGCAGGACACGGCAGGGGGAGGTTTTGCTGCTGCTGGGGGATTTTGAAAAAGAGGACTTGACAAATTAAATACATTTAACTATAATTCATAACTCGGTTATGAAACGAGGAATCCGATATGAAAGAGAAAAGCCCGGTCCAGCGAATCTGGGAGTTGGGCGAAGCGGAGCACGGCGGCCTGATTGCGGCCGTTGTGCTGGCTGTTGTTGGTGTGGCGTGCGGCATGGCGCCGTATTTTGCGGCGGCGCGGATCATTGCGCTGCTGCTGGCAGGCGAAACGGCGTTCAGCATCTATGCGCCATGGCTTGCGGCGGCATTGTGCGGGTATCTGCTCCGCACTGCGCTGTATAACGGTGCGCTGTCCGTCTCCCGCCAGGCGACGTTCCGCATTCTCAAAACCATCCGACAGAAGCTGCTTGCCAAGCTGCCGAAGCTTCCGCTCGGAACAGTCGTGGACACGGCCAGTGGCAAACTCAAGCAGATCATTGTCGATCAGGTGGACAGCATGGAGACGACGCTGGCGCACCTGTTCCCGGAAATGACGGCCAACATCACGGCTCCGGTTTTGACGCTTGTCTATCTGTTTGTGCTTGATTGACGTCTGGCGCTGCTGTCGCTCGCGGTGTTTCCCATTGCGTTCGTGTTCATGATGTCAGTCATGGGCGGCTATGCGAAGGACTACGAGGGCGCGGTGCAGGCAACCAACGAGATGAGCAGTTCCATGATCGAATACATCAACGGCATTGAAGTCATCAAGGCGTTCAATCAGGGGAAGACCTCCTATGCGCGGCTGGCGGAGAAGGTGCGGGCGAACGCGCAGTATTATTTCGACTGGATGCGCCGCAGCCAGCTTGGCATGTCTATGGCTTACGCCTTCTTTCCGGCGCAGATGCTCACGGTTCTGCCGTTCGGATGGCTGTTCTACACGCACGGCACGCTGAGCATCGGAACCTTCCTCACAGTCATCATTCTCTCGCTCGGTATGTCCGGACCGATTGTTGCGGCGTTCAACTTTGTCGATACGCTTGCGCAGGTCGGAACGACGGTGCATGAGGTGGACGAGATTCTGAACGCGGAGGAGCAGACGCACGCCGAGACGCCCGTGCACTTGGAAAACCATGCAATCGAGGTACGGAATGTACACTTCGGTTACCACGACGATCAGGAAATTCTGCACGGCGTCAGCCTTTCTATCCCGCAAAACAGCATGACTGCGCTGGTCGGTCCCTCCGGCTCCGGTAAGTCAACGCTTGCCAAGCTGATCGCAGGCTTCTGAGATGTCAAGTCCGGCACGATCACCATGGGCGGTCACGCTCTGAAGGAAATTCCTCTAACGGAACTTTACGCGCAGGTTGCATTTGTATCGCAGGACAATTATCTCTTTGACGACACGGTTCGAGAAAATATTCGTATGGGCCGCCGCGACGCGACAGACGCGGAGGTTGAAGCGGCGGCGCAGGCCACAGGCTGCGGCAGCTTTATCGCGGGACTGGAGCATGGCTTCGACACCATGGTCGGCGGTGCAGGCGCACATCTATCTGGCGGCGAACGGCAGCGCATCGCCATTGCACGGGCCATGCTCAAAAACGCACCCATCATTGTGCTCGACGAGGCGACAGCTTACATTGATCCTGAAAACGAGGCGGTCATCCAGAAGGCAGTGGCGCGGCTGGTGGCGGACAAAACGGTTACAGACATAGAAGCAGTCTGTATGATACTTGCGAGAGCGGAGTATCTTGTCCTCCCGCAGAGAACAAGACCAAAGAAACAGGTGGAGGGCCGACAAGAATTGTCGGCCCTCTCAGTCTGTCAAAAAACCATTGTTTTCCTATTTTGTGTAGGGTTTCCGAGGCTGGCGG
>ERZ779869.4268-NODE-4268-length-10328-cov-2.786625_pt1 | contig 10328 bp, 10 predicted proteins | sample MGYA00511557_ERZ779869 | MGnify/ENA primary metagenome ERZ779869 (study PRJEB29588, sample SAMEA2154620) | human gut metagenome | biome: human gut; feature: human-associated habitat; material: faeces | place: Denmark | collected 2008/2010 ...
CCGCCGCTCGGCGAATGAAGGTTCGACTTTTCACGGTCAAAATATCGCCCGCGAAGAAGGAGCGACGCAACACCCTCTTTAAGCGGGATGCCGAGGTAAGCCCCCGCGCTCCAGCGGTCGTCCCAATCGCTGTCGGTAAACTGCGTGCGGTCAATCGAAAGCGACCCTGTGAACTGATTGACATGCTTTTTCATGATGATGTTCACCGCGCCTCCGATGCCGTCGGAACCGTAAATGGTCGAAGCAGGACCGCGCATCACTTCAACGCGTTCCACTGCCCCGGGCGGCGGCATGAAGATGCCGCCCGCTTCAAAGCCGTTCAAGCTGTTCATGGCAGAGTCCGAGTTCTGTCGGCGTCCGTCAACCATGAGCAACGTGTAGTCCGAAGAGAACCCGCGGATATAAATCTGCGAAGTGCCCATCTTGGTAGTCGTGATGTCTACACCAGGCACATCACTGACAGCCGTGCCGATATCGCCGATCGGCTTTGTCATCAGTTCCTTGGAATCAATGACGGTGATGGAAGCCGGCGCTTCCCGCGTGTCCTGCGCATAGCCGGAAGCAGAAATAACGGAGGTGTCGAGCGTGGTATAGCCGTCGTCGGCCGCCCAAGCGGCGGAAACGGCAAGTGCAAGCGGAAGCGCTGCCAAAAACTTGTGGTGATGCATGATTGTGAGAAAAACGGTCAAAACAACCGTCTAGAGGATTGAGGAAATGGGCATTAAGGAACCGCACGCCGTCCATTGAGGCGGGATTCGTCTGGATGAATCGCAGTCTATTGGCGGTCAATGCGAATAATTCTCACCATCACCTTGCATAAAAAAGTTTCTTTACAAAAGAAATTTCCTAAATTTTCAATGATTTATTATCGATATAACGTCAAAGCTTGACGGATGTGATTTGCAGATTTTTTCTATCGCAAACACCGAATTTTTCTTATTAATCAATATCTGCTCGAGCAGCCTGAACGCCGTTGGTTAAGGCCGACAAGCGCTGCTTTATTTGTTTACATGCGAGGCATTGGTCCGTTTACCCCTTGGAACCCCTGCGCTTTCAGCGAATCCAGAAGAAACCCATTGGGGACTTAGGGCCAAAGAAGTAAGCATTAAAGAAATGCAAAGATGGGGATCTCGCTCAAAATGGGCTGCCGTTTCTAAGATGCTTGTTTATCCGCAGGATAGGGAAACTGACGTTACGGCCGCCTCGTCTGAAGCATTTGTCAAGTATTCAATCATCTATCGGATATTTTTAACTTTTATCCGTTGTTTACTCGTGCGGTCCGTCACGTAAAGATATGTAAGCCGTGAGCAAGGTTATGTATCGAGAAGCGTTCTCATTTACCTTTGGGTTCGGTACAGTTTTGCTTCTGTTTGCGCTCAAACACATCACCCGCGACGACTTCCGGTCACTGCGGCACGTTTGTCTCTATGACCCGATCTACCTGCATCCTTCTTGTGCTGCTCACGCTGATGAGCGTTCTTTCGCTCTTCGTGGGTGCCGCTGACATCACGCCTGCTGACGTGCTCTCGGGCGATATTGAATCGCTCGAGCTCATGCTGATTTCCCGCTTGCCCAGACTTCTGGCCATTCTCTGCACCGGCATGGGCATGAGCATTGCGGGCCTCATCATGCAGCAGCTCTGCGCCAATAAATTCGTGTCGCCCACGACGGGGGCGACCATCTCTTCGGCTCAGTTCGGCATTCTCATTGCGCTGCTCTTTTTCCCCGATTCAACCCTTTGGTCGCGTGCGCTTTTTGCTTTTGCTGCCGCGATTCTCGGCACTTGGACGTTCGTTTGGTTCATTCTGCGCATGCCGATGAAAGATCCTGTGATGGTTCCGCTCGTCGGCATCATGTTCGGCAACGTGATCGGCGGCGTGACGAATTTTCTCGCCTACCGCTTCGACATGACCCAAGCGCTCTCCACCTGGCTTGTGGGACATTTTTCGCTCGTGCTCCGCGGCAACTTTGAGCTGGTCTATCTGGTCCTCCCGCTCATTGTGCTGGCCTGGATTTTTGCCAAGCACTTCAACATCGTCGGCATGGGCCGCGATTTTTCGAAGAACCTCGGCGTTAACTACACGCTCGTCCTTTTCAGCGGTCTCACTATTGCCGCGATGATCACCGCCGCGATTGTTTCCGTCGTAGGCTCCATTTCCTACATCGGTCTCATCGTCCCGAACCTCATCGCGATCTTCAAGGGCGACGATCTGCGCTCCACTCTGGCTGACACAGCGCTTTTCGGCGCGCTCTTTGTCCTCTGCTGCGACGTCATCGGACGCCTGGTTATCGCCCCCTATGAACTGCCGATTGAACTCATCATCGGCACGATCGGCAGTCTTCTCTTCATCGCGCTCATCTTCTACAGACTTCGTTTTGGGCGCATGTCGCTCGACAAAAAGCAGCTGCTCAGACTTTTTGGTCTTGACCGCCGCACACCTGCCTGCGGAGGCGCCAAATGACTTCCGACACCTTCACCGCCAACCCGCTCAAGACTGCCAGTTCGAGTGAAGTTGCCGCAGCCGCCTCGTCACTCAAAATTCAGCGCTCCCGCCGTCGGCGCATGCTTACCCGCCTAGGCTGCCTCATCGGTCTCGTGGTTCTTTTTGCTGCGCTCTACCAGTTTGCCTTCGTGAATCCGAAGTTTTTCAGCTATGCCATGAGCATCCGTCTGCCGCGCCTGATTGTGCTGCTGACGGCCGGCACGGCCATTTCTGCGGCAGCCCTCATTTTCCAAACGATCATCCGCAACAACATTGTCACGCCGTGCCTTCTCGGCATGAACTCCCTCTACCTGCTCATCCATACCGGCGTGGTGTTCTTCCTGGGATCCGGGAGCGAATTTGCCACTAACCCGGTCTATGCCTTCGCGGTCGACATCATCGTGATGGGGACGGCGGCGAGCTTCATCTACTACTCGATCTTTCAAAAGACCGGCGGAAATGTTTTGTACGTGCTGCTGATCGGCACAGTGCTCACGACATTCTTCTCGAGCATGCAGAACTCGCTCACCCGCATCATGGATCCGAATGAATACGATGCGCTCCTCAATTCGCTCGTGGCGAGCTTTACCAACGTGAATGCTGCCTGCATTATCCCAGGCATTGTGCTGCTTGCCCTGCTCGCCTGGTGGCTGCGCCGCGATCTGTCCATTCTCGATGTCATCAGTCTCGGCCGGGAACAAGCCATCAGCCTCGGCGTTGACTACGAAACGACGCTGCGCCGTCTGATGGTGGGGGTTGCGCTCTGCATCGCCGTTGCAACGGCTCTGGTGGGACCGCTCTCCTTTCTGGGTCTCATCACAGCCAATGTCGCGCGGCAGATGTTCACCACCTACCGCCACACCTACCTGATTGCCGGAGCCTCCCTCGTCGGCATGCTCGTGCTCGCCGCCGGACAGTTCATTGTTGAACACGTGATGGTCTACAGCGTGCCGGTGAGCGTCTTCGTAACGATTGGCGGCGGCATTTACTTCCTCTATTTGATCCTCACGCAAAAGTGACCGAGTCCTTTTGCAACGTATTGAATTCTTCTCCATGCTCAGCATCAAGAACCTCACGAAGACCTATGAAGACGCAGCCGTAGTCGACGACGTTACGATCGATCTTCCTCCGGGCAAGGTGATCTCACTCATTGGTCCGAACGGCGCGGGCAAATCGACCGTTCTCGGCATGATCTCCCGCCTGATTGCCCGCACAGCCGGAATCGTGGAATTCAAAGGCCGCGATATTACGCATTGGGAAAGTCGTGAACTCGCCAAGCATTTGGCCATTCTGACACAGGCCAACTTCGTGCAGATGAAACTCACCGTGCGCGAACTCGTCGCTTTCGGGCGTTTCCCGCATTCAGGGTCTGCGCTGTCGGCCGACGATTGGACCAAGGTCGATCAGGCCATCCACTACATGGAGCTCGAAGCCTTTGCCGACCGCTTTATTGACGAAATGTCGGGCGGCCAGCGCCAGCGCGCCTTCATTGCAATGGTGCTCGCTCAGGACACTGAGTATGTGCTGCTCGACGAACCCACCAACAATCTCGACATCTATCACGCCACGCAGATGATGAAGCTCGTCCGGCGCCTTTGCGATGAGCTGGGCAAGACCGTGATTCTGGTGCTTCACGAAATCAATCTCGCGGCGTTTTATTCCGATGTGATCTGTGCTTTCAAGGATGGTCGGATCGCCGCACAGGGAACCGTTGACGAAGTGATGACGCCCGAAAACCTCAAGCGCATATACGGCGTCGACTTTGAAATTCACCGCATTGACGGCAAACCCCTCGCCATCTTCCACTGACCCCTTTCTGCTGGCCCCGCTGGTGCTCCATTGGGAGCAGCCCAATCCATCCCCTCCATTTCATTTCACGCTCTTCGGGAGTTTTTTTCAATGAACGCCACCCGCCGCACTGTTCTTATTGCCGGCGCTCTAAGCGCAATCACCGCGCTGAGCTTCTCTTCTGCCGTTTTCGCTGCCTCCGACCTCGTTGAAGTGCAGTCGCTCAACGCAGCCAATAAACCGATTACCGTCGCCGTTCCGAAAAATCCCCAGCGCATCGCCGTCGCCGATTTTTCCGTGCTCGACACGCTCGACCATTGGGGCTTGGGCGAGCGCATCGTGGCGCTGCCCCAGACCACGGCGCTGCCCTACCTTCCGCAGTATTTCAAGAAGTCCAAGAAAGTGACCAATCTCGGCACGCTCAAGGAAATCGATCTTGAAGGCTTGATGGCTGCTGAACCCGACGTGATCTTCATTTCCGGCCGACTCGCCAAGAAGTATGACGAACTCTCGAAGATTGCCCCCGTCGTTTTCATGACAGCTGATCATGAGAAAGGCACCTTCAAAAGCTTTTCGGACAACTTAATGAATCTGGCCAAGATTTTCGGCAAGGAAGCCGCCGCTCAGGCCGACATTGATCATTTCACCGGCCGCATCGACTGCATCCGCGCCGCATCTGCCGGGAAAACTGCCGTGGTGGGACTCGTCACCAGCGCCCACTTCAACCTCTTGGGCAACAAGGCCCGCTGCGCACTGATCGGCAACGAGTTCGGCTTCCAGAACGTTGCTCAGAACGCCAATGCCAACCACGGCAACGAAGCGTCCTTCGAACTGCTCCTGAAGCTTAACCCTGACTACATCTTTGTTCTTGACCGCGACTCCGCCATTGCCCGTCCTGGCGCCAAAGTTGCGGCCGACGTGATGAACAACGAGCTTGTCGCCCGCACGAAAGCCAAAGCGGAAGGTCACATTGTCTATCTCTCTGCCGCCTCCTGGTACCTCGCCGACGGCGGCTACACCTCGATGAACCTGCAGTTCCAGGACATCGAAAAAGCACTCGGCCTTACGAAGTAATATTTTGGAAAATACCATGCAGATCTCCCGCCGCCAACTTCTTGTCGTCGCCAGCACCGCTTCGTTCGTCGGTTTCTCTGGCTTTTCGCTCCAAGCACTTGCCGCTGAACTCACTCTCCCCTCGGTCGGCGCCGACAAGAAGTTCTCTGCCGTTCCGGTTCCTGCGGATCCCAAGCGTCTTGCCGTTCTGGAATACTCCGTCATCGAAAACCTTCAGGTACTTGGCCTGAGCAACCGCATCAAAGCGGCCGTTCAGACCCGCAATCTGCCTTGGCTCTCAGCGCTTCCTGCAGACTGCAAGCTCGTCAAAAGCGTTAAAAGCGTAGATATTGAAACGGTGAGCTCCGTCAAGCCTGACCTCATCTTCATTTCAGGCCGCATTTCACGCAATATTGATGCTTTCAAACCGATTGCTCCCACCGTCTGCCTGATCCCCAATAAGGCTGAGGGCTGGAAGAGCTTCCGCGGGAACTTCCTCGCCTTGGCGGAAGTTTTCGGTAAAAAGGCGGATGCAGAAAAACGGCTTGAACCGCTCGAAAAACGCCTCTCAGCGCTGCGCAATAAGGCTGCAGGCGAACGCATCGCCGTCATTATGATGGTGAACGGCCGCATGATGGCCGCTCCCGCCGGTGGTGCCGCTGCACACCTCGGAGCAGACTTCGGCTTCACCAACGTCAAGCCCAAGCCCACTCAGCCCGCTGCGCCCCGCAAGGCTCCGGCTCCGGGAGAGAAACCCAGCGGAAATAGCTGCCGGCAACGCAAAGACGATCGCTGAACTGGCAGCACTGAAGCCGCACCGTATCTTTGTGCTCAATAAGGATGAAGCGATCGGCATGCCCGAACCCAATACGCTCGCGAAAGCCGTGGCCGATCAGCCTGAATGGGCAAAGCTCGATGCCGTCAAGGGCCATCGAGTTCATGAACTCACGCATGCCGCTTGGTACCTTGCCGACGGCGGCCTCCTTTCGATGGACAAGATGCTCGCTGACGCTGAGCGCGCGCTCGGCCTATAACGGCTCCTTAATTAAAAACATTAAAGCCCGCATTTGCTCAAAAGCACTGCGGGCTTTGTCGTTTCAGCGGCGTCGACGATTACTTTTGCAAAAGGTGAATCTTCGAAAGCCGCGAGATAGCATCCTCGAGCACGCGATCATCCCCCTTCGCAAAGTGGAACCGGATGTAGCGATGAACCGGTTCGCGGAAGAAGCTCGAACCCGGCACCGCACCGAGCTTCACTTTTTCAGCCAAGTCGAGGCAGAACTGATAGTCGTCGTCATAGCCGAATTCACTGATGTCCACCAAGACAAAATACGTGCCCTGCGGGCGGAAATATTTGAGGCCGAGCCCGTCCAGGCCGGAGAGGAAAACCTCACGGCGATGCGTATATTCGGCCTGAAGCTCCTCGTAATAATCGTCGCCGAACTTGAGACCTACGACCGCAGCTTCCTGCAGCGGCGCTGAGGCGCCGACAGTCAGAAAGTCATGGACTTTACGCACTCGGTCGAGGGCTTCGGCCGGCCCCAGAACGTAACCCAGGCGCCAGCCCGTAATGGAATAAGTCTTCGAGAGCGAATTGCAGACAATCGTACGCTCGCGCATGCCCGGCAGTGCCGCGAAATAGGTGTGCACATTGGGTTTATAGATAATGTGCTCATAGACTTCGTCCGTAATGACGAAGGCATCGAATTCCTTCACGATTTCTGCAATCTTGAGGAGTTCCTCACGGGTGAATACCTTGCCCGAGGGATTCGAAGGATTACAGAGAATGAGCGCCTTGGCCCCCTGACGGAAAGCTGCGCGCAGCTCTTCGGGGTCAAAATCAAAGGACGGCGGCTTGAGCGGCACAAAAATCGGCTGAGCCCCCGAAAGGATGGCATCCGCCCCGTAGTTTTCGTAAAAAGGCGAAAAAATGGCCACCTTGTCGCCGGGATTGATCGTTGCGAGCACCGAAGCCATCATTGCTTCCGTACCGCCGCATGTCACGCAGACTTCGGAATTCGGATCATATTCCAGTCCGCTGAAGTGCTTGACCTTTTCACAGAGCGCTTCGCGAAAGTTCTGCGCACCCCAGGTCGTCGCATACTGGTGCGGCCCTTCAAAAGCCACTTTGGAGAGACGTTCAAGGATGGGTTCGGGCGGGTTGTAATCCGGAAAGCCCTGAGCCAAATTGAGAGCACCGTATTTTGCGCAGACGCGGCTCATGCGTCGAATGACGGAATCGGTAAATGTGCTGCTGCGGTCGCTCAACGTGATCATCGGCGTTCTCCAGAAATCTTGCTGCGTAGTTTTTATTGTGGCGGCGCATCGTCAAACTAAGCGTTGAGCCCATGCGCCGTCCTTTATTTCACTACTTTTATTTCCGGTTGCGGCAAGCATGAAAGTAATACCTGCCAAAGCTCAATGGAGCTTAGGAGGATGTTTAGTCTGCGACGCGTTTGGCGAGCTCCGGAGGATAGCGGTCACCGGCAATCGGCATGGCATCGAGCGCACTGCGAAGCACTGCGAGCTCCTCAGGCGAAAGCACCACATCAGCTGCGCCAATGTTTTCTCTGAGCCGCGCTGACTTCGTCGTACCGGGAATGGGCGCGATGAAATCACCCTGAGCAAGAACCCAAGCGAGTGCAATCTGCGCGGGCGTAGCACCGTGAACTTGGGCGGTTTGACGAACCAAATCCACAACGCGTTCATTGGCTTTCAGATTTTCAGGCTGAAAGCGCGGAACAATGCTGCGGAAATCGTCAGCGCCGTAGGACGCATCGGCATGAATCGTTCCCGAAAGGAAGCCCTTGCCGAGCGGGCTGAACGGCACGAAACCGATGCCTTCCGCTTTTAAAAGCGGCAGCACCGATGTTTCCGGTTCGCGCCACATCATGGAGTATTCGCTTTGCACCGCAGTGAGCGGACAAACCGCATGTGCCCGGGCAATCGTCTTCACGCCGGCCTCCGACAATCCCCATCCGCGAATCTTGCCTTCACGGATGAATTCAGCCATCACGCCTGCCACCTCTTCGACGGGCACTTTGGGGTCAACGCGGTGCAGATAATAGAGGTCAACATAGTCCGTTTTAAGCCGCTTGAGAGAACCTTCAAGCGCACGGCGGATGGTTTCCGGACGCGCATCGAGCCGCTGCTTGCCATCAACAATCTCGATGCCGCATTTGGTAGCGATGACCGTCTGCTTGCGCAGTCCTTCCAGAGCTTCGCCCACAAGTGATTCATTGGCATACGGGCCGTAGCATTCCGCGGTATCAAAGAACGTGACGCCCTGATCAAGTGCTTCATGAATCAAGGCCTTCATCGCTTCAATGGGACGAGCCGGGCCATAACCGTGACTCATGCCCATGCAGCCCAGCCCAATAGCCGACACGGCAATGCCGCTCTTGCCTAACCGACGTGTTTTCATAAAAATTCAGCTTTCCAGTGAGTTAAAGGGAGTGTTTGACGATCTGCACTTTATCGAGCTGAGAAGCTCTATAAATGAACAATCGGAGCAGCCTTTTGCCCAATCCTTTCGTTTTTTCATTCCGCTCGGATACCCAAACGCGCTCTTTTTCGGCAATACTGCTGCGTACGCCAAAGTACCTCTGCTGTCCTCAGATTTCTCAAAACAGCGAAAGTCATCGAAAGGCATCGAAACTCATGAAAAGCAAAATATTCCAGTCTCTGAAAACTGCCGCTGCGGTCTCCTGCGCACTTTTGGGCGCAGCACTCCTCACCGCTTGTTCTGACGGCAAGAAGGTCGGTGACGTCTCTCTCGGTTTTCTTACCTTCAAAAACATCCAGATCGACGCTTTCATTGACCCTCAAGTGCCTGGCGTAACCTGCCATGCAGCCAGTATTGAGTCTCCGCTGACGCTCGCAGATCCTTCAGACAGTTCCGTTTCTTGCCGTCAGACGGGCGAAATCACTCAAGCCATGATTGATGCCATCGACAAAAGCAAGGACGGCGAAGTGATCTTCACCAAGTCTAAGAGCATCTTCTTCAAATATATGAAGATTCGCCGCATCTACGATGCCGAAAATCAGACGCTTCTGTATGTCTCGTATTCCACCAAGGAAACTTCGGGAAGCTTCAAACACAGCCTTTCGACGGTCCCGCTCTGGGGTACTGAAGCCTACAAGAAGCCCCTGCCGCCTTTGGGAGACGCCAATCAGCAATAATTCTGATTGCTCCCAGCAATAAAGCGTGTCGATCTGCAACGAATGATGCCAATGGACTGACTGTTTTTTCTCTGATCCTCCATCCGCATTTAAGCTGCGGCAGAACTTAAAACACGGATTGACCCGTACAGGGGCCTCGCCAGTCGAATGGAGCGCGCTTCTCCTCACTCATCGCGAACGTTTCCCATTCTCGCTAGAATGCCTCGCATCACAGTTGCACGGCTGGTGTTTCGGGCGGTTCCCTCGTCAGCATCAGGCGCTGCGCATCTATAAGAGAAGACCTATGCTTTCTGTTTCTGAGATCCGTACCCTTATTAAGGAACGTCCCGGCATTTCCCTTCGCGATCTGGCTTTGCACTTTCGCGTCTCCCCGGGCATGATGGAGATGATGGTTTCGAAGCTTGTCGACCGAGGCGATGTGGAAACCGTGGTGCCGACATCCTGCTGCGGCGGCGACTGCGGCTGCTCATCGGAAGACCATGGCAAGCATTACAAGCTCACGCTGAAAGCTTTCCGCGAAATGGAAGCCTAATTGCAGAGCAGCTTTCTTTAGAAACAATTATTTGCACAATTAAGAGTTCAGCACTTGCTAAATACTCAACAAGTGTGCATAATTAAATTCTGTTGTGGTTCAGGTGGTCTTTCGTTTCCGAGAGACATCACTCGAACAGAGCCGCTGGAGGGAGTCCTCGCGGAACAGACGTGTTGCAAAGTCTGCTTTCGAACTCAAGAGGAGATGCTCAAGGAAAGCCGCCGGCCACAAACGAAACCGACAGGGTGCGATGAATTATCGCGCCCTTTTTGTTTTTTCGGCCGCCGCAA
>ERZ779869.4269-NODE-4269-length-10327-cov-4.023072_pt1 | contig 10327 bp, 7 predicted proteins | sample MGYA00511557_ERZ779869 | MGnify/ENA primary metagenome ERZ779869 (study PRJEB29588, sample SAMEA2154620) | human gut metagenome | biome: human gut; feature: human-associated habitat; material: faeces | place: Denmark | collected 2008/2010 ...
CCTGCCCGCCGCCGTAGCCGTTGCAGGCGGGATGCTGGGCATCAAGCCCCTTATCACCATCCAGGACGGCAAGGTCGCCATGGCCGGCAAGGCCCGCGGCCTGCCCGGCGCCTACGTGGCCCTGTTCAAGAAGGTCGAGGAGATGGGCGGCATCAATCCCGCCTTCCCGGCGCTTGCCGGTTACACCGTCTCCCCCCGTGAGGTGACGCCCATCCAGACCTACCTGCGCGACAACCTGCAGCAGGAAGACCTGCTGGTCCGCCAGATTGGCTGGGTCATCGGCACCCACGCCGGCCCCGGCGCTTTCGGCATCGCCTTCTTCGACAAGACCCTGACGCTGGATCTGTAATTCCCCAGACGCAAAAACGAGGAGGCGCCTCTCTTCGAGGAGGCGGACCACGGAACGCCCGCGACCGCCCCGCGGCCGAATGACGACGAACAGCTGATCGAGCTGATGATGAAAAAACTCGGGGCGGAAGCGACCCCGGAGGAACCCGCGGCAATTCCATCCACCCCCGCCGAGGAACCGGAACACCGTCAGGAGCAGCGCCGCAACCGGCGAGACCGCGATTTCAACGGCAACCGGAACAACAATCGCAACGATCACGGCCGGAACCGGGAGAACCGCAACAACAACAACGGCAACAATAACAACAACAACGGCAACGGCGGCGAGGAGAACATCCGGCAGGCGGAAGGGCAGACGCGCGACCATGTCGTTCCCAGTTTGAACATCTCGGAGCTGCAGGAAAAGTCGATGCAGGAACTGGCCGCGATGGGCGCGGAGCTCGGCATCGAAGGAATCGGCGCACTGGACAAGTCCACGCTGGTCTGCGAAATTCTGCGGGCCAACGCCGAAAAATGCGGTCAGATGTACGGCTCCGGCTACCTGGAGGTGCTTCCGGACGGATTCGGTTTCCTGCGTTCTCCGAGCTACTGTTACCTTCCCTGCTCCGAGGATATCTATCTGAGTCCCTCGCAGATCAAACGTTTCGCGCTGAAAACCGGCGACTTCGTGGCCGGACAGATCCGCACGCCGCGGGAGAAGGAACGTTTCTTCGCAATGCTGAAGGTCGAGAGCATCAACAACGATTCGCCGGAACGTAAAAAGGAGATCATTCCCTTCAACAGTCTGGTTCCCTACTTCCCGACCCAGCGGCTGGTGCTCGAACACGACCCGGCCGACTACTCGACCCGGATCGTCGACCTGGTCACCCCGATCGGCAAGGGACAGCGCGGCCTGATCGTCGCGCCGCCGCGGACCGGCAAAACCGTCCTGCTCCAGAAACTGGCCAACAGCATCCGGGCGAACAACCCGGAGGTCAAACTGATCATCCTGCTGATCGACGAACGCCCGGAAGAGGTCACCGACATGAAACGCAGCGTCGACGCCGAAGTGATCAGCTCCACCTTCGACGAACCCCCGGAACGCCATGTCCAGGTTGCGGAAATGGTCATTGAAAAAGCCAAGCGCATGGTCGAATACAAACAGGACGTGGTCATTCTGCTCGACAGCATCACCCGGCTCGCCCGCGCCTACAACACACTGCAGCCGCACAGCGGCAAGATCCTGACCGGCGGCGTCGACGCGACCGCGCTTCACAAACCCAAGAAGATCTTCGGCGCGGCCCGGAACATCGAGGGGCACGGCAGTCTGACCATCATCGCGACCGCGCTCATCGAAACCGGCAGCCGGATGGACGATGTGATCTTCGAGGAGTTCAAGGGAACCGGCAACATGGAGCTGCATCTCGACCGCTCCGTCTCCGACCGCCGGATCTACCCGGCGATCAACGTCGAGAAGTCCGGCACCCGGAAGGAGGAGCTGCTGCTCCATCCGGACGAGCTCAGCAAGGTCTGGATTCTGCGCAAGGCGATCAACGGGGTCCCGCCGGCGGAAGCGATGGAACTTCTGCTCGGCCGCCTGAAGAAGGTCAAAACCAACATCGAGTTTCTGCTGACGCTCCAGCCGAACGCCAACTGATGAACGCCAGAGCAACCGGGGAGATTCGCCATGATGGAAAGCCGTAAAAAAAACAGCGCGTCCGCCTATCTGTTGTTTTTCGTGCTGATTCTGACCGTTGCGGCGGCGGCGGTTCTGCTGCTGCCGGTCTATCGCGACTATCAGAAAAAGAAGGCGGAAGAGGAAAAACTCCGGGAAGAGCTGGCGGACCGCAAGGAGACCAGCGCGGCCTTGAACTCCGAAGTTGCCGGACTCAGGAATGACCCGGAGGAGATCGAAAAGGTCGCACGGGAGAAGTTCGAACTGGTTCGGGACGGCGAAACCGTGATGCGTTACGACTCCCCGAAAAAAAACAAATAATGTTGAAAAAGCGGAAGTTTTTCTGTTGAAATTATCCGGATTCTCCATATATTAATGGATAAAACAATCTTTTCTGTATCAACCTGTAGCGGAGGAAGGGTTCCGGCTGTGAAAAAAAATCTTTTTGTCATTCTGATCGGTGTGGCGGCGTTGCATATTGTGATTTTCGGAGGTCTTGCGGTCGGCGGCTGCAAGACCCCGGTGATGGGAGACCGTACCTTTGTCGCCGCCCCGGTCGATGATTCCGCCGCAGGAGAGACCCCGGCTCCGATCCCTGTGAACAACACGGTTTCGCAGCCGCAGCAGCAGGCGCGGCCCGCGGTCCCGACCTACCAGCCGATGGAGCCGGTGAAAACCCAGCCGCTGACCGATCGTTCCACTGCGGTGACCCCGGGCGCGGGCGAGTCCTCTTACGTGGTCAAGGCGGGAGACACCGCCAGCAAAATCGCCAACGCCCATGGCGTGAGTCTCGCCGCTCTGCGCAAGGCCAACAACATGACCATGGCCCAGGCCAACAAACTCCGGATCGGCCAGAAACTGGTGATCCCGGCCGCCGGGAAACCGGTGGTTGCCAATTCGGGAAAGAAATCGGGAGCATCCACCCGCAAGACGCAGTCGGAATCGGTTGCACCGGTGCTCGGGGCTGACGGCACCTATACGGTCAAGGCGGGAGATTCGCCCGACCGCATCGCGCGCCGGTTCAAGGTGAAAACCGACGATCTTCTGAAAGTCAACAACATCACCGATCCCCGCCGGCTTCAGATCGGCCAGAAACTGGTGATCCCGGGCAAGGGCGCGGCACCGGAGCAGACCACGACGAATGTCGCGGCAAAGAATGCGGGGACGCAGACGGAGAGTCCGGCCAATAATGCGCCGGCTCCTCAGAAGGATGAGCCGACCAGTGCGGATCTCTCGCAGGCGCTGGATGAAGCGGCCAATGCGCCGGTGTCAGCAACTGGAACCGGCAGTGAATCTTCCGCCATGCAGGAGTCGGCGGCGGCCGGCGGCGACGCCAATGCGGCGGCGGCCAATTACGAGGTGTTGATTATCGATGAAGACACCACGGTGGAAGAGCTGGCCAAACAGTACAACACCACGGTGGAAAACCTCCGCACATTCAACGGCAGCTCGATTCCGGCGGATGGCAAGCTCAAAGCCTCCGACATCATCTTCGTCCCGAAGAAATAATCGGATCCGCAGATGCACGGGCGTCCTTTCCGGGACGCCTTTTTTTTATGCGCATCTTCCTCCTCCCGGCGGCCGGACGGATGAAAACCGGGAAAACACGGTCATGCCCGTGAAGTTAATCTGCGCCCCTGCCTGGAAGGGGGCGTAAAAAAAGCGGAACAGCTTTCCGCATTGCGGCCAGACAGTTCCGATCTTCGGGGAAACTCGAATTCCCCTTGCGGATTACTTTTTCTTGCGGCGGCGGGCGTTGATCTCCTGCCGGAGGCGGGCCATCTCGATCGCCGCCAGCCGCCGGGTCTCCCGCAGGTTGACCGAGGGCGCCGGCAGCTGGATCTTCATGGACTCCAGCGTTTCCAGGATGATCTGTGAGACCGCCAGGTTGCGGAACCACTTCGAATTTCCGGGGATGACGAACCACGGCGCCCGTTCGGTGGAACAGCGGGTCAACGCGATTTCGAACGCCTCCATGTACTGATCCCAGAACTGCCGCTCGGGGTAATCGTTGCTGGAGATTTTCCAATGTTTCTCGGGACGCTTCAGCCGCCGCACGAAGCGGAACAGCTGCTCATCCTTGGAGATGTGGAGGAAAAACTTGACGATCCGGGTATGGTGACGACTCAACAGCTCCTCGAACTCATTGATCGCCTGGTAGCGGTAGTCGATCTCCTCCGGCGAGGCGAGCTTGTGGACCCGTTCCACCAGAACCGCCTCATAGTAGGAACGGTTGAAGATCACCACCTCGCCCTGCCGCGGAGTGACCGGGTGAACCCGCCAGAGAAAGTCGTGCGCCTGCTCCAGCGGCGTCGGCGTCTTGAACGACTGCACCCGGCACCCCTGCGGATTCATCGCGGCAAAGACATTGTTGATGGTGCCGTCCTTTCCGCCGGCGTCAAGCGCCTGCAGCACGATCAGCAAAGACTGTTTGTTCTCGGAATAGAGATCGCTCTGCAACCGGGCGATCCGGTGGTTGTTCCGGGCCAGCAGTTCGAGGGCGGCCGCCTTATCGGTGAAGTTGAGCTTCTCATCCGGATCCCGGTGGGAGAGCGCCGCCTTCTCGCCAGGTTTGACGATGAATTTCGAGTAGAAGCGATTCATACCGTGCCTCAATATTTCTTGAGCAGCGAAAGATTGCGGTCAATCAGCCGGTTCAGTGTGCGAACCGACTCCGCGGAGCGCCCTCCGTCCGGCGGTGTATTCAGGCAGTAGTCAACCAGCCGGTCGACGCTGGAAACCGCCACATGCATGCGGGTGTCGCTCGAAGCGTAGTAGATGTAGACCTTTCCGTCGTCATCGGCGATCCATCCGTTGGAGAAGACCACGTTGGAAACGTCGCCAATCCGCTCCTTGCCGACAGGAGCAAGGAAGTATCCGCCCGGCGTGGCGATCGGTTTGGAGGGATCTTCAAGACTGGTCATGTACATGTAAAGCACGTAACGGAGACCGGCCGCACAGCCGCGGACACCGTGGGCGAGATGGAGCCACCCCTGTTCCGTCCGGATCGGGGCGGGGCCTTCCCCGTTTTTCACCTCTTTGATGGTGTGATACTTGCGGAAATCGATAATGGTCTCGCTCTTCACCTCGGCATGTTCGATGTCATCGACCAGCGCCCAGCCGATGCCGCCGCCCGAACCGGCGTCGATGAAGCCGTCCTGCGGCCGGGTGTAGAAGGCGTACTTTCCATTCACGAATTCCGGGTGAAGCACCACGTTGCGCTGCTGGCTCTTCGATTTGAGATCGGGAAGCCGCTCCCAGGTCTCAAGATCGCGGGTCCGGGCGATTCCGGCGGCCGCAACCGCGCTGGAGAGGTCGCCCGGCGCGGCGGCCGGGGCCGGCCGGTCGGGACAGAAAATTCCGTAGATCCAGCCATCCTCGTGGGCGGTCAGACGCATGTCGTAGACATTGGTGTCGGGATCGTCGGTCTCGGGCATGGTGATCGGATAATCCCGGAAACGGAAGTTGTCGACGCCGTTCGGACTCTCCGCCACGGCGAAGAACGACTTGCGGTCGACGCCCTCGACCCGGACCACCAGGCAGTAGCGGCGGCCGAGCTTGATCGCGCCGGCGTTCATGGTGGCGTTCATTCCGATTCTCTCCAGCAGCATCGGATTGGTCCGCTTGTCGAGATCGTAGCGCCAGAAGACCGGAGTGTGCGCCGCGGTCAGAACCGGATGCTTGAACCGGTTGTAGACGCCGTTTCCGGCGCACATTGAATTTTTGCGGCTGATCAGTTTCTCGTGTTCGGTGAAGAGCGCGTCGACTTTCTTGTAAAAACTCATCTCACAGTCCTCCTGGAAATTGAACCCTTCGAAAGCGGAAACGGCAGCGACGGAAACATCGCACCGGCCCGCCTGGAAATAATATTCTACCCGAGTCTCAAAAAAGCAAGAAACCGTTATGAATTTTTAACAATTCCGGTTGAAAATGTCCGTTTCCGCGGTAAATTTAAGGGAAGCTTTTCATGCCGGCCGGAAAGTTCGGCTCCACGGGATCCACCTCCCGGCGGCCACCCGGACAACCGGCGGCAAACCTGTGGCGGAGGAAATGATGGCGGAACAGAATTTCGGCGCCGTTCCGGAGGCCAATCCGGGCGGCTACAACTTCGGAACCTTCGGCGGAGTCTACACCCCCGCGCTTCTGACCATCCTCGGGCTGGTCATGTTCATGCGCATCAACTTCGTGCTGGGCGAGGCAGGACTGTTCAGAACCATTCTGATCCTGGCCATCGGCGCGAGCATCACCTTCGCGACCGGCCTGTCGATCGCCGCCATCGCGACCAACACCGAGGTCAAGGGGGGCGGAGCCTACTACCTGATCAGCCGGGTGCTGGGACCGTCGTTCGGGACCTCGATCGGACTGACGCTCTTCATCTCGCAGACGCTGGCGATTCCTTTCAACATCCTCGGCGCCTCCGAAGCGATCATCGACGGCTGGCCGGAACTCCGCCCCTGGTTCCCCCTGGTCAACACGGTGCTGGGGGTCCTCCTGATGCTGCTGGTCTGGAAAGGGGCCGACTGGGCGATCAAGGCGCAGTATTTCATCATGGGAGTGCTCGCGCTGTCGGTGATCTTCTTTCTGACCGGCCCCCTCGGGGAGTTCTCCTGGGAAAACCTCCGGACCAACTGGGGTCCGGTTTCGGATTCCGTCAATCTCGTCACCTTTTTCGCCATCTTCTTCCCGGCGGTGACCGGCATCATGGCCGGGGTGAACATGTCCGGCGACCTGCGCGACCCCCACCATTCGATTCCGCGCGGCACGCTGCTGGCACTCGGGACTGCGGTGGTGCTCTATCTGATCCAGATCGTGGTGGCGGCCGGCTGTTTCGACCGGCAGGAGATGATCGACCATCCCTATCTGATCCTGACCCGGAACTCGCTGTTCGGAATGGGGTTCATGGTCTTCGCCGGGGTGCAGGCGGCGACCCTCTCCACCGCACTGGGCTGGCTGCTCGGAGCGCCGCGGGTGCTGCAGAGCCTCGGCGTCGACAACGTCCTTCCCGGAATCGGCTTCTTCCGGGCCGGAGTCGGTCCTCAGAACGAACCGCGCCGGGCGATTCTGCTGACGGCGGTTCTGGTGCTGCCGATCCTGATCTGGGCGGGATACATCGGCAGCCGCGCCTCCGGAACCGCGGATTCGCCGATCACGGTGATGTCCGAACTGGTCTCGCTGTTCTTCCTCTTCACCTATGCGATCATCAACGTGGCGGCGTTTGTGGAGTCATTCGGAGCCAATCCCTCGTTCCGCCCCCGTTTCCGGGCGTTTCACTGGACGATCGCACTCTACGGGGCGGCGGCCTGCGTCGCCGCCGCGTTTCTGATCGATCTGACGCTTTCGACCGTGGCGCTGCTGGTGATCATCGCCCTTTACGGCTTCATCCGCTACCGCAACCTGGAGATGAGTTACGGGGACGCCCGGCGCGGCTTCGTCTATTCCCGGATCCATTCGCTGCTCCTGCAGCTGCCGAAACTGCCGCTCCACCCGAAGAACTGGCGGCCGACCATCGTGGTTCTCTCCAGCGATCCGGAACGGCGCGGTCAGTTGATCGAATACGCGATTCTCTTCAGTCAGCGGCGCGGGATTCTGAGCGTGATTCAGATTCTGATCTCCGACGATCCGCGCCACATCAGGGATCGCCGCACCCCCCGGCTGCGGGCGTTCCGCGAACTGGCGCGGCAGCGGAACTGGCCGATTTTTCCCACGGTGGTCATCGCGCCGGAATTCGACGTGGCGCTGCGAATCATCCTGCAGAGCCATTCGCTCGATCCGATCCGGCCGAACATCGTGCTGATGGGGTGGCCGACCCGGGAAGAGCGGGTGCCGCCCTTCTTCACCCACCTGCACACCATTGTCGAGGACTTCCGCCGCAATGTGCTGGTGCTGATCAACGAGCGAGACACCTTCACGCCGCAGCGGTATGACGGCGGCACCATCGACATCTGGTGGCAGAGTTCGGCGGGGGGGTCGCTGATGACGATTCTCGCCTATCTGGTCCAGCTTGACCGCAACTGGCGCAAGAGCGTGCTGCGGATCTTCCTGCCGATGGACCGGGAGAAGGAGCGGAAAATCCGCAAGGTGCTCGACGCGGCCCGGATCGAGGCGGAACTGGTCCGGATCGAGGAGGATGCCAAGCTCCGGATCGTGGTTCCCCGTTATTCGACCGGAGCGGAACTGGTCTTCATCGAGTTCCCCGACTACAGCACCACCGACGAGCGGCGTCAGCGCATTACGCATCAGCTGATCCGGCGCGATTTCAAGAATCTGCCCCCCTGCTTCCTGGTGGTGTCGAACGGCGAAGCGGATCTGCTGGCGTAAGGGAGGGCAAAACGGCCCCGGGAAAATCATCGATCGGGAAAGGATGAGTTGCAAGTTCGGAAATTCCATGACGCTGCGGCGTCCGGTCTGACAAGAGGATTTCACCATTTTCATATTCATTCGACTCAAGAGGTAAAAAATGAGCGTATGGACCAACTTCGTTCCGATTCTGGCTGCCGTAGAGACCGCGCCGGGAGCGGCGCAGTCGTTCGACTGGATCACTCCGGCCACCTTCGTCCTGTTCACCGGGCTGGTCGGTCTGCTGACCTGGATCTTCACCCGGAAATCCGACGTCTCGACCAACGACGGCTACTTTCTGGCCGGCCGGTCGCTGACCTATCCCTTCATCGCCGGCTCCCTGCTCCTGACCAACCTCTCGACCGAACAGATGGTCGGACTCAACGGCGACGCCTTCCGGTACGGACTCTGTGTCATGGCCTGGGAGGTAGTCGCGGTCATCGCACTGGTCATGATGGCGCTCTTCTTCCTGCCGCGTTTTCTCAAAAGCGGCATTGCGACGGTGCCGCAGTACCTGGAACTGCGGTTCGACCGGGGCACCGGTTCGATCGCGAACATTCTCTTTCTGATCGCCTACATGGTGATTCTGCTGCCGATCGTGCTCTACACCGGGGCGAAAGGCTTGATCAGCATCCTGGATATGCGTTCGATCCTGCCGATTGAGAATCCGTTGCTGATGCTCTACGTGATCGTGGCCATCATCACGTTGGTCGGTTCGCTCTACGCCATTTTCGGCGGATTGCGCTCCATCGCCTTCTCCGACCTGCTCAACGGGATCGGGCTTTTGACCGGCGGTTTCATGATCGTCTATTTCGCGCTGGATTTCGCCGGCGCCGGCGAGGGAATGTGGGCCGGACTCCACAATGTCCGCACCTACGACCCGACCATGTTCAACAGCCTCGGCGGACAGCACGACGGTGTTCCCTTCACCACGCTGCTCTCCGGCGTGCTGATCATCAACGTCTTCTACTGGTGCACCAACCAGCAGATCATCCAGCGTACCTTCGGCGCCAGTTCTCTTGCCGAGGGACAGAAGGGAGTGCTGCTCACCGGGCTGCTGAAGCTGCTCGGCCCCCTTTATCTGGTGCTTCCCGGACTGATCGCCTTCTACCTCTTCCAGCAGGGACACCTGCCCGGCCTGGTGGTCAACGGCCGGGTCGATTCCACCTTCGCCTACGGCGCTCTGGTCCGCCTGGTGCTGCCGCCGGTGCTGACCGGATTCTTCGCGGCGGTGATGGTCGGCGCGATTCTTTCAAGCTTCAACTCGGCGCTGAACTCCACCTGCACGCTGTTCAGTCTCGGTCTCTACCGCGAATATTTCAATCCGAACGCGACCGACCAGCAGGTGGTCCGTTCCGGGAAATGGTTCGGCTGGATCATCGCGTTCATCTCGATGGCGATCGCGCCGCTGCTCGACAAGGTCGACAGCATCTTCACCTATCTGCAGCAGATGAACGGAATCTACTTCATTCCGCTCCTGGCGGTGGTGCTGGTAGGCCTGGTCTCCCGCCGGGTGCCGGCGGCAAGTTCGCGCTGATCGGAGGGGCGGGCTTCATCGCCTTCTGCTACTTTGTGCCGCCCTTTGACCGGATCGTCGCGGCGATGAATGAGTACATGTTCCTCGGCAGCGTCTTCATGTACCTGGTCATCGGAATGTTCATCTGGGGGGCGATCCAGCCGCGCAAGGAGGAGTTCGAACAGGTGGACGCCAAGGTGCTCGACCTGACCCCCTGGAAACATGTCCGGCTGGCGTCGGTGCTGCTGCTCGCCGTCGTCGCCCTGATCTACATCTTCTTCGCGGATACCTCGGTCTTCCCGTCGAAGGATCAGATCAAGCCGCAGCAGAAGGTGTCGCTGGTGGTGGAGAAAAGTCCGGTGACCGGCCTGCCGGAATCCTCTCCGGTGCCGGTTCCCGGTGACTGATTCCGGACCCGGCCGGGGCGGCAGAGAGCGGGCGCATGCGCAAGATCATCCATATTGACATGGACG
>ERZ779869.4271-NODE-4271-length-10326-cov-9.274559_pt1 | contig 10326 bp, 6 predicted proteins | sample MGYA00511557_ERZ779869 | MGnify/ENA primary metagenome ERZ779869 (study PRJEB29588, sample SAMEA2154620) | human gut metagenome | biome: human gut; feature: human-associated habitat; material: faeces | place: Denmark | collected 2008/2010 ...
AGTTAACGTAATTCCTCTAGATAACTCAAAAATGACGGTGATAGTAATAACAGATAAAGGCTTCGTTGAACATAAAACAATAGATGTTCCTGGTATCAGCCTTGACGAAGTCAAAAAAACGGTTACTCTTATAAACAATTTAATTATTGGAACACCGATTGATGAAGTTTCTTCTAAACTTGAATTTGAAGTAAAACCAGTTATCGGTAATTATGTAAGAGAACATGAATTACTTTATAATGTTTTCTACAACGTATTTACAAGTTTTACAAATAAGAATGTTGATGTTGTTGGTAAGAAAAATATCCTTAAGCTACCTGAATTTAACAGTGTAGATAAAGTAACAAAAGTTCTTGATAAACTTGACGATGAAACGATAGAAAATATTATGGAAAAAGATGATTCTAACGATGTTAAAGTTTATATTGGAAAAGAAAGTGATATTGACCCAGATATGACAGTTGTTAAAACGAAATATAGAACTGACACAGAAGAAGGTACAATTGCTGTCATAGGACCCAAAAGAATGGAATATGATAGGGTTGTCAATCTCTTAGAATTTATAAAAAACAATATTGAGAATAAGTAAGGAGATAATAAATGAACGAAGAAAACAAAGAAAAGAAAGAAGGAATGAGGCATTTATCCCTAACAAATACCTTACTGTTACAAGGCATATTCCGGAAATTACGGGTGCATTTATCTTCAAACAATGCACCGAATCGCACGATAAAGGTCTTTTGGAGTAGTAAATCGTCAGATAAGTCTCTATTATCAACTATACACTAATTAAGATAATATACTGATTATAAGATATATAATATTTATTCGCGTGACGACCACGAATCAGTCATCACTCTCACCACGCTTGTCGTCACTCCCTGTATCCCTTTGCTGGAAAGGGATACAGAGTGATTGGTGACGAGTGATGACAAATTATGCAAAACTCTGAAACAGAAATAATGCAAATGCTACCTACCGGCAGACAACAAGATTGTCCCAGTCTGCAAGCCTTTGGCTTTGGCTTCAAAAACAATTTCACCGGACTGTTCCGTGCTCTGTACGATAGCCGTTAACTGTCCGCTGAAAGCCGGCATCTTGGGTAAATGGAAAAGGTCGAGGCTGGTGGCATCGCCATTGGCTGCCGCACGGTAACGGCCGGCTCCTTTTACAGAGAAAGAGATAAGACGATTGTCCGACGGACAGAGATTGCCGTCTTTATCGACAACGCGGACGGTGATGTAGGCAAGGTCTTTGCCGTCGGCAGTAAGCCGGGTGCGGTCGGCAACCAGTTCCAGATGATGAGGTTTGCCGGCGGTACGGACGATTTTCTCTTCTGCCGGTTTGCCGGAAGCATCATAAGCCACGACTTTCAGTTCGCCCGGTTCATAAGGAACATCCATCCACATCAGGCGGTAGCGGCGTTGCAAGGCAAGCGAGTCCTTGCCTTGTAAGGCTTTGCTCTCCGATGCCGTCAGTTTGCGTTGCTTGCCGTAGCTCTTGCCGTTGACGAAAAGTTCCGCAGTGGGATAGCTGGTATAAACAAAGACGGGAGTATTCTCTCCTTCCCTGCCCGGCCATGTCCAGTGCGGAAGGACGTGCAGGGTGTTTGCGGTCTTGTTCCAGATGCTACGGTACAGATAATAGCGGTCTTTGGGCAGGCTTGCCAAGTCGATGATGCCGAATACGGAACTGTGGCTGGGCCAGGCATCCGTGTCGTACGGAGAGGGTTCGCCCAGATAGTCGAAACCCGTCCAGACAAACTGCCCGATAGTCCAGTCGTAATCATCGGCCAGGGCAAAGTCCTCATCGGGCACATTCGACCAAGAGCAATACTCCACATCATACCCCGAAGACTGGTGGTCGGCATACGTTGCCCCTGCCCGTTTCTCTACCGGGAATTTATAGACTCCGCGGGAACTTACGGTAGAGGCGGTTTCCGAACCGAGAATGATATTCTGCGGAAGTGCGTTGTAAGACTCCACATAGCGGTGGGCGCGGTAGTTGAGACCGGGAACGTCTATCATAGCGGCGAAACCGTTTTCCAGGACACAAGACACCTGGTCCATACCGCAGGTAACAGGGCGTGTGGGGTCTTCGCGGTGGCATATATCCTGCAGGAAAGAAGCGACTTTATAGCCCTCGGCACTGCACTGCGTAGGCACTTCGTTGCCAATGCTCCACATGACCACACTCGGATAATTACGGTAATGGCGCAACATATTCACCATGTCCCGCTCCGCCCATTCGTCGAAGTAACGGTGATAGCCGTTATCGCATTTGGCAATATCCCATTCATCGAAAGGCTCTATCATCATCATAAAGCCCATTTCGTCGCAAAGCTCCACCAGTTCCGGAGCCGGCATGTTGTGCGATGTACGGATGGCATCGCAACCCATATCCTTCAGCAGCGTGAGCTGGCGGCGGAGAGCAGCCACATTGACGGCAGCCCCCAAAGGCCCCAGGTCGTGATGGTTGCAGACACCCTGGAACTTACGGTGCTTGCCGTTCAGGAAAAAACCTTTGTCCGCCACAATCTCTATGCTACGGATGCCGAAACGGGTGGTATATTCGTCCACCAGCCTGCCGTCGGCATATATCTTGGAAGACGCCTTGTAGAGCCGGGGTGTCTCCGGCGACCATAAAGCGGGAGCATCTACCAGGAAGTTCTGCTCGAAAGGCTGCCCGTGGTTTATTTTGCGGGTGTTGTCTTTGACGGCAACCACCTTACCGTCCGGCGATATAATCTCGGTCACAATCCGGATATGCTTGTTTCCGGCATTGGCAATCTCCGTACGCAAACGCACGGAAGCATACTTGTCCGACACGTGCGGGGTGGTAAGCTGAGTGCCCCACACCGGAACGCATACCGGTTCGGTCGTCAGCAGGCGGACATTCCGGTACAACCCCGCACCGGGATACCAGCGCGAAGACTGCGGTTTGTTCTCCAACCGCACGGCAAGTGTATTGGGTTTTCCGTCCTTATATATATAAGGTGTGACATCGCAATGGAAAGAGTTATAGCCGAAAGGCCAGAAGCAGGCTTCCTGCCCGTTGATATAGACACGGGCTTCGCTCATGGCTCCGTCAAAAACCAGTGTAGCCTGTTTGCGGGCGGGAACGGTAAAGGTGGTGCGATACCAGCCTACGCCTACATAAGGCAATCCGCCCGTGCGTCCGGTCTTTACCGAAGCCTGTTTTTCGAAATTCTGCGTGACGGCTACTTTCTGCAAATCGTTGTCACGGTCGAACGGTCCGTAAATGGCCCAATCGTGAGGCACGGTTACCGCCTGCCATTGCTCATCGTCATATCCCGGGTGAGCAGCTCCGGATATATCTCCCCGGAAGAACTTCCAGCCCTTTTCCAATAGCACTTCGGTACGCTGCGCCATAACGGCCGTAAAGAGGAAGAAGCAACAGATGCCCGTTATCAGTCTCTTATTCATAATTATACTGTTTTACAGGTTATTTAAACGCATCCATAATCACCGTAGGGCGGCCGTCGGCAGTAAACGCTCCCAACCGATACTGGCTCGGCTTGCACTCCGGCTCCCAATAGAACACACCCTTGCAGCGTCCTCCGGTATTCTCCCGGCTTTCCTTGACGATGCGTTCCAACTGCCGTTTGCCTTCGGCAAGGACAGACGCACTTGCCAGATTGCCCTTGTCATCACCGCATTCCATGCCGGTTTCCACTATCATCACATCACAATCATACTTGGCGCCCAACGCCTTGATATTCTCCATGCAGTCGGTGATAATGTCATCGGCGGTATAATCCGACTTCTCCATCCGTGTCCAGTAAGGATAAAGCGACATGCCTATCATATCCCACTTCCCGTTGTGTTTCTTCAGCTCATCGAAAAACCAGTTGAACAGTTCTTTATCCCAACCGTTGTCCAGATGAACAATCACAATCGCATCGCTGAAGACTGACTTCACCGCATTGTAGCCCTCAGTGATGAAATCGGCCAAATTACTCCAGTTTGCGGGATACACGACTTTATCCGACGCCGTTGCCGGAGCGTTTTTCAAGTCACGCTCTTTCACATCATAGGATGCACCGCTCAGCGCCACATTCTTATCCCACAACATACCCGGACGTATTTCGTTGCCCACTTGCACCCATTTGGGAGAAACTCCCGCCGCCTTCAAGGCCTGAAGCACCGCTACCGTATGGTCGCCGATGGCTTTCTTCAGTTCCGGCAGCGTTTTGTCCTTCCATGCGGCAGGCTTGTTTTGCTGGGCGGGGTCTGCCCACCAGTCACTATAATGGAAATCTATCATTACGTCCATTCCCAAATCCTTCGCCCTCTTGGCTTTGGCTACGACATCGGGTGTATTGCACCAGTTGCCGTGCTCTGCCGGGTCTACCCACACACGCAGACGAACCGCATCCAGTCCGCACTCCTTCATCAGGGCAGTGCATTCAAGCTGCTTGCCGTCGGCATTATAGAAGCGATGTCCGGCTGCTTCCATTTCCGTAACCCAACTGATGTCGGCGCCTTTGGCAAAAGAATCATCTCCGGTGCCGGGAGTCTGCTCCGGTGTCGGAGACGTTCCTTCCCTATCGTTGTCAGCCGTGTTCTTGCATGCGATAAAAAGGCATGCAATACTCAAAAAGAAAGTAATAAATTTAATGTGTTTCATGATTCCAAGTATTATAGTAATATAACATTCATTGAAGCAAGGCATCCCGTCTGCCCCATTAAGGCAATTCATACGATACCGTCCTACCGCAAAATTCCCCCTGCGGCATAGGTACTTCTATCGTTTCACCGTTATAAGTAAGCGTTATTTTCTTCAAAGCCGCATTCATGCAGGCATCCGTCACTGTAAAGACGGACTTTCCTGCCACCGTCTTTATCATTACGGTACAAGGTTCAGAAGCTGTAAGCGACACACCGCCGGCCTGCAAGCCATTGTTGCCCGGATAGAACACCGCCTGCAACAGTTTTTTGTCTGCCGACTGCACCGCCTGTACCAAAGAGTCATTCCTCAGCACACGGAAAGGCAACCGGGCGGACGGAGTGCCCTTTCCCGTATACACGGTATAACCGTACGTATCATCCACGGGCGCTTGTCCGTGGTCAATCCACAAACGGAGAATTTTCACGCTATCCGGCAGATTCTTCTTACCGGCATTTGTTTTGTTGTGCAGCACCCAGTTCGCAGGACGCGTTTCGCAGGCTACGAATGCTTTCCGGCTGTATTCAGGAAGAACGCGGTAAGCAAATTGCCCCTCCTGCACCAGCCAGGGTGTGTTCTTGCCTGAGATTTTCCAGGTATGCACACCGGCTGAAAGAGCCGTTTTCTTGCCTTTCTCCAACAAACAGACATCATTCAGCAAGGCCGTCTGGTCGATAGTGGTACGGATGTGTCCCGGCTGTCCGGACTGCCTGTTCGTCACACCCGCTCCCAAGGCAACCATATAGTCTCCCTGAATAAAATAAGATTTATAAGCCTTTACGCCATAAAGCACCTCGTTACAGCCGGCACTGCTGCCCCGGTCGTTCACACCCTCTTTCTCCGAAGCATTCATTTTCTCGAAAATATATCCCGCCACTGCATCGCCGCTACCGTCCGTGGCTGCTGCCGCATAATTATGCTTACTGCAATAGCCGCGCCAGTTAACTACCGGTTCCAGACGCTCCATGCCTTCGCGTGCGGTTACTCCGGGAGATGCCGTTACGTCCCAGCCACCCATGATGGAGCGATATTCGTTGCCGCTGCGCTGAAACAAAGTCATACCGTCCGTAGGGTAGAAATTATAGGCATCGGCAAAGTTGGGCGCACTCTCCAAACCGTCACAACGCACGGAAGCCATATTCACCATTATGTGGCAGTCGGGGGTTTTCTTTATCAAATCATCGTTATTAAAGAACCAGCGGGTTCCGGAATACATGCCCGGAGCGTATCCCGCCATCCGAATATGCTTTTCTTTCACTTCTTTCCATAACTGCCGTAACTCCGCCTGCTCGGTTTCCGTAAAAGCATCCATCCAGTCCGTCAGTACTTTATTCAGCATCTTTGCGTAAGGAATCTCTTTTTCGGCAGCGGTATAGACATACGAGCCACGGTCCAGACAAGGCAAGGTAAATCCTTTATAGTAGTACCAGTTTCCACCGCGCAGAAAGTTCAGGATAGCTTGGGCATTTTCCCTGCTCAGACGTTCCGCCCACGGTGTCCCCTTCAGCATACCCAGCATATTCAAGGCATTGAAGGTTCCGTCTATGGGATATCCCCAAATCAGGCATTGCTTGCCATGTCCCCACCCTGCACCGTCGGCAGTAAAACCTTCGGTCCAGAAAGAATCGTGCAGAGTAAGCTGGGAAGTCACGCTGATACCTCTCCGGCAAACTTCTGCCAATACATCCACCATAGGCACCGAACCGTACATTGCAGCTACGGGCAATAGCGAACGGTATGCCAACGCGTTGCCGCCCACCCACCATACATGATTGCGGAAACGTTCTATCGAGACAACGTTCTTGTCGGTTTCATCATGACGCAACGGCTGCGTATAGGCTTGCAGCCCCAATACCTTCAGCATATCGCAAGCGGCCTCCAGCAAAGGAGTTGCACCGCCGCGTTCGGCAAGCTCCATTTTATCCAGCCAGGCGAAATAGATGTTTACCGCAGCCGTAGGAATGGCAAAGCAGGAAGCGTGAAAACGGGAAACGGCGTTCGAGCGTCCGGCTTCCAGCATGCCGTAGTACACCACCGCTTTCAGCACTTTGTCGCTCAACGACTCGTCTGCCGTCAGCGTACCGCGGCGGTATGCGTCGGCAATGCAACACAAGCGGTCAAGAGCGTTTCCGATGAAAATGCCCACCCGGTCATCGGCCGTTGTATGAAAGCCCTTCCGATAGGCATTGCTACGTTCGAACTCAGCTTCCAAAGCGTCCATATCCGAAAATGTCCCCTCCGGCGTAAGCAACTCCAGACACCTGGCGGGCGGCACGGACATGTTCACCTTAGACAGCCTGTAAGGATGCTCATGAAAATAAACACGCAATTTCTTCATTGCCTCCAATTTTACACTATCGGTGCAGAGGCGCGCCTCGCGGTAATAACGGCGATAGTTATCGAAAGCAAACTTAACTTCCTGCTCTTGGGCAGAGGCAGCCAATGCCGGCAAGCATAGGCAAAAAAATAAAACAAGTCTCTTTATCATAGTCAGTCAATACATTATATTAATAAAGGCCGGTATGATGATTAAAAACCGGTTGAGAAAGACAGCCTCTAAACGACTCCCTGAAAAAATGCCGGACAAAATTCAAACAAGCTCTAAAATCTTTATTTGAACATGATAGCGATACCACATTTTTCAGAGGATAAAGTTACGGAGATTTATCGTATAGCAAATGATTTTTACCGGGAATTTACCGTGCAACGGGCAAATACATGGTTGCAAACAGTATATGCAATCGTTTGCACAAACTTATAATCCGATATGTATCAACAGAAAAGTTTTATTAGACGCATTCCGCTATTTTTGCAGCAGGATAAATAAGAAGCCCGGCTACGGTCTTCGTATATCTTCCTATTTTTATTACCTTTGGCTGAAAATTGAAATCATACTGATGAACAAACCGCAGATAACCATTAAAGATATTGCCCGGGCATTGAATGTCTCGCCGTCCACCGTGTCGAGAGCGCTCAAGGACAATCCGGACATCAGCCGGGAAACCCGCGACCTCATCCATGCCTACGCCCGCGAACATAACTACAAACCCAATGTGCTTGCCGTGAACCTCCGTTCGAGCCGCAGCAATACGATTGGCGTGATTGTGCCCCAGCTGGTGCATCATTTCTTCTCGTGCGTGCTGAGCGGCATCGAGACAGCAGCGGCCAAAGCCGGCTACAACATAATCGTGGCCCAAAGCAACGAGTCCTACGAACAGGAAGTCAAAATTGTCCACTCTTTCCTTGCCGCCCGCGTCTGCGGCGTCATAGCCTCCCTTGCCAAAAACACGGAGCAATACGACCACTACCAGGAGCTGCTGAACAACGACATACCGATTGTGTTTTACGACCGCATCTGTACGGAGCTGAAAACGGAACGGGTGGTTGTGGACGACTATGCCGGCTCGTTTGCCGCCGTAGAGTACATGATTCAGACCGGATGCAAACGCATCTTCTTCTACGGAGCATCTCCGCATCTGGAGATTACCAAGAATCGGCGGAACGGCTATCTGGATGCCATGAAGAAATACAAAGTGCCGGTGGACGACAGCATGATAAAGCTGTGCGACAACCGTGAACGCGCCATTGCCATAACGCCCGACCTGCTGGAGAGCGACAACCGTCCCGACGGTTTCTTCGCCATCAATGACGAAACGGCATCGGGCATATTGTATGCCTGTAAGCTGGTAGGACTGAAAGTGCCGGACGAGGTTTCCATCTGCGGCTTCACCGACGGAGCCATCGCCCAAAGCACCGACCCGAAACTGACCACCGTGGAGCAGCACGGAGAAGAAGTGGGCAAAAGCGCATTCGGCATCCTTACAGACAAGCTGAACGGGCACGAGGGGAAAAGCACCAACAAGATTGTACGGACAAACCTGGTGGTAAGGGGAACGACCAAATAAAAACACAACCGAATTCATCTATAAACTAATATCATAAAAAACAAGAGAGCAATGAAAGTAAAACCCGATTTAAGTTTCTGGAAACTATGGAATATCAGCTTCGGTTTCTTCGGCGTACAGATTGCGTATGCCTTGCAAAGCGCAAACATCAGCCGTATATTCTCTACTTTAGGAGCCGACCCGCACAGTTTGAGCTATTTCTGGATATTACCGCCGCTGGCAGGTATCATCGTGCAGCCCATCGTAGGAGCTGCCAGCGACAGGACATGGACACGGTTCGGACGTCGCATTCCCTACCTGTTCATCGGTTCGCTGGTTGCGGTACTCGTCATGTGCCTGCTGCCCAATGCCGGCAGCTTCGGTATGGCGGTGAGCACGGCCATGATTTTCGGTCTGGTATCGCTGATGTTTCTGGATACTTCCATTAATATGGCAATGCAGCCGTTCAAGATGATGGTAGGCGATATGGTGAATGAGAAACAGAAAGGACTTGCCTATTCCATCCAGAGTTTCTTATGCAATGCCGGCAGCCTGGTGGGCTATCTGTTCCCGTTCATATTTGCGTGGGTAGGTATCAGCAACACGGCGCCCCAGGGGGTAATTCCCGATTCTGTAATCTACTCGTTCTATATCGGAGCCGCCATTCTGATATTCTGCGTTATCTATACAACGGTCAAAGTCAAGGAAATGCCGCCTGCAGAGTATGCCGAGTATCATGGGATCACGGAAGAGCAGGAACATGAGAAAGTCAATATGCTGAAGCTGCTGGTAAAAGCGCCGAAAGCCTTTTGGACGGTAGGGCTGGTGCAGTTCTTCTGCTGGTTCGCCTTTATGTTCATGTGGACATACACCAACGGAAGCATCGCCGCAAATGTATTTGATGCTCCCACCGTTGAGAATACGGTAAATGGAATCACAAAAGTAGTTCTCGACACCAAGAGCCTGCAATATCAGGAAGCTGCCAACTGGGTAGGCGTACTGTTTGCCGTACAGGCTATCGGTTCCGTACTTTGGGCAATCTGCATCCCCATGTTCAAAGACCGCCGCTTCATTTACGCGCTGAGCCTCGTGCTGGGCGGTATCGGATTTATATCCACCTATTTCGTACACAGCCCGTATGTGCTGTTTGTATCTTTCCTGCTGATAGGCTGCGCATGGGCCGCCATGCTGGCACTGCCTTTCACCATCCTGACCAACGCCTTGTCCGGCGGACACATGGGTACGTATCTCGGACTGTTTAACGGAACCATCTGCATTCCGCAAATCGTAGCAGCGGCGTTAGGCGGAAGTATTCTGGCACTGTTTACGCCAGAAGGGATGCTTCCCCCTGAAATAAACATGCTGGTAACGGCGGGTGTGATGCTTATAATCGGAGCCGCCTGCGTATATTTGATAAAAGAGACCAAAGGAGAAAGGGCGTAAACAGCTCCTCTCCTCACCGATGAATATATGCTTCCTCATCGGTAAGAAGGTGTAAAATACACTTGATGATTTCTTTTAGGCACGGATTACACGGATTGACACGGATTTATTTTATCTCTTTTCCGTGAAATCCGCGTAATCCGTGCCTAAAAAGAAATAAATAGCAAGCGAATTTTAGTTTTGACACATTCTTCTTTTTTCCGCATCCTATTTGTTTTAAGGGGGGAAAAACGAAACGTATCAATATGTGGTTATCCTGAAAATGGCTGATTGCTTTGGTATTCAAAATGTTATGGTTGAATAGAACAGA
>ERZ779869.4273-NODE-4273-length-10318-cov-4.602943_pt1 | contig 10318 bp, 10 predicted proteins | sample MGYA00511557_ERZ779869 | MGnify/ENA primary metagenome ERZ779869 (study PRJEB29588, sample SAMEA2154620) | human gut metagenome | biome: human gut; feature: human-associated habitat; material: faeces | place: Denmark | collected 2008/2010 ...
TTTTAGTTATTTCTTTATATTTTTTATATTCTATAATTCTACGAATCAACTCTTCTTCTGTAATCTCTTCCTCTTCTTCATCTACCTTTGGCAATAAATGTTTTGACTTTAAATAAAGAAGTGTTGATGACATTAATAAAAATTCGCTTGTTACTTCTAAGTTCATTTGCTCCATTTGATTTAAAAATTCAATATATTGATCTGTTATTTCACTCAAGTTTATGTCATAAATATCCATTTTGTTTTTATCTATCAAATGGCATAATAAATCTAATGGTCCTTCAAAATTATTTAATTTTATTGAATATTTGTTAGTTTCTAATGTTAGTATATTTTGCATTTTAGTCACATTTGTATCCTTTCCTGTATAGATATTGATTTATTTCTTCTTCTGTATCTCCTACTCTCTTATTTCTGATTTTTTCAATGCATTTTTCCTCATATTCTTTTAATTCATCATAATGTTTTTCTATATATTGCTCTACAAGTTTTCTGTCCAATCCTTTGGCATACAATTTATATTTCAATTCTTTGATTGACATTGTTTTTAAATTTGTATATTCTCGTACTTGTTTTTCAATGAAATCTTCATCATCCAAATATTTTGCTTCTTTTAAATATTCAATAATTTCATCTAGCATTTGCTCTTCTATTTGTCCTCTGAATTTATTTCTTACTTCTTGTTCTGTTCTTTTTTTATATGTTATGTATTTGAAGACTTTTGTTTTTTGAGCATCAAATTCTTTTAGCTTTTCTATATTAAATTTATTTGTACTTTCAAAATTTTCAATAATTTTCATTTTTTCCTCTTTTCTGTTTTATTTTATATGATTTTTCGTTTTTTTGCAAGATTTTTCAAGTATATTTTGTCTTAAACAATTTATACTATAAATAAGTTTTATTTTGTTAAAACTTAATCTTTTAAGGAGGATTTTTATAATGAATAAAAAATTACTTTTTACGGTCGTTTTATTTATGATTTCTCTTCTTACCTTTGCTGTTACTTACAGTTTTGCTACTGATGGAAATGGTGCTATGAATGCTGTTAATGATGTCGCAAATGAAGTTCGTAATGTTGTAGGTAGTGCTGAAAATACTGTTGAAGGCGCTGTTAATGGCATTGGTAACACTATGAGAAATTCAGCAAATACAACTGGTAATACTTTAAATAATGTAGGAAATTCTACTGGTACTGCTTTGTCTGGTGCAAGTAATGGTATAAATTATACTGCAAATAGAACTGCTACTACTACAAATACAGGTGCTAATTCAGGTAATTTCTTAGGTATGTCTTCTACTATGTGGACTTGGGTAATCTTGGCTGTTGCAGTTGTAGCTATAATTGCTTTAGTTTGGTATTATTCAAATCAACTTACTAACACTAGAAATTATGATGACCATGAATAATTAAACTTACTATAAGTTCGAAACATGGCTCCCCCCCTGTGGTAGTATAAGCCTCCATGGCAAACACTAGACGTTCGATTGGAATTCAAAAATAGAAATTATTATATAAGAAAATGAGGGATGTTCACGGTCAATCCGCAAGAAATAAATATTTGAAATATAGCCCGAGTGCGACCCAAAATTTAGAATTTGTTAACATTATGCCAGATAGCCGAGGGATGTATTAAAAATATTTATTCTTAAGGATTGGACTGAGTGAAAGAGGCTCGTTTTCTTATATTAGAATTTCTTTTTGAATGTAATGAGTAGTCTAGTGTTTGCCATGGAGGCTTATACTACCACAAGGTGAACAATGTTTCGAATTTATAGTAAATTGTTTATTCATATATTGTTTTAAATGTTCTTTTATGTTATAATGTTCTAAAATTTATTTAAGATTGGAGATTACTATGGAAACAAAATTGATTGCAAAAAATCCAGTTGCATATCATAATTTTAATATAGAAGACAAATTTGAAGCAGGAATTGTACTTACTGGCACAGAAATAAAATCAATTAGAGCTGGAAAAGTTAATTTAAAAGACAGCTATGCTGGATTCAAAGATGGAGAATGTTACATATTTTCAATGCATATTAGTCCATATGAACACGGAAACATTTTTAATAAAGATCCTCTTCGTGATAGGAAATTACTTTTAACTAAAAGAGAACTTAATAAACTTTTTGGTAAAGTAAAACAAGATGGATATAGTTTAGTTCCTATTAGTTTATATTTCAAAAATAGTTATGTAAAACTTGAACTTGGACTTGGTAAAGGTAAAAAATTATATGACAAACGTCAAGATATTGCCAAAAAAGATGCAGAACGTAGAATGCAAAAAGCAATGCGCACTAATGAAAAACAATTATAAAGTTAGAGGCGCATTATTTTGCGCACTCATAACTTCCACACATTGATTCATCTGGTTGTCTTGTTTGACAATCTTGTGTTGGCATTACTTGTATTGCTTGTAGTGTACATCTTTTTGTATTATAATCTTGATATACGCAACTTTCTACACTACAATTTATTTTTTGATTTTTATCCATTATATGCCTCCTATTCTAATAAACATTTAACTATTTTACTAGCTATATGTCGTTCTTTTATATTATTGCCTAAATTCTAGTTTTTATACTAAAGTATAATTTTCGACTTTTTTCACATAATATATTTATAAAGGAGTTGTACAATGATTGCAAAAGTTTTTTTATTTAGTTCAAATCATGAAAATATTAATACCTTTTTAAATAAATTTTATAATTCATCCTCTCTCAAAAATTTTAATATTTCTAATTCTACTTGGTCTAAAAATTTTAATAATCCTTTGGATATATCAGAGTTAGCTGCAGCCTATGCCGATAACTTTCATTCTAATAATTTAAACATGTGGATTTCTCTCGATTTCGGATTATTTATTAAAGTTTCCCCATCTAATGTTAATGATATTATCAAATATCTTTTTGAAAGATATCCTTACTAAAACTATGCAATTCTATTTCTTAAATCATTTGCATATTGAAGAGTTACTTCATTTATCTCTCCTGAAGATATTCGTGCAATTTCACATAATACTTCCTGTTCATTTAGCAATTTAACTTCTGTTGAAGTTCTTTCATTTTCTACCTTTTTACTTATAAAATAGTTATAATCTGCAATTGCTGCAATTGGTGCTAAATGTGATATACATAGTACCTGATGATTTAATGATATGCTTTTCAACTTGCTAGCAACTGATTTGGCAGCTTTTCCACTAATTCCTGTATCTATTTCATCAAATATCATAATTGGCATCTTGTCTACTTCTGCAAGAACTTTTTTTATTGCTAACATTATTCTTGACATTTCTCCACCAGATGCAATTTGTGTTAATTTGTTTTCATTCTCTCCCACATTTGTTTTTATAAATATTTCTACTTGGTCTTTTCCATCTTCATAAAATTCATTTATTTTATATTCTACTTTTACATTTATTTTGGCATTTTTCATTTCTAAATCTATTAATTCATCATTTATTTTCTTACTTAATTCTTGTGCATTTTTCTTTCTAATTTCACTTATTTTTTCTGCTATTTCTGTCATTTCTTTTTCTATTTTTTCTTGTTCTTTTCTTAATTTTTCATTATATTCTTCTGCATTTTCAATTTTATTAATCTCACAATTAATTTCATCTGAATATTTTAGTATTTCTTCTATATTATTTCCATATTTTCTTTTTAAATTATCAATTATGTCTAATCTTGTTTCTATCTTTTCTCTGTCTTTCTCGTCAAAATCAACATCTTCCATATATTCATTAACATCTCTTGAAATTTCCTGAATTTGATAATATATATCTCTTAAAGAATTTGCACTTTCACCATATTTATTATCTATACTTTCTATCTTTTCTAAGGCTCTTATTGCTATTCCTATTGCATCGATTGTATTTTCTCCTATAGCTCCATCTGCTTCAGATAAATTTTTTGCAATTTTTTCTGAGTTTACTATTATTTTTCTTCTTTCTTCTAATTTTTCTTCCTCTCCAACCTTTAATTTTGCATCTTGTATTTCATTTAATTGATATTTTAATAAATCTAATTTTCTCTGCTTTTCTTTTTCATCACCATAATTATTACGCAATTCTCTCTTAATCTCATTATATCTAATATATTTTTCCTTATATTCTAATTTTAACCCAATTAATTTATTTCCTGAAAAATTATCCAAATATTTTATATGTGTTCTACTATCTAATATTTGTTGATTGTCATTTTGACCATGTATTTCTATATATTTACTCATAAAATCTTTTAATTCTGATACAGTTACAAGTCTTCCATTTATTTTACAAGTATTTCTTCCATTGCTATATATTTCTCGAGTTATTATAATATTTTCATCTACAGAATTTATATCATTTGGAGCGTACATACATAATTCAACATATGAATAATTTTCTCCTTTTCTAATCATTTCCTTTGAAAATCTTCCTCCACATATTATTCCTAAAGCATCTATTATTAGTGATTTTCCTGCACCTGTTTCCCCTGTTAATACATTCATTCCTCTATTCATATCTACTTCTAAATCATCTATTATTCCTATATTTTTTATATGTAAATTGGTTATCATAATATCGGTCTCCTTTCAAAATATCTGTTCGGTTATTATTATAATAATCCTTTTTCTTTTTGTCAACACTTTTTCGAACATTTTTTCTTTTTTGCTAAAAAATAGAAGAGCCCCCTATCAGCGATCAACCTGATAGGGGAACTCTTCAAATTTATTTATAGACAACTAGAAGAATATATCTTCCGTGCCTGTTGGATAGGGAAAAACCTTATGCAACTTAAGGAGGTAAGACTCAAGTTTATCGTGATATCTCTCACGACAGGTTTCCCTAAAAATTAAAATAAGTGTCCTTGCACTTTGTAAGTACAATTCTATTTTACTATAAATTTACATAAATGTCAACATCTTTTTGACATTTTTCTACTTTTTATGCTATTATTCTATAATTTTCTCTAGTTCTTTTATCTTATCTCTTAGTTCTGCAGCTCGTTCAAATTCCATCTTACTTGCCGCTTCTAGCATCTCATCTGTTAATTTAGCAATTGTATCTTTAATATCTTCTTCTTTTTCCAATTTATACTCAACACCAATATTTTCAGTCTGTATAGCTTTTATTGAATCTCTTATTGATTTCTTTATTGTTTTTGGAACAATATGATGTTCTTTATTGTATGCCTCTTGTATTGCACGTCTTCTGTTTGTCTCTTTTATCGCTTTTTCCATTGAATCTGTCAATTCATCAGCATACATAATTACTGTTCCTTCTGTATTTCTTGCAGCACGTCCTATTGTTTGAATTAATGAACGCTCTGAACGCAAAAATCCTTCTTTGTCAGCATCTAATATTGCAACTAATGAAACTTCTGGAATATCTAGACCTTCTCTTAATAAGTTAATTCCTACTAACACATCAAATTCACCTAAACGCAAATTACGTATTATTTCCATTCTTTCTAGTGCTTTTATATCTGAATGCATATAATTTACTTTAATATCTAAACTTTTCAAATATTCTGTTAAATCTTCTGCCATCTTTTTAGTTAATGTTGTTACTAAAACTCTTTCTTTTTTTGCCACTCTTATTCTTATTTGTTCTAATAAATCATCTATTTGATTTGTTACTGGTTTTACTTCAATCTTTGGATCTAGTAATCCTGTTGGTCTTATGATTTGTTCTACTACATTTTCTCCAGAATGTTCTTTTTCGTAATCTGCTGGTGTAGCACTGACAAATACAACTTGATTAATTCTCTCTTCAAATTCTTGAAATGTTAATGGCCTATTATCATATGCTGATGGAAGTCTAAATCCGTATTTTACTAGTGAATCTTTACGAGCTCTATCACCATTGTACATTGCTCTTACTTGTGGAATTGTTGCATGTGATTCATCTATTAATAATAAGAAATCTTTAGGAAAATAATCGAATAATGTGTATGGTGGGCTTCCAGCAGCTCTTCCGCTCATATGTCTTGAATAATTTTCTATTCCTTGGCAAAATCCAGTTTCTTTCATCATTTCTATATCAAAATTTGTTCTTTCCTGAATACGCTGTGCTTCTATTAATTTATTTTGATTTTTGAAATATTTAATTCTTTCATCTAGTTCTTCTTCAATTGTTACAATAGCTCTTTCCATTTTTGCCTTATTGGTTACATATTGTGATGCTGGTGGTATTAATACATGCATTCTTGTTCCTATTGATTTTCCTGTTAGTGGATTTATTTCAGATATTTTTTCTATCTCATCTCCCCAAAATTCAATTCTTAATGCTGATTCGCTTTGAGATGATGGATATATTTCTAAAATATCTCCTTTTGCTCTAAATGTTCCTCTTTTAAAGTCTATTTCATTTCTTGAATATTGCATGTTTACCAGTTTTTTCATTATATCTTCTCGTGATTTTCCCATTCCAGGTCTTAATGATAACATCATTTCTTGATAATCTTCTGGGTCTCCTAAACCATATATACATGATACTGATGCTACAATTATTACATCTCTTGTCTCAAATAATGATAGTGTTGCTGAATGACGTAGTTTATCAATTTCATCATTTATTGATGCATCTTTTTCTATATAAGTATCTGATTGCGCTATATAACTTTCTGGTTGATAATAATCGTAGTATGATACGAAATATTCAACTCTGTTTTCTGGAAAAAACTCTTTAAATTCTGAATATAGCTGACCTGCTAATGTCTTATTATGTGCTAACACCAATGTTGGCTTTTGTGTTTTTGCAATTATATTTGCCATTGTGAATGTTTTTCCAGAACCAGTTACTCCTAGAAGTGTTTGAAATTTCTTGCCTTCTTTTATTCCTTTTGATAAGTATTCTATTGCTTGTGGTTGATCTCCTGTTGGCTTGTATTCTGAATGTAATTTAAACATTGTTTCCTCCTATATTACTCCATCTATCCAATTCAAAACATCTTGATAAACAGTTTTATTATCTACTTCATTTAAAATCTCATGACTCATATTTTCATATAATTTGCTTGTCATATTTGTATATCCAAGATTTTTCAAAAAAGTTTGAGCTTTTTCCCAATCTCTTTTTGAAGTTATTACTGGATCATCACTTCCTGCTATAAAATGGATTGGAAGCTCTAAATTATGTTTTTCGTATATTTGGGGATTATAAATATCAATCATAAGTCTTACAATATTTTCATATCCATTTACAGTGTAATCATATTGACATAGCTTATCTTGATTATATTTTTTTACTATTTCTTCATTATGGCAAATCCAACTATTAGGCATGTTGCTATTTTTATCATATCCATTAAACATTAAATTTTTCAATTTTGGACTTCTATACCTTTCACCTTTTACAGTTTTCATCACTTTTAACATTGCTAATCCTAATTTAGCTCCCCCATTTTTGCTTGGTGAACCACATACAATTAGTCCATCAATCTTATCATCATATTTTGCAATATATTTTCTTACTACCATTGACCCCATACTATGACCAAAAAGTATAATTTTCTTTGTTTCAAATCTATTTCTTAAATATTTAGTTATTTGATAAGCATCTTCTACAACCGCTTCTGCTTTTGCATCATAAAAATATCCAATATCTTCTTCATTTTTTAAGCTTGCACCATGTCCTCTGTGATCATGGATAAAACATGCATATCCATTTTGAGCTAAAAATCTCATAAAATCTATATATCTTTCTTTATGCTCATTCATTCCATGTACTAATTGAATAACTGCTTTTATTTCACTTTCAGGGCTAATCAATATTCCATCTAATTTTAATCCATCATATTCTGATTTTATATTTATTATTTAGAATAATGCTTCCACTTCTTTATACACAACTTAATGAATTTATTACTAATTCACTTCCAACTCTTATAAAATCAACAGGTACATTTATTGAAAATTTATTTACTAAATTAGAAGCAACAGGATTTGATTTTACATCAGTTGAAACTAGTGTATATAAAGCATTAGAAAATATCGGAGTAGATTTAACAACAGGACTTCCTAAAGCAGCTTTAAATGTTGTAAGTACTCTTGTGTCATCTATTGGTACTTTTGGATTAGGATTAATCGTAGGGTTTTATTTACTTATTGATTTTGAGGGTGTTAAAAAAATATTTAATTATATTCCAATAAAAAATAAAGAAGGATTTAATTATATAATTGGAAAATTAAATATAGCTTTTAGAAGTTTCGTTCAAGGAACATTATTTATATCATTAATTATAATGATTTTATCATCAATATTCTATGGAATAATTGGTCTTCCAAGTGCTTTACTTTTTGGACTTATTTGTGGAATTACAAATATTATTCCATATATTGGACCATGGATAGGTGGAGCAATATGCGTTATTGTTGGTTTAACAGTAAGCCCTTTAACTGGTATTTTAGCAGGAGTTGTAGCATTTGCTATACAACAAGTTGATGGAATGATTTTACAACCTTTAATTATGAGTAAAACAATGAAATTACATCCTGTAACAATTATGATAGGATTATTAGTGTTTGGATACTTATTTGGTATTCTTGGAATGATTTTTGCAACACCAATAATGGCTAGTGTTAAAATAATAGCAAGTTATTATAATGAAAAATATAATTTAATTGGAAGATTAAAAGAAAAGACAAATATATAAAACTTATTTAATAATAAGTTTTATTTTGAAAGGAAACATTATATGAAAAAAAATATAATAATAGCAATTGATGGTCCATGTGGAGTTGGGAAAGGAACAATTGCTAAGGAATTAGAAAAAAGACTTAACTTATTAAATATAGATACAGGGGCTATGTATAGATGTGTTGCTTTATATGCTTTAGAAAATAATATAAAAAAAGAAGAACAAGAAAAATTAGAAGAAGTAGCAAAAAATATTGATATTAAACTTTTAAAAGACAAAGTTTATTTAAATGGACGTGATGTTACAGAAAAAATAAGAAGTAACGAAGTATCAGATATTGTTTCTCCTATTTCAAATTACATTGGAGTAAGAGAAAGTATGTTACATCTTCAAAGAAGTTATGCTAAAAATAATGATATAGTTATGGAAGGAAGAGATATAACAACAGTTGTTTTTCCTAATGCTACTTATAAATTTTATTTAGATGCTACTTTAGAAGAAAGAGCAAATAGAAGATATAAACAAAATAAATTAAATAATATTTCATGTACTTATGAAGAAGTACTTGAAAATATTGAAAAAAGAGATTACAATGATTTACATAAAAAAGTGGGAGCTTTAAAAAGAAGCGAAGACCAAGTATATATTGATACAACTAATAAAACGATTGAAGAAGTTGTTGATATTATATTAAATGTAGTAAGAGGTGAAAAGTAATGAATTTAAAAGATTTATATATTGATTTTTTTGTAAGTAAAGGACATGTTTTTATACCAAGTGCGCCAGTTGTACCTGAAAATGACCCATCTGTATTATTTAATACAGCAGGTATGCAACCACTTGTACCTTATTTAAAAGGAGAAAAACACCCTTTAGGAACTAGATTATGTGATTATCAAAAATGCATTAGAACTAATGATTTAGATAATATTGGAGATACTTACCATCATACATTCTTTGAAATGTTAGGTAACTGGAGTCTTGGGGATTATTTTAAAAAAGAAGCAATCACTTGGAGTTTTGAATTTTTAACTAAGGTTTTAAATATTCCTGTTGAAAGGCTTGGAGTTACTGTTTTTGCAGGAAATGATGATATTGAAGAAGATAAAACATCTTATGAAATATGGAAAAGTTTAGGGATAAATGAAAAAAGAATTGCTAAAACAAAAGATGATAATTTTTGGATAGCAGGAGAAACTGGACCATGTGGACCTGATAGTGAAATGTTTTATTTTAGAAGTGATGATGAAATACCTGAAGTATTTGATCCAGAAGATGATAGATGGGTTGAAATATGGAATGATGTTTTTATGGAATTTTATAAAGATGAAAATGGGGTAATTAGTGAACTTCCTAAGAAAAATGTTGATACAGGTATGGGCGTTGAAAGAACAACTGCTATTCTTGAAGGTGTAAATGATAATTATGCATCATCAATTTGGAAAGATGTTATAGAAAAAATAGAAGAAATATCATCTTTACCATATGAAGGTAATGAAAAACCAATGAGAATAATCGCAGATCATATAAGAACTTCCGTATTTATTCTTGCAGATTATGCTTTTATTAAACCTTCTAATACAGATCAAGGTTATATTTTAAGAAGATTAATAAGAAGAACAATAAGATATGCTAAGATGTTAAATATTGATATTGATAGTAATTTTGAAGAAATACTTGCTAATTTAATAAT
>ERZ779869.4276-NODE-4276-length-10314-cov-4.295058_pt1 | contig 10314 bp, 8 predicted proteins | sample MGYA00511557_ERZ779869 | MGnify/ENA primary metagenome ERZ779869 (study PRJEB29588, sample SAMEA2154620) | human gut metagenome | biome: human gut; feature: human-associated habitat; material: faeces | place: Denmark | collected 2008/2010 ...
TCGCCGCCTGCCCCGAAGATTTCATCGCGCCGCCGCCGCTGCTCGGAGACCTGGTCGATCCCGGCGACACCGTGATGCTGATCGTCCCGGTCGACATCCAGGCACCGAAGGGAAGACTGATCCTGCCGCAGGCCCAGGCGATCCGCGACGGACTCGACCACGACGTCACGGTATGCGTCGTCAAGGAGAACGGCTACCGGGAGGCGCTGGAAAATCTCGTCGCCCCGCCGAAACTGACGGTCTGCGACTCCCAGGTGGTGGATCTCATGGTCCGCGAAACACCGCCCGAAGTGGCCTGCACCACCTTCTCGATCCTTTTCGCCCGCCTCAAGGGAGATATGGAACTGCTGGCGGCCGGAGCGGGCAGGATCCGCACTCTCCGCCCCGGGAACCGGATTCTGATCGCCGAAGCGTGCACCCACCATGCCGGCGACGATGATATCGGAAGGGTCAAGATTCCGCGCTGGCTCTCGGCCACGGTCGGCGGAGAGCTCGATGTGACCGTCTCCGCCGGGCGGGATTATCCGGCGGATCTCTCCCGGTTCGACTTGATAATCCACTGCGGAAGCTGCATGCTGAACCGCCGTGAAACCCTGCGGCGGATCGAACTCGCACGCCAGGCCGGAGTTCCGATCACCAATTACGGAATGGCAATCTCCGCCTGCCGCGGCGTCCTGGAACGGGTCCTCTCGCCGTTCCCGGATGCCCTGAACGCATTTCAGAGCGGGACGGGAAGAGAGCAGACGAAATGACGGAACTGGTGCTCATCCGCCACGGCCAGCTCCCCGCCGACTGCGCGGGAAAACTGATCGGACGCTCCGACGTCCCCCTCTCCGAAGAGGGACGCGAACAGTGCCGGCGCCTTGCGCCGCTCTTCGATTCCTTCGAAGTGGAAAAAGTCTACGCCAGTCCGCTCTCCCGGACCATGGAGAGCGCCAGGCTCGTCGTCCGTGACACCCGGGAAATTTTCCCGGACTCCCGGCTGCAGGAGTTTGATTTCGGAGCATTCGGCAACCGGGAGTTCGCGGAGGCCAACCGCACCTGGCACCTTCCCGCCGAAGAGTGGTATCTGCTCCCCCCGGAACTCCCATGGCCTGAAGGCGAATCCGCCCTCGACCTCTGCGGACGAATCCACTCGTTTCTCGACTTTCTCGCCGGACAGCCGGAAAAGCGGGTCGCCCTGATCACCCACGGCGGCTTCCTGATGCACCTGCTGGGAGAACTCTTTCAGATCCCGCATTCGGAACGGCGTCGGGTCCTGCCCGGCCGCGGCTCTCTGAGCCGGTTGGACGCATCGGGCCGGTTGCAGGATTTCAACCGGAAAGGATGATTTCCCGCCGGATGGAAAATCTCTTTTTCTGCGGATTTTTCCCTGTTTCAGCGGAATTTTTCATTTTTTTTGTTTTTTAAGCTCGTTCCGGGTTGATTTTTCTCATTTCAGATTATAGGGTATAACTGCATAAGGTTCGGGCGGCCGGGCAACAGGGGGGCCTCCCGCACCGGGTTAACCACTTTAACAAACAAGAGGGATTTAGAAATGGATGGCATGTTCTGGTTATACGCAGTTGTTATGGTCATTGCGCTGATCGGTATGATCGCCTGCAGCAAAAAGCAGAGAACCAACCCTGCGATGCAGCCGGTTGCGTTCGTGCTTTTCATTGTGGTCGTCGTCTGCGGCATCATGCTGATGAAGGACCAGTTCTCCGGCAGCGGCGCCAGCAGTTCGGTCATCAAGCAGGAAACTGCTTTCTACGCTTCCCAGGGTTACAAGGTCGGCGATTATTTCAAGGCCACCATTCCGGGCCAGAAAGTCCTGGTCATCGCCGAACCCGGTTTTGAAAACAACCAGCAGCTCCAGAAGCTGATCGACTCCTTCAAAGAGGGGTACGGCAGCGAAAACGTCGTGGTCGACACCGTCACGCTTCCGCCGGGAACCGAAGAGCTGCAGCAGCCGCTCTACGTCACCATGAAGGCCAAGGAGCTTGACGAGCTGATCGAAAAGCACTCCGACGCGAAGATCCTTCTCAACCTGATCGGTCTGCCGGAAGACTCCCGCCGGCTGAAGTTCTGGAACGGTTCCGACCATCCGGCCATGGTTCTGATCAACTTCCAGAGCGGCGTGGTCAACAACCTGCCCTCCCTGATTCAGAAGGGCCAGATCACCGGTATCGTCATCCCCAGCCGCGACGCCAAGTATGATGTCCCGGTTCCGGGCGATCCGCTGGAGGCCTTCAAGATTCGTTTCGTCCTGGTTGACAAAGACAATGTCAACGAATACAAAGATCAGCTGATGATCTGATCCGCTGACTGCAAAAGGAAAACTCCATTCCCGCCCAGTGCCCGGAATGGAGTTTTTTTCATTTCGATTTTCGCGTTGTCGACATCCTCCGGAACGGGATCAAAAACCGGCGGTTCTTTTCCTCCTCTCCTTTCCTCGATGTTCAGCGGCGGAAACCCGGGTCCGGCGGATTGCCGGGACGGCGGGCGGCGGCGCAGGCAAGTTCATCGCACCGGTTGTTTTCCGGATTTTCCGCATGTCCCTTGACCCAGCGGAAACGGACGCGGTGACGCTCCAGCTGCAGTTGAAGCCGTTCCCAGAGATCGCGATTCAGAACCGGTTCCCCATCGGATTTGATCCAGCGCTTCCGCCGCCAGTTGGACAGCCAACGTTTTTCCACCGCGTTGACCAGGTAACCGGAGTCGGAGAAGAGGGTCACAGAACAAGGTTCGGTCAAATATTCCAGCGCGGCAACCGCGGCGAAAATCTCCATCCGGTTGTTGGTGGTCGGCGAACAGCCGCCGCTGAGCTCCTTGCGGAACTTCCGGTATCGGAGCACCGCGCCATATCCGCCGCGCCCCGGATTGCCCTTGCAGGCGCCATCCGTATAAATTTCAACTTCCTTCATTTCTCCGCCTTCGTTTCGGAATCGCCCGGCAGGGGAAATGCCCCTCCGGCGAAACGCTTCCTGGACAAATTCCCAGCCGCTGCGCCAGCGCGTCAAGATCCGCACAACCGCTTTGCCGCAGCATCTCCTGCGTTACCACGGCAGCGGCCTCGGCGTCCGCCCCCGCCTCATGATGCCGAAACCGGAACCCGGTGGCCGCCGCCACGGTGTCGAGCCGGTGATTCTTCAGATCCGGCCAGAAACGGCGCGACGCCTTGCAGGTGCAGAAATAGCGGAAATCCGGCACCGGCAGCTCATACAGCGACAATCCGCGAAGCAGTACTCCGATATCGAACGCCGCGTTATGCGCCACCACAACCTCTCCCGAAAACCAGTGCGCAATACGCGGCCAGAGATCCCCCCATTCCGGCGCCCCCGCCACCAGTTCCGGCGTAATATGGTGAATCGCCATATGAAAAGGACTGAACCAGCCGCAGCTTCGGTGCGGACGCACCGGAAACTCCCGGACCGTCACAACCCCTTCCCGGTCAAACCGGGCAAACCCGACCGCACAGATGCTCCCGGGATCCCCGTTGGCGGTTTCAAAATCAAGCGCAATCACAAGCCCTTTCCTTTCATCGGATAATCTATCCTCGACAGAAACTTTTTTCAAGTTTTCAATCAGAATTCATCCGCCGGCGGTTGTATTTTCTTCTTTTCGGGATATCTTATTTCAGCAATCGAAGTGAACATGTTATTCCACGAGGCTGTTATGTTCAAAATATCCTGGCTCGCCGGATTGGGCGCAACTCTGCTGCTGGCAGGCTGCTGTGTGACGGAACCGCGGGAAAAAACGGTCGCCGAACTCCTGGTTGTCGGCGACGGCATCACCTGCCACGCCCCGCTCCCGGAACTGGGGTGGAACGGCGACTGGGGCATGGCGGCCACTTCGGCCGAACGGGACTTCGCCCACCGCCTTCTCGCCCACATCCGTAAAAAATCCCCGGACGCCGCTCTCCGGGTCGACGGGATCATGTATGAAGACACCATGACCGGATGGGTCCACCTCCTGCCCAACCACGCCGACGTCATCGTCATTCAGCTCGGGGAAAATTACCACGGCGGCGTCTCCGCCGACGAATATTGCGAAAGCTATGCCAGAATGATCGACGAATTGTCGGAAGGCTCTTCCCCCGTCGTCGTCTGCGTCGGCACCTGGAACCGTCCCGACGTCGACACCATCATCAGACGGGCGGCGGAAAGCCGCAACGCCCCGTTCGTGGACCTCTCTCCCATCGCCGCCGACCCCGCCAACCATGCCGCCGCAGACGGCGTCTATCCCAAATTGAACAGCCGCCCGGGAGATCGCGGCATGCAGGCCATCGCCGATGCCGTCGCCGATGCCGTCGATTCCCGGCTCACCGTTCACTGATTCCCGCGACTCCGGCATCCATCCTTAAATCCAGGAGCTTGTAGTAAAATGATCCACACCAGATTCATCTCCATGGCCATCGCCGCAATCTTCCTCGCCGGAACCTGCGCCGGCGCAAAGGAAATCCGCAAAGTTCAGATCATCGGAAACAGCATCATGAAGCACGGACCCAACGCTTCTCTCGGCTGGCACGGCAACTACGGCATGGCCGCCACCGAAGAAGCGAAAGACTACGCGCACCTCACCTATCAGCGCATCTGCAGCGCTTTGGCCGCCGACGGCCAGCCCGCGCCGGAACTGCTCCTGAATCGAATTAAAAATGAACAGAAAATGAGCGGTTGGGAAGAACTTGTTCCCGCCGCGGCCGATATCATCATTATTCAGATCGGAGACAATTACAACGGCAAAAAAGACGTCGAGAATTTTCAGAAACCTTATGAACAGATGATCCGCGACCTCAAAGCCAACGGCAGGGATCCCATCATTGTGTGCCTCACCAACTGGGGCGGCGGCCCACTCAATCAGATGATCCGCGACGCCGCAAAAAACTGCGGCGTAGGTTCCATTGACCTCGCTCCCCTTCAGAAAGATCCCGCCAACAGCGCCGGCAGTGAAGGCCATTTCACCCACCGCGGTGTCAATTGGCATCCCGGCGATCGCGGCATGCAGGCCATCTCCGACGCCATCTCTTACTTTCTTTTCGAAGAGAAAAGAAAGTAAGCAAAGAAAAGCTGTAACCAAGGGGGGAGTTCCCCCCTTGTCCCCCCCCGGGGAGTGAAGCCGGAGGGTCGCGGGAATGTGGAACCACGGGAAGCCCCGGGAGAGAAACTGGAGTCGGGTTTCCCTTGCTTTTTCCACAGAGAAGAAGTTGCCCGGCAACAATCGAACCTAAAGCAAAAGCGGCGGAACTCAAAAGAGTTCCGCCGCTTTTTTCAAGTCCGTTACTTGCGGACCAGCTCGTAAACGAACACAGGTCCCTTTTCCGTGAAAACGTTCACCGGGAACCGCAGCTTTCCGGACGCAGTCCGCTTAACTGGAATTTCCATCAAACGCTTGCCGGCAGTGTCGGCGGCATAAAGCGTATATTCGCCCGGAGCCGCGGCAAGTTCGATCTCCGCCTCGCCTCGCGCGGCCAGGAACGGCGTCGACCCCCACTGATCCATCTGGGTCATCTTTTTGCTGTTGAACTTAATCTTGCTCGCCTGCGAATCCGTGAGGTGCAGCAGCAGCATCCGGCCGGATTTCACCAGCTCGTTGCCGTCGACCGACATCACCGAGAACACGCCCCGGCCAACCTTGTTGTCGACCTTCATGAAAGCGCCTTCGCCCTGCATCTTCGCCGGCAGAATCAACGCCTCGCAACTGGGCGCGACCGCTTTGAAGGTCTCCTTCTGGCTGTCGAGGGCAATCTGACCGCTGGAAGCGTTGAAGAGCCCCTTGTCCGCCTGATACCACTCCGGCTTGAGCACGCCGGCGGCAGTCATTTTCGCCAGCAGGTCCGAATCGGTGGACGATGCCTGGAAAACCGGAAGCGTCACTTTTTCCGGGAAGTTGATCCCCAGATTGAGCAGACCGGCGGTGTTGGCGGGAAGGGAATCAAGTTTGCCGTCCGGAGCCACCAGTGTTCCGATCCGGGCGATCAGACCGAGCCGATTGATTTCCGCGGAATACTCCCGGGCAAAGCTCATCCCCTCGCCGCCGGTCAGAACCGCCGCGAACGTCACCGGAGCCGGTTTCAGCTCCCGATCCAGGAAGAGCCGCACGCCGATCCGCTGCGCCAGGGATTTGACCACGTCGGTCGAAGTGTCGAAATGGCCCTCCGTAATGTTGTCGCGCGTCACCTTTTCCCGGGAGTGGGCATAGGCAAACTGGAACAGGGCATCCCAGTCCTGCAGTGCCGCATAGGCGCCGGTCAGAACCGCCCCCTCCGCCCGGAAGAAGTTCGGCTTCGCATAATCAAACTCAGTGATCATCATCGGCTTGTCGAGCAGCCGGGTCGGCGAGATCCGTCCGGGAGCATTCGCCTCCTTCGCAATCGCCGACTCATTGCTCGCCGCCGATGGCAGCTGCCAGCGGGTCTCCGGGAAAGACGGGTGATCCCAGTAGAAGTGGTTGTCCACATAGTCGTACTGTGCGCGCATCGGCGCAAGCAGCTGGTTGGTCGACATGTTCTGGTCGGAAATGATCGCCTTGACGCCGAGACCGCGGACAAACGACTTCATCTCGGCAAATCCTTGGTTGTAGGTGTCTACCAGGAACTGGGCAAACAACACGTCCATTCCGGCGTCGACCACGCTGCGCTCTTTGACACCCCTGGCCTTTTTCCACTCCTCAAAACGGTCCATGAAAAGCTTGGCGCTCTCCGGCGTGGCATTCCAGCAGGAGGAGATGTTGTCTTCATTGATCAGCGAGAGCGAAAGCAGCGCCGGATCATCCTTGAGCGCAAGGCCGGTGTAGGGATTCACATGGGTCAGCCAGTTCTTCGCGAAGGCCTTCCAGTTTTCCATCGCGGAATCGAGCACGAAAACCATCGGTTTGTAGGTCTTGTTGACAAAAACCTGATCCGGATATTCCGGGAATTCGCCCTTTTCGATCCTGCGGGAAACATAAAGATCGGTCGTGTAGTAGATTCCGCGCTTTTTAAAGCAGGCGATCAGATAATCCAACTGGTCGAGCGTCACCGGATTCAGTTCAGTGCTCCGCCCGTCCTTGTGCAGTGCAAGACCGTTGTCGTGGTGGTGGAACCGCACCGCATTGTAGCCCAGCGCGGCGATCCGGTCCGCCAGCCGTTCGGCCCACTCCTTGGTTTGATACTGGCCGGTTCCGCAGAAGTTGGTCCCGTAGAAACGCACCGGAACATCAGGCCGGTCGCGGAACACCAGTTTGCCTCCCTTGACCACCAGCGGCCCGTACTTTCCGGCCGGCGCATCGAGCCGGCCCGAAAAATCAAGCACCGAACCCTTCTCGAAATCCTTGTGGTAGACAATCGGCTTCCAATCCTTGCCCTCGATGATGTAGGCCGGCGTGGTCATCAGCCGCGGCACCCGGTCGGGACTGACCGAGGCGGCGACGACTCCCCACACCGAAATCCCGGCCGACTGGAACGTGATGCTTTTGATCGGTTTGGCCTCGATCGGATAGACTGAACGGAAAAGTCCGACATAGGCGCTCTTGTTTTCTCCGGTCCACACCACCTCGCCGTTCTTCCGGGAGGTCGCGCCCCACCAGTTGCCGACATCGACGCCGCCGGTCACCGGAATCCGGCTCCGGCTTCCATCCGCATAGGTGACGATCACCGTTCCGATCGCCTGCTGCTCGACCGGCCAGGCCAGCGCATGCAGCAGATAGAGGTAATTCCCCTGAACCGGCTTCGTCTGAACCGCGGTCACCTCCTTCGGAAAATAACCGCGTGCCAAACCTGCCAGGAGAAGACACGATTTCCCGTTGTTTTTCGCCGGGTCGATGATCTCGAAATCGATTCCGGCCCAGCGCTGTTTTCCAGTCGGAATCATGCGCAGATCGTTCTCGGAACCCTGGTCGGTCCAGCCGCCCTTCTGGTCGCCGTCCTTCTCGTCGGCAAACCCCATGTTGACCACGCCGGCGAGGTCCAGAGGGGCACTCCGATACGGCTCCACCAGAATCGTGAGATCCAGTGCGGCGCTGCTGAGTTTACCACGGGGAGGAGTGCAGAGAAGCCGCAGGGTGTAGGTATTTCCCTTGAAGGCGCGGTTATCCTGCAAAACAATCTCAAACTGTCCCCGGAACGTGATCCGGCTGTCAAGGGTTGGAATCACCATCTCACTTTTCACCTTGGCACTGCTGATCATGTGAGATGCGCCCTCTTTGTATTCCAGCGGCAGAACCACTTTTTTGCCGTCGATCAGAAGTTCACGGCCGCAGAATTTTTCAATCGGCATAGAGGTGCTCAGTCCGATCTGGGCGAGTTCAGCAGTCTCGGAGAACCCGATTTCGGCACGGTATTTCCACTGCGTGGCCGATTCCTGCTTCAGCATGACCGCCAAAGTCGCCTCCGGAAGATCCGGCATCTTGAAAATTCCGTTCATCCGGTAGTCCGCGGACTTGCCGGATCTGTCCTTAACCTCAAAATATTTTGATTCCTGCGAGAAAGCCCTCCAGGTCTTGAGCTGGTAATTGGTGATCGACAACGTCAGTTCATCGATTTTCAAAGAACCATTCGGGGTCACGGCAAGCGGCGTCGGAGACGCCGCGCCCGCCGCACACAGCCATCCGGCCGCCAGTAAAGACAATCCGCCGCGAAATAAATTCATTCCAGATTTCCTTTCATTGAGGCAAACGACAACAGCAATGCGACCGCGATGAACGGCCGCTTACAACCTTCTCTCAAAAACTTACCACGATTCGGAGGCGTCGTAGACCGGAATCAGGTCATTGATGGTATCCTCGCGCAGCTGGGGCATCTGGACCAGCGAAGCATGCCCGTCGGCGTAAAGAACATCCACCGCACGATCCATCTGATGGATGGTCCAGGGTTTGGCCGCCCAGTTGCCAATGCCGCTGTTCTGGTAGAATTTGCATTTGTTCTGCGCTTTTCCACTCATCTTTCCATCCAGCAGAAGCACGAAACCGGAGGCGGAAGGCAGTCGCCCGAAAATCAGATTGCGGTTTTCGTTGTTGTCCGCCCACTTGCTGTAGAAGCTGTTGTTGCCTTTGCCGTCATAATAGCAGGCATAATTCGCGGAGTAGATCATGTCGCGAATGTTCAAATTCGACTCCTTCGACTCGTCTTCCACTTTCGCGGGCTTCTCGGCTTCGGAACAGCGCACGATCTGGGAATCCGCGTCGATCAATCCGGCCCGGTAGAGGGAGGTTCCCCAGGTTCCCCAGCCGCCCGAGGCGTCAACCAGCACGAACTGGTCGTTGAAACTGCTCGTGTAGAGAGCCACGTAGTTTCCACACTGCTTCATGTTGCTGATGCAGGTGGCGGCACGGGCGCGGACCCGGGCCTGGTTCAAGGCGGGGAGCAGCATGGCGGCAAGAATTGCGATGATCGCAATCACCACCAGCAGTTCAATCAGGGTAAAGGTTCTTCTGTTCATGATTCCTCCTTGGTTTTGGAATTAACGATGGGACAATTCAGGAATAAAAAGTTCTGTTTCCATCCGTTTTTTTTGATATGGCGCTTCCGGTTCGCGCCAGAGCCGCGTCGAGCCGCCGATGTGCAGCTGTTTGCGGTGAAGCACCGTGACCGAGGGCTCATAACCACCTCCCGCCAGCTGGCAGTTCAGCTTGTGCGCGGCAAGACGGGCGGACTCTTCCGGTTCGCTTGGAATCGTGGTCAACTCCGGCGTCATCAACTGCCCGACTTCAAGGCTGCCGCACCCGATCAGGCTCAAATCCTCCGGAATCCGGAATCCGAGCCGCTGCGCCGCCTTGCCGACGCCGATCGCCAGACGGTCGTCGCAGCAGAAAACCGCGGTCGGCCGGGGAACCCGGGTCAGCATGCGCACCCCGATCTGTTCTCCCAGCTCCACGGTATGCCGCTCCGCCAGCTCCAGATGGCACAGACGGTCGGAAACGTTGTATTCGGTCATCGCACGGCGGTAACCGTTTTGAAAATCCTCGGCAAGCCGGCTCCCGGACGGTCCGACGATGCAGAAGACCGCCCGGTGTCCAAGTTCAAGCAGATGGCGGGTCGCCAGGTAAGAGCGCTCGACATCGTCGTGAACTACGGCATCGAACGGAAATTCGGGCTGGTCCGGTACATTGAAGCTGCCGATCATCACAAAAGGAATCTTCTCCTGCCGGAGCCGGCGGACCAGTTCCGGCGCCGTGTAACCACACAGAATCATGCCGGCTTCCGGCGCAGGAACCAGCTCCGGCATGGCGCCGTTGACCACATCAAGCGATTTCTCGAACATGGCCAGCTCCGGAAGCGTGCAGAGCGTGGTCAGCACCCGGCTCCAGTAGAGATCGCGAGGCAGAATTCCGGAAAACACGATCCGAAGCCGGCGCCGG
>ERZ779869.4279-NODE-4279-length-10309-cov-3.456895_pt1 | contig 10309 bp, 8 predicted proteins | sample MGYA00511557_ERZ779869 | MGnify/ENA primary metagenome ERZ779869 (study PRJEB29588, sample SAMEA2154620) | human gut metagenome | biome: human gut; feature: human-associated habitat; material: faeces | place: Denmark | collected 2008/2010 ...
TTGTTGCAAAAAAACTAAAAGGAAAAATGCATATAAAAGATATAAGCCAAATAACAGGGCTTAGTGAGAAAGAAATTAAACAATTGTAAGAAAAATTATGAACATTAATGTGAAACTTTACATAAAACAATAGACATCCCTCAAATTCTATGGTAAAATATAACAGTAGAAGAAATGGAGGGAATATGAATTTATTCGATAAAATACCGAAAAACTTTTTTTCAATACTAGTATCAAAAAATAAAAATTTATATATAGATGCTTTATTTGTATTAAGAGATGCTTTTAAGCAGGAAATGAGTATATCAAAAGAAAATATAATCTCAAGGCTGATAAATAGTTTAGAAGATGAGATTAATCAAGAAGATTTTTCTGAAGATGAAAATGTGAGTGATTTAAAAGACAACAATATTACAGGTAAAGCATATTTTTTATTGAGAAAATTAGAATGGGCTGGTTGGATTGAAAGAGAAATGCAGAGAGACTCATTCGAGGAATTTATAATTTTACCAGATTATTCAATAAAGTTTATTAATTTATTGTATTCATTTACAGAAGAAAAGCAGGTCGAATATAACTCATATGTATTTGCTACATACACGGCTTTAAAGTTTGCAAGTACAGAGAAAAATGAAACATATAATGCGGTTATAACAGCTTATAATAATACAATTCAATTAATAGATGAACTAAAATCTGTATATAACAGTCTTGGAAGATTTCACAGAAAAATGTGTAATCAAGATGATGTTAATAATATAATAAGCCAACATTTTTTCGAGTATAAAGAATATAGTGATGAGATGATTTTTCCTAGATTTACTAGAGATTCTGTTCCGAGGTATAGGCTTCCAATTATAGAGTTATTAACGGAAATTTTAGCAGATGAAGAAAGACTACAGAATGCTATAAATGTGGCCTACAGTAGTAAGAGATACAAGACTAAAGAAGATGCTGAAAATGACATATTAAATAAAATTAGAATAATTTCTGAAATATATGAGAATATTGGAACAACGATGAATGAGATTGAAACAAAAAATAATGACTATGTAAGAGCATCTGTTAAGAGAATACAATATTTACTGACTAATGATAAAGAATTGAAAGGTAAGTTAGTAAATATATTGAAAAATTCAAAAAATGAACAAGTAATTGACAAAATGATAGACCAATTACAGTTATCAAGACAAGAATATTTGTCTAACGATTCTGTTTATATAAGAACGAAAAATATTAAAAAACAAGGAAAATCGATGCCAGTAAAACAATCTAAACCGATAGATTCAAGAGCACTTTATGATTTTGCTAAGAGCTTGGAAAATATGTATAGTAATAAAACAATAAATGAGTTTATGGAGAAAAACTTTAAGAATAAACCATTTATTAGCTCAAGTGAAATTGAGTTAAATACAACAGAGGACTTAATTTTATTAATACTATCAACAATAAAGGCAGATAAATCAAGCAAGAGTTTTTATTACATAGAAGATAGTGATGAAACAATAAATAATAATGGATACTTAATTCCAAATATTAAGTTTATAAGGAGAAGTTAAATGTTCGAAGAAAAATATAATAATTTAACTGGAGCAGAAAAAGAAAATTTTAAAAGAATTACCAGTTTATTACTTAATAGAACTTTTATGGTAAATAGATTTTATGATAAAAATCAAGGCACTTTTAGGTCTAATAGTGATTACAGGTTTATTGATAGAAACATAGATTTATTTAGAGAATACCTTGAAATAGCTGGTTATAGGCTGTTGAAAGACAGCAATTATGAAGTTATTTATATAGAAAACGAGTATGAATATAATAAAAAGAGATTAGATAAAAATACAACAATATTCTTATATGGATTAAGACTGAAATTTGATGAGGATAGAGAAAGTGTAAAGTTAAATACTGATACCATTGTTAGTGTATCTGACATTATAAAAACTTTGATAGACGTTGGTGCATTTAATAAAAAGCCTTCGGATATGGATATAAAGACGGCACTATCTAATCTGGCAAAATTTAATATTATTCAAAAAGTTGATGGAAAATTTGAAGATCCAGAGACGAAAATAATAATCTTTCCATCAATATTATTTGCTGTAACAAACGAAAAAATTACAGCTTTGAGCCAAACAATATCAATTTTAGAAGAAAATGTAGAAGATGACGAAAATGAAGAAGAGGAGGACTCTGAGGAATAATGAAGAAACTAGAAAGAATGCTATTGATAAATTGGCATTACATAAGTAAGGAAATGATTGAATTTTCAAATATTAATTTCTTGACTGGTAAAAACGGCTCTGGAAAGTCTACAATTATAGATGCTTTGCAACTTTTGTTATTAGGAGATACTAGAGGAAATTTCTTTAATAAGGCTGCAAATGATAGAACCGAAAGAACTCTTGAAGGCTATTTGAGAGGCGAAATTGGCGATGATGGGGATACGGGTTACAAGTATTTAAGAAGTGGAAAATTTTCTAGTTATATTGTTTGCGAATTTTATGATACGGTTACAAGAAAAAATTTCTGCATTGGAGTTGTATTTGACGTTTACAATGAGAGTGGCTTTGAACATAAATTTTTTATGTTTAATGGAAGTATTCCGGAAAATGAATTTATAGGAGAGAATAATATTCCGTTTTCATTTGCAGAATTGAAGAGCTTTTTGACTAGAAAATATGGTAATAAAAATTTAGAAATATGTACAAGTAATGCTCAATATCAAGTGACAGTAAGAGGAAAGCTCGGAGGATTAAATCAGAAGTTTTTTAATCTGTTTAAGAAGGCTGTAACTTTTACACCAATAAATGATATTGAAAAATTTATAGTAGAATATGTGTGTGATGTAAAAAATCAAATTGATATAACTTCTATGCAGGAAAACATAAGACAATATAATAGTTTATTAAAACAAGTAGATGTAATGAATACTCAGAAAAATCAACTTCAAGAAATTGAAAATACATATAATGGTTATCTTGACGAATGTATGAAACAAAGAGAAGCACAATATTTAATATGGAGAGCCGAAAAACAGCAATTAATTGATGAATATGGAAATCTACAAAAGCAAGTCCAAGATGATAAAGATGGCAAAGTAAGCTTAGAGGAAACAACGACACAACTTGAAAAAACAAAGGGCGAGATTGAAAAAGAAATATCAGATTTAACAGTAACAAGAGCAAATTCTGATATTAAAATAAAGAGTGATAAGATTACTGCCAAAATACAAGAAATAGATAGTAAGCTTAATAACATTAGTGAAAAGGCAAGCAAAAACATTGCAACTCTAAGAAATTATACATTAAGATGGAATGCAAGCATTTCTAAACTAGAAAGTGCAAAAGACAAAGTAAATTATCAAAATATAAATAATACTAGAGATTTAATAAAGTACATAGATAGTATAAATGAAAATATTTTTAATGAATTAGACATAAATGCAGTAACAGAAACGAGAAACAATATATCAGATTTAATAAATTGGGGAACGAGTACTTATTTTGATAAAAAGTATGAAATATACAATAAGAAACAGACTAGAGAAGTTCTAATTCAAGATATAGAAAAATTAAAGAATGGAATTAATCCATATGATTCACAATTTATAAATTTTAAAGCTATGTTGGAGGCAAGACTAAAAGAAAAGTTTAGTAAAGACATAGAGGTATCAATTTTAGCAGATTTATTAGAAATAAAAGATGCAAGATGGCAGAATGCAATCGAAGGTTACTTAAATACGCAAAAAAAATATTTAATAATAGACCCACAATATTTTGAAGAAGCTTCAAAAATATATAGAGAACTTGCACGAGAAAACGAAAAAATACATTCATTTGGTATAGTTGATATTGAAAAAATTAGAAAAGACAATGCATCAAATGCACTTGAAAATAGTCTTGCAACAGAAGTAATTACTGAAAATGAATTGGCAAGAACATATGTTGATTACTTATTAGGAAGAGTAATTAAATGTGAGACAATAGAAGAGTTAAGAAGCCATAAACAAGCTATAACATCAGATTGCATGTTGTACCAAGGATATGTGCTTAGAAAAATAGATCCTAAATTCTATAAATATCCGGTTATAGGTAAGAAAGCATTAGAACAACAAAAACAAATAAAAGAAAATGAGCTTGATAAATTGGAAGATGATATAAATAATTTTGAAACTGTTATAAATGCAGTGGATAGTATTAGAAAAATGGCTAACTTTGGAGAAGAATTTTTACCAGGCTTAGAAGAAGACATTATCGAAGCAAAGAAAAAATCTGAATATGTTCAAGAAAAACAGAAATTACAACAAGAATTAGACAGTATGGATTTATTCTGGTTAAATACAATTTCTGAAAAGATAAAAGAAAAAGAAGTAGAAAAAACAAAAATAGAACAACAAATAAAGGATAATAGTTTAAAATTAGGAAGACTAAGTGAAGCAATAAAGAATATAGAGGAAGAAAGGCTTCCTAGAATAAGCTTATCAATAGAAGAAAAAACTAACAAAATTAATGACTTTTATGAGGTTGAATGGCAGCAAAATGTTGGTGAACAGAAGTATGATATACAATCATTAAAGAAAACTGCAGAGAGAATAGCAGAGTCATATTCTAATATCATAAAAGGAATAATAAAAAGAAAAGACCAATTGCATGCAGAACTTATAGACAAGAGAAGTGATTTTAATACGAAATACCAATATGCATATAACATTCAAGATGCAAGCAACGAAGAATTTTCTAAGCACTTAAAAAAATTAGAAGAAGTGGTATTACCAGAATATACAGAAAAAATAAAAGATTCAAGACAGAAAGCATATGAGCAATTTAGAATAGAATTTTTAGACAAGCTAAAATCTAATATTGATGAGGTAAAAAAACAAATAAAAGAACTAAACAGTGCACTGGGAGAACACAGATTTGGAACAGATTCATACAGCTTCAAAGTATCTCCAAAGCAAGAGTATAAAAGATTTTATGATATGCTTCAAGACGATTTATTACTAGGAGACTGGGCTATAGGACAGGAACAGTTTAACCAGAAATATTCTCAAGAGATAAAAGAATTATTTGAAAAAATAACTACAACAGATGTGAATAATAATTCGATTTCAAGTGAGGAGTATGAGAAAAACATCAAAGAATATACCGATTATAGAACATATTTGAACTTTGATTTAATAGTAAAAGATAAACTTGGAAACGAGCAACGTTTATCTAAGACATTATTGAAAAAGTCTGGTGGAGAAACGCAGACACCATTCTATATATCAATATTGGCATCATTTGCACAATTATATAGAACTAAGAGTAATGATAATACCATAAGACTAATTGTATTTGATGAGGCGTTCAGCAAAATGGATAGCGAGAGAATAGAAGAAAGTATTAAGCTCTTAAAGAAGATACAATTTCAAGCAATATTTGCTGCACCACCAGAAAAATTGCAAGATATTCAAGCACTAGTTGATTCAACATTACTAGTATTAAATCCGGAAGAACATGAGATTGTTGTGAAGAAGTATACTAATAAGGAAGAATAATTATTTTCCAATGCAATTTGAAGAGAAGGAATATAGAATGGATTTTGAGAAAATTATTTTAAATACATTGTTAGATAAATACGAGGCTAGCAAGGCTTTATATGAAGCTTCTAATAGAAGAATTATATTGAAGATGAAAAATCTAACTGGTTATAATATTGAAAATTATGATAGAAAACAGATAATTCATGATGTGATATTTGAGCTAAAGAAAGAAGGTATAATAGATTTTTCTTGGCAAAAATACGAGAAGCGGAAACATAATAGAAGAAATTTGGTTAAATAAAGAAAATGTAGAATTGGCATATGAAAAGGCTAATAGAACAAATGTAAAAGAAAATATTGAGCTATTATTGAAAATACTAGAAGAAGCGGAATTTAATCAAGAGTGGATAAATGAGTACAAACAAGACATGATAAATTATTTGAAAGAAAAGCATAAAACAAATAATTTGTTTCCTGTTCAATTTGCACAAGATATTTTGCTGGTGTTAAAACAGATTGATAACAAAGAAGAAAATTTAAAACGTGTATTAAGTATAAAATGCTTTGGAGATTCTAAATATTTTGAGAGAAATATAGAACACATTCTAATAAGAATTATTAAAACATATTTGCTTGAAAATGCAGAAGAATATAGTAATGATGATATCTTATTAGAAGTAGGAATATCAAAATATCCCGAAATCTTTGAATTTTGTGGAGACATGGGATATTACATAGACGATGAAAAAATAGAGTACAAAAAAGAAACTATGGGAAGCTATTTGAATAGTTATAATGTAGGAAAAATGACAAATTTGACAATTAAGAATGCAAGAAAAATATTATTCATAGAAAATAAAGCTAACTATATAGATTATATTCAAAACAAGCAAGAAAGTGACGAATTTGTAATATATCATGGTGGAATGTATAGTCCAATAAAAGGTAAATTCTTTAAAAAAATATATGAAGCCTGCGAAAACCAAGAATTTTATCATTGGAGTGACATAGATATTGGTGGATTTAGAATATTTACGAGACTTAAAAAAATTATACCAGAACTACAAGAATATAAAATGGATACAGAAGCATTTTTAGCTAAAAAAGAATATTGGAAAGAAATGAATCAAGACTATAGAAAAAGGCTACAACAATTAAGAGAATCGGCAGAGTATGAGACTTTTTATGAAGTGATTGACGCAATGTTAGAGAACAATAGCAAATTAGAACAAGAAGCATTTATATTATAAATTAGGTAAAGGTCAAGCCTCATAAATGAACTGTAATGAAATTAGGTAATGCTTAAGCCTTATAAATAAGCAGTGATAAAATAGGGAGTATATAAGTGGTAACACATGTACTCTCTTATTTTGTGCAGAAAAGAGGTTAGATGAAAGAATTATTTAAAATTTTAATAAAATACTACCCAAATGGCAAAATTTGTGGTAAAATAAAAAATGTAATTTTTACGAGAAATAAATAATGGCTAAAAGCCAATAAGAAGGAGGAGTTAAAATGTCAGGTCATAGCAAATGGCATAATATTCAAGCTAAAAAAGGTAAAGCTGATGCAGCAAGAGGTAAAGTATTCACAAAATTAGGAAGAGAATTATTAATAGCAGTAAAGCAAGGTGGACCTGACCCGGCTGGTAACTCTAAGTTAAAGGATGTTATTGCAAAATGTAAGGCAGCAAACATGCCAAACGATACAATAAACAATGCAATTAAGAAAGCATCTGGAGCTGGAAACGCAGAAAACTACGAAGAAGTTATATATGAAGGATATGGACCAAACGGTGTTGCTGTTATAGTAGAAGCAAGTACAGATAACAGAAATAGAACAGCAGCAGATGTAAGACACGTATTTGATAGAGCCGGTGGAAACTTAGGAACAACAGGTTGTGTTTCTTACATGTTCAATAAAAAAGGTGTAATGGTTGTAGATAAAGCAGAATGTAAACAATCAGAAGATGATTTAATGATGATTGCATTAGATGCAGGGGCAGAAGATTTTGAGGCTGATGAAGAATGTTACACAATTACAACAACACCTGAAGATTTTTCAAGTGTAAGAGAAACTCTAGAAGGCCAAGGAATAGAATTCTTAGAAGCAGAGGTTCAAATGGTTCCAACAACATATGTTGCATTAGATGAAAAAGCTCAAGAAAGAATGGATAAATTACTAGAAAATCTTGATGAATTAGATGATGTTATGAATGTTTACCACAATAGTGAGAATAATTAATTATAAATAGAATCATACAGCAAAATGTATGGTTCTATTTTTTTATGTGAAGCATATAATAATTATTAACAAAGGAGAAAGGAAATAATCAATTAAATAGATTAATAAATTGATTATACAAAAAATATAATGAAAGAAGAGTTTCTAAAATATTTTCCTCAACATATACAAGCAATATTGAATGAAGAAGATTTAAATTCGATTGAAGAAATTCGTATAAGAAATAATTTGCCTTTAATTTTAAGATTTGGACAAGCCCAGAAAGTACTAAATTACATTATAAATACAGAAGATATTAATTATATATTTCAAAAAATATGCGAAAATTCCGTATACTCATATCAAAAACAAATTGCAAATGGCTACATAACAATAAAAGGCGGACATCGTGTTGGAATAGTTGGAACAGCAGTGTTAGATGTAAATGGACAAGTTGCTAATTTTAATTATATTTCTAGTTTAAATTTTAGAATAAGCAGGGAAATAAAAGGTTGTTCAAACTGTATGATAAATGAAATAATAAAAAACAATAATAGCATCTATAATACGTTATTAATCTCTCCACCAGGAATGCGGAAAGACCACTTTATTGCGAGATATAACACGAAATATTAGTAATGGAATATCAGATAAAATACAGGGCTTGAATGTGGTTGTAATAGATGAGAGAGGAGAAATTTCATCAATTTATAGAGGAATAATGCAAAATGATTTAGGAATTAGGACTGATGTGATAAATGATATTCCAAAATCTATTGGAATGAAAATTGCTATTCGTTCTATGGCACCACAAGTGTTAATAGCAGATGAAATCGGAAGTGTGCAAGATAGTGAGACAATAAAGTACGCCATGTGCTGTGGTGTAAAAGGGATTTTTACGGCTCATGGAAATAGTATTGAAGATGTGATGAAAAATCCAGAGTTGAAGGAACTAATACAGGAAAAAATATTTGAAAAAGCAAAAGAAGCAAAAGGAAAATCTGAGGAAGCGGAACAAAAGCAAAGCCAAACATTAGGAGAATATGAAAAAGAATTAAATAAATATGTAGCAGAAAAATTAACAGACGATAAGATAAATGTTGTTTTAAATAAAGACAAAGAAAAAGAAATTTGTTTTTTCTGAAAGCAGGGAAAATATAAGGAACTGCATGAAACTTGCTTTTAAGGATAATTAAGGATATTTATGTCTGAAAATTGACTTTTTTGCTGACACCCTTTATACTACATAGAGGAAAAGTCAAAAAAAGAAACAGCAATGTGGAAGGGCAGTACACTATTCGAGAGGTCATTGAAAGGTCCAGAACATTATTCTGGACCCTTTTTTTAGCCTTCTGAGGAAATTCTATGGAGAAACAGTACACTGCTATGCCAGTCTCACATTGCTCTGCGGTTTGTGAAAAGGTATTGAAATGGGGAAGGAGGGGAAAATACAATCGCCTGTTTTGACTTGTTCTGAAAAAATTAAAGCCCACCGATATCTGGTGGCGGAATGGAGCATTTCAAATGATTCATGATGGATTTATCTATCTGGCCACTTTAATGCTGCTGGCAGCAATTCTGGTCAATCTTCCTGTGTACCTGCGGGGAAAAGGCGCACAGACTTTTTTTAAATTTGCACCGCCGATCGTTCTGATCTATTTAGGCATGATGCTTTTATGCACTATGAAAGTATGGGATCTGCAGGATACGTCAGCCATTTACGTAGCGATCAAAAATCCGTTACTCTACGCAATGCTGTTTTTAATGCTGCTGCGTTGTGATCTGAAAAAGATCATTAAATTAGGACCGAAAATGCTGATCGGTTTCTTCTCAGCAAGTATTTCAATCGGTGTTGGTTTTGTAGTAAGCTATGGCATTTTCCATAAATTACTGGGTCCGGAAAGCTGGAAAGCACTTGCAGCACTGTGCGGAAGCTGGTTAGGCGGCGGCAGTAATATGCTGGCGATTCAGGCAATTCTGGATGTAAGTGAAGAAAGTCTGGCATATTCTCTGGTAATGGATTCGGTTTGTGCAGTAATCTATGTTATGTTCCTTCTGTGGGTGATCAACTTCTCTAAGGAATTCAACTCCTGGACAAAGGCAGATGTACGTCTGATCGATGAAGTAGGAGCATCTCTGGAAAAAGAGGCAAGGGAGGACAAGAGACCTCTTACCTGGAAAAACATGCTTCTTTTAATCGGCGTATCCTTCTTTATATCCTCTCTGTCCAAGGATGCCGGTGTTATGGTTGCTTCTGTTCTGCCTGTTTTTGATAAGGCAACCTGGACAGTTCTTCTTGTAACAGCTGTAGGTCTGATCGCAGCAATGACTCCTTTTGGAAAGATTAAGGGAACGGAAGAGGTTTCCAATATCATTCTTTACATTGTCGTTGCGATGATCGCTTCCAGAGCAGATATTTCTGCTATGGGAAATGCACCGGTATGGCTGGCTGCCGGATTCCTGATCCTGCTGATCCATGTAACGGTTATGGTAATCCTCGCAAAGCTGATCCGGCTGGATATCTTTACCTGTGGCGTTGCTTCGCTGGCGAATATCGGA
>ERZ779869.4280-NODE-4280-length-10309-cov-2.543885_pt1 | contig 10309 bp, 5 predicted proteins | sample MGYA00511557_ERZ779869 | MGnify/ENA primary metagenome ERZ779869 (study PRJEB29588, sample SAMEA2154620) | human gut metagenome | biome: human gut; feature: human-associated habitat; material: faeces | place: Denmark | collected 2008/2010 ...
GGCGAGGGAAAAAAGCATAATGATTTCGGGCTTGGCTTTTACTGCACGGAAAGCGAGGCACTGGCAAAGGAGTGGGCCGTTTCCTCATTGCGGGACGGTTTTGCAAACCGCTATACGCTGGATACGGAATATCTGCGGGTTTTACATTTGAACAGCCCGGACTATACCATTCTAAACTGGATCGCCGTGCTGGTCGAGCATCGTCTTTTTTCCATAAAAACGCCGGTGGCAAGGCGGGCCAAGCAATATCTGATCGACAATTTCGGCGTGAACGTAAATGCCTATGATTTGATTACAGGCTACCGCGCCGATGATTCCTATTTCGATTATGCGGAATCTTTTCTGAACAATGCCATTTCGGTAGAGCAGCTCTCGCAGGCAATGCGGCTTGGCAAATTGGGGGAGCAGGTGGTGATCAAGTCGCAGTTTGCCTTTTCCAATCTGAAATTTGAGGGCTTTTCCATCGCAGAAAAAGACAAATACTATGTGCAGCGCAAAGCAAGAAACGATGAAGCAAACCAAACCTATCTGAAAATGCTGGACGATGAGGCAGACGGCATCTATATGCAGGACATTATGAGAGGAGGCATCCGCAGCGATGACCCACGCATACCAAGAAATCTATCTGAGTAATGCGCAGGCGGCTTTGGGGGATGCGTTCGACTATGCGATTCGTGTCTGCGGCGTATCGGGAGAGAATTTTATAAAGCTGTTCACCGTAAGTTCGGTAAGCAAGCATATGGAAAACGGAGAACCCGCGTATCTGGCAGGGAAGAGCGGCATTGAACTGGCTGCGCAGATCCTTGCGGAGACGACCGGGATGACAGAACAGCCGGAACAGCCGGAACGGTATGCGCGTTCCGGCGAATATTGGATCGGGTGGGCGGTTGCGTATTATCAGTGGTACTCCGGGCGAAAGTACAGCGAGATTTTCGAGGTGCTTTCCTTTGTGGAACTGGAAAAAATATATTATACCCTGCACGAAGCGGACGTCAGCAAATTTGCCGAGATTGCGGATGCCCGCATCCGGGAGCACTTTGCGGAAACAAACCTGAAGCGCATCCGCACGGCCTACCGCAAGGACGACACCTACGGCATCGGCTCGCGCGACCGCGACTACAGCATGACGGGCTATCTGATGAAGAAGAGCGTCAGCCCCTCGTACAACTCGATGGCGGGTCTCACGCAGTTTCCCTTCCCAATCGTCCGATTGAGCGAACTCTATCTGGTCATCGCCGAGGCTGCCGCCGAATCGGGCGATCTCGGAACGGCGAAGACCTACCTGAACAAGGTGCGCACCAAGTCCGGCATCCCCACAGTGGAGGAGTCGTGGCAGAAAGTCCCGGGCGTGACACTCAACCAGGAAAAACTGGTGGAGATCATACGTCAGGAGCGCTCCATCGAGCTCTTCATGGAAGGCAACTTCCTGTGGGACGCCAAGCGCTGGAAGGTGGCCGAGCAATATGTCAAGACGCCCACCGGACTGAACATCAAGGGCTCGACCGATGAGGAGTTTTTCCAAGAAACGCCCATATCACTCTGTAACTGGGTATTCAACAGCCCGACCAACTACCTGCTGCCCATCCCTGAGAAAGACGTGAATGTGGTGCGTCGATTTGTCCAGAATCCGGGTTATTAGGCTCCGGGCAGCTATTGTTCAACCACCAAACGCGAAAAAACAATGAAAAAAATATCAGGATTAATACTGCTGTCGATCGCGGCGCTGTTCGCCGCGGGTTGCGACGACGACAGTGAGTCGATCGCTCCGGCGACGATCTCCAACCTACAGGCCGAGCCGCAGGAGGGCGCCATCCTCCTTACGTGGGACACCCCCGCCGAAGGAGACTATCTCTATGCTCAGGTTCAATATGTAGATCCGTTGACAAACGAGCTCAAAAAAGTAAATGTCAGCCATTTCGCAGACGAATATCTCCTCTCCGGACTTTATCAGAAGAACGGCGTCTATACTTTCAAAGTCTATTCTGTGAGTTCGACCGGAACCATCAGTACAACATGGGAGGAGGCGAGTGCTACTGCGCTCCGCGTGCCTCCCATCGTGACAGCCACTACGCCCGAGCCCGTCATGCTGACGGTGGAAATGCTCTCATCCAACGTTTCGGACCCCGTGGAGGGTGTATTGGCCAATCTGATCGACGGCAATGTTGACACATACTGGGGTAGCGACTGGCATTCGCCGAAACCCTTCCCGCAGTGGATTCAGATCGACCTTCCGGAACCGATGCAGGGCATACGGATCAAAACCACCAACCGGAACAATGCCACCCCTTCCGGATACACTCCGGTCGAGGTCGATATCCAAGGCAGCAATGACGGGGTAGATTGGACGACGTTAGGCACCATTGCGGCCAACTCGATCCCAGACGTGGCCGCCGGCGTCTATGAAACCCCCGTAATGTCCGTCTATCCCGAGACCGGAGCCACTTTCACCAAGATCCGATACACTGTGAACAGCGTTATCGGCGAGGCGATAAACTGGCCCTACTGGTGTCTGTCGGAGCTGGAGCTCTACAAAGTCTCTTACGAAGTCATTGATCCGGAAGCATGATATCGTGTGCTGCACGGATGCGCGAGCAGGGCAGTAGCCCCGCCCGCGCGGACGCTGCGTCCGGAGACCCGGGCGAACGATCACAACAAACCCTTCATACCATGAAAATGAATGCATTATTGATAATTCCGCTGCTGTGGCTGGGAACGGGCGCATGCAGCAGCGCTAACGAGGAAATTCCGGGACCGCTTCCCCCTGCACCGGATACCTATGTCCCGGGCAGCACCGCAGGCATTGACGGCGACGTGCGGATCGGAATCGCCTCCGGCGAGGCCAGCGAATACCAGCCCGGCGAAAATATCGAAAGGTCGTGGGACGGCGACATGAGCACCCTCTACCATTCGCCGTGGTCGGGACCGGCCAACTTTCCTGTCACGCTCGAATATCGGTTCAAAACGCCGGAAGATGTCGACTACATCGTCTACAAACCCCGTCAGGATGCTGAAAACGGCCTGTTCGGAGAGTTCGAACTCTTCGTTGCCACCGAGGCTAAACCTGAATACGTCAAGGTGGGTGACTACGATTTCCAGATGAGTTTTTCGCCCTCAACCATCCTCTTTGACGAGCGGATCGAGGGGGCCACCGCCTTCAAGTTTTCGGTCAAGAGCGGCGGCAACGATTTCGTGAGCTGCGCCGAGATGGAGTTCTACCGCTACGGCGACAACAGCCTCGCCGCCTACAGCAACATCTTCGCCGACGAGGTGTTCTCTGAACTGCGGACTGGCGTGACGCGCGAGCAGATCGGAAAGATGGATAACGAGTTCTTCCAGACGATCGCCCTCGCACTGCTGGACGGAAAATACGAAAAGGAATTTCGCGTGCAGGAGTACGAGCCCTACCCCTCTCTCAAAGAGACTTCCCAAGCGCTGAAAATCGGCAACTACAACTCATTCGAAAACCCCACGGGCATCTACTTCTCCTCGGGGACCGACGCGGTGGTGATCGTAGGCGACACCGGCGGCGAGAACCCCTCCCTGCGCATTCACAACTTCTCCAACAACTCGGACGACACCTTCGTCCTGCGCACGGGCATCAACAAGTTATCAGTCAGAAATAACGGACTGGGCTACATCTCCTATTACACGCTCAACTGGAAGAGCGCCGCTCCCGTGAAGATACATATCGCCAGCGGCAAAGTCAACGGCTATTTCGATCTGGCAAAGCATACTTCGGCCGACTGGCGACGGCTCATCGACGGCGCGGTGTCCACCTATTTCGACCTCAAGGGCAAGTGGGTCAATCTGGCCTACCCGACCGAGGACCTGCGAGCCTACTGCATAGACGGCTACGAGCTCATGCAAATCTACGATGAACTGATCACCATGGAACATGAGATCATGGGATTGGTCAAATACAACCTGCGCCCCAAGAATCACATGTTCGCCCGCACGGTAGCCTCGGGCTACTTCGCCGACGGTATCGGCGTGGGTATCGACAAGAGTTCGATGCAGGGGGCCGTCGACGTGAGCATGATCCGCAACAACATCTGGGGCCCTGCCCATGAATTCGGTCATGTCAACCAGATAAGGCCGGGACTGAAGTGGCTGGGGACCACCGAGGTGACGAACAACGTCTATTCGGCGCTCGTGTCGTACCACTATACGGGTAAGATTTCACTCGAAACCGAAGACTGCCACATTGACACCAATGGCAATCACGAGCTCGGCGGCCGCATGAACTGCTTCCTCACCTACGGCGTCGCCCGCGGCGAACCGTGGATGTTCCAGTTCGGGCAGGACAAAATGACGGGATATGCCGAAACCGGAGGCGACCACTTCGTGAAGTTATGCCCGCTGTGGCAGCTGATGCTCTACTACCGGCTCTCGGATGGCGCCCCGTGGCAGAAGCCCGACTGGTATGCCGACGTAGCGCAGATCGTGCGCGAGACCGACGACGCCGACTTCACCAACGGACAGCACCAACTGAATTTCATGCGTAACACCATGGACGTACTCGGACAGAACCTGACCGACTTCTTCATCACGGCAGGGATGCTGAAACCCATTGACAAGACTTTCGACGACTACGGAACGGGGACGATCACGATCACCGAGGAGGATGTGGAGGAGCTGGTCAAGTATGCAGAGAAGTACCCCAAACCCGCCTCGCCGGTCATCTACTACATCTCCTCGCAGAGCCTCCCGGCCTACGTGAAACAGCTGCCCGTCGAGGGTACGTTCGGGACAGGTATTACCGATAACGGCAACGACACGTTCACCATATCGCACAACATTTGGAAAAACGTCACCGTATTCGAAACCTACCGCGGCGAAACCCTCGACCGGGTAGCAATGGTAGGCACCGATTCCCCCGACCGGAGCACTACGCTCGTTCGCTATCCGGCCGGTTCGACCCGCATCGAAGCAGTGGCTTGGGACGGAACGCGCACGTTGGTTTACGGAAGCCGCTGACATTTTCCGTAACCGGATTCAACGAAGGCAAGGGATGGTAATAACCGACAGGCAACGATCCGTGAGATTATTACCATCCCTTTCAGTTGCCCGCGGCACAAAACATAATCCAGCAACATATCAAACCAAACAATGAAACGCAATATCAGTATACTTACAGTTATTTTACTGGTGGTTCCGCTGTTGTCCGGTTTTGCCCGCAAAGCCGAAAAATATACGGACCCGACGCTTCCCATAGAACAACGGGTCGACGACCTGTTGAAACGCATGACCCTCGACGAAAAGATTGCCCAGATGGATATGGTGGGCGTATGGTCGTTCGACGAATTCAAGGAGAGCGAGATGATCCGCACCACGGGCGTGGGAGCGTTCATCGGCGAAGTAACCCCCGAACGCTACAACGAGGTGCAGGCTCTCTCGGAGAAATCCCGCCTGAAAATTCCGATGCTCGTCGGCGTGGACGCCGTGCACGGATACGGCGTACTGCAAAACCGCACGATTTTCCCCACATCCATATCCATGGCGGCAACGTTCAACCCCGAACTTGTGAACCGTGCGGCCCGGATTGCAGCCAGGGAGATCCGCAGCGCCGGCAACCAATGGACATTCGCTCCGACGCTCGACATCGTTCAGGACGCACGATTCGGCCGGACGGGAGAAACTTACGGCGAGTGTCCGTTTCTGACCACAGCCATGGCGCGCAGCGCAATCCGGGGCTATCAGAACCATGAAAATCCGCAACACCGCGTTGCGGCGTGTGTGAAACACTATGTGGGCGGCGGCGCTTCGATAGGCGGTGTGAACCACGGCAATGCCGAGATTTCGGAAAGGATGCTCCGCAGCGTGTTCTTGCCGCCTTTCAAAGCCGCCGTCGAAGAGGGCGTTCTGACCGTCATGCCCGGACATAATAACATAAACGGTATTCCGATGCATGCCTCCGAATGGTTGTTGACCGATATACTCAAAGAGGAGTTCGGCTTCGATGGCTTTGTCATCACGGACATGGGAGACATCGAGAACCTGCGCGAAGACCGCATACACGGAGTGGCCACAGATCAGAAGGACGCCGTCCGTCAGGCCATCGCCGCCGGGGTGGACATGCATATGTTTACTACCGACAATACGGGAAACGGGCAGCGAATGTTCCAGGGCAATCTGCGCGAACTCGTGCACGAGGGTAAAATCTCCACGGCGACGATCGACCGGGCCGTCCGACGCATCCTGACCGTGAAATTCGAACTGGGGCTTTTCGAAAACCGCTATGTGGAGATTCCGACGGCAGAGAATCCCGGCTACGGCGGCGACGAGGCGAACGGTCTGGCGCTGGAAGCTGCGCGACAGAGCGTCGTACTGCTCAAGAATGAAGGCGGACTGCTGCCGCTCGACAGGACGAAATACCGCCGGATTCTCGTCACGGGACCCAATGCCGCGAATCAGTCGATGCTGGGCGACTGGACCACGCTTCAGGAAGACGAAAATCACTATTACACGCTGCTGCGCGGAATCCGCGAATGCGTGGGCGACGAGTGCGAAATCGTTTACAGCAACAGCGGCCGCATAAAAGGCAAAAAATCGGATGTCACGGTAGAGACGACCGATCCTGTCACGCAAAGCCGCCAACTGGAAGAGGGAGGCGAGCTCAATGAATTCGCCATCGAAGACGCAGTCGAAAAGGCAAAACGGTGCGATCTTGCGATCATCGCCGTGGGAGGCTACGGAATACGCACAGATTGGGGCCTGCGCACCTACGGCGAATCCGCAGACCGCCCGACCATCGACTTTTACGGCAGGCAGGAGGAGCTGATCCGCCGGGTTGCCGAAACCGGCATTCCGGTCGTGGCAGTGATCGTGACCGGCACGGCGCTCAACAATCCGTGGACGACGGAAAACATTCCGGCGATCCTGAACGCTTGGGAGCCGGGGATGTACGGCGGTCGCGCGGTCGCGGAAATTCTCTTCGGAGTGGTCAACCCTTCGGGGAAACTCCCCATCACCATTCCCCGGACGGCGGGACAGATTCCCATGTACTATTACCAGACCAAATCGAGGTACACCACAGGATACGCCCTCGGTTCCGGCCGCAGCGACGACAAGCCCGCATTCTGCTTCGGGCACGGATTGAGTTACACGTCGTTCGATTACGGCAACATGCGATTGCCTTCCGACAAGCTGCAAAAAGGGGTGCCTCTGAAAGTGAGCGCGGATATCACCAATAAGGGCGACAGAGCCGGCTACGAGACCGTCATGCTTTTCGTCAACGATCGGATATCGAGCGTCGTAACTCCATTGCACTGTATGAAAGGATTTGAAAAGGTGTGGCTCGAACCGGGGCAGACCAAAACAGTCACTATGACGGTCCCGTTCGACGAGTTCGGATTGTGGAACGCCGACATGGAATATGTCGTCGAACCCGGAGAGTTCGAACTGAAAATAGGAAGTTCTGTGGACGACATAAGACTGAAGAAAACAATCGTTTATTAGTTCGTGGTCCTGGACGGCACAGGCCGCCGGGAATACCCGGACATCACATTGTTTTGCCAACTATGAAAATTTCTCGTATTACGGCCCGTTCAGCACTCGGCGTTGTGCTTTCATGGATGCTTCTTTCGCTTCCGTGCACAGGGTCGGCACAGGATAAGCTGCCTTACCACCGGGATCTGAACGTGGTCTCGGTCAACAAACAGCCTCCACGCAGTTCGTTCATGGTTTATGGCGATCGCAAGTCGGCGCAAAGCGGAGATTATGCATCGAGCTGCTATTACCGCCTTCTGAACGGCACCTGGAAATTCCTCTATGACGACGACTTCCGCAACCTGCCCGCCGGAGCGACGGACCCGGCCACGGATATTTCCGGCTGGGCGGAAATAAAAGTCCCGGGCAACTGGGAGTTCCAGGGTTTCGGCACGGCGCTGTATGTCAACCATCCCTTCGAATTCGCAACTTCGAACCCGGTTCCGCCCACTTTGCCCGAAGTAATTCCAGGGGGTATCTACCGCCGCGACTTCGAGGTGCCGGCCGATTGGAAAGGACGCAACATATACCTTCACCTTGCCGGCGTCAAGTCGGGTGTTTACCTCTATGTGAACGGCCAGGAGGTCGGTTACAGCGAAGAGTCGAAAGACCCGGCCGAGTTTCTGATAAACCCCTATCTGAAAGAGGGGCAAAACACCCTTGCCCTGAAAATCTCCCGCTGGAGTACGGGGTCATACCTCGAATGTCAGGATTTCTGGAGGGTGAGCGGTATCGAACGGGACGTTTTTCTATGGTCGCAGGCTCCGATCTCGCTGGCCGACTTCCGGGTGCGGTCGACACTCGACGACAGTTACACGGACGGCATCTTCCGGCTCGAAATGGAACTGCGCAACAGCAGCGGTTGCGACACGAACGCCCGAATCTCCTTCGAACTGACCGATGCGGCGGGGAAAACCGTTCTCACCGGCAATACAGAGGATCTGATACCATCGGGAGGCATATGGACCGCGGCTTTCGACGGCCGGATCGACCGCGTGTTGAAATGGACGGCCGAAACGCCGAATCTCTATAAACTCACGATGAAGATCGAAACGGCCGACGGCCGGCCGGAATACATTCCCTTTCGTGTCGGATTCCGCCGGATAGAAATCAGAGAGAGCGAACAGGAACGCGAGGGCAAACGGCTGCGCCTGTTCTATGTCAACGGGCAGCCCATAAAACTGAAAGGGGTAAATATCCACGAGCACAGTGAAAAGGGCGGTCATTACGTGACTGCCGAAGAGATGCGACGCAATTTCGAGCTGATGAAGCTCAACAACATCAATTCGGTACGCCTGGCTCACTATCCGCAGGATCGACGTTTTTACGAAATGTGCGACGAATACGGCCTGTATGTTTACGACGAGGCGAATATCGAGTCCCACGGCATGTACTACACTATCTGGAAAGACGACATGCGCAAGGGAAGCGAAGGACATGTCGATGGAAAAAAGAAAGGAACACTCGGTCACAATCCCGATTGGCTGCCGCATCACATCGAACGTGTGGTAAATATGTTCGAAAGGAACAAAAACCATCCATGCGTTACGATCTGGTCGCTGGGCAACGAGGCGGGCAACGGCTTCAACTTTTACAACGCCTACGTGACGCTCAAAAACCTCGACAGGGGATTGATGGACCGTCCGGTGTGCTACGAACGCGCGGGTTGGGAGTGGAATACCGACATGTACGTTCCCCAATACCCGTCGGCGGCATGGCTGCGCAGCGTGGGCGAACAGGGAGCCGACCGTCCTGTCGTCCCGTCGGAATACTCCCATGCCATGGGCAATTCGAACGGCGACCTTTGGGGACAATGGCAGGCCATCTATGAACATCCGCACCTCCAGGGCGGTTACATCTGGGACTGGATCGATCAGTCTGGTTCTACAAAAGTAGAAAATACAACAACTTACACGATCACAGATTCGAACACCGGTGTTGCAACGAAATTTGACGGAAAAGTTACCGAAGGACGCAACAATACAAAAGCGATCCAGGGAACTTATGCAGCGACGGACAGTGCAAAACTGGCAACCAACAGCACAACCGGTATCACACTGGATGTATGGGTAAAACCATCGGAGAACTTTACAAAATCCGCACAGGCGTTTATCTCCAGAGGAGACAGCGACGGCTACAACCTTCAGATTGACCGCTATGGTAAATTTGAGTTCTTTGTAGACGGATGGAGCGGTGGTGCTTTATCCGCAGATATTCCATCTGATTTCACAGACGGAAACTGGCATCGTCTGACGGCAACTTATATCGGTACCGAGTACAAGCTGTATTACGATGGAAAACAGCTTGCAACAGGACAAAGAACCAACAAGACAACCTGTGATGCATCCAGCAATCCGATCGACATCACCATCGGAGCATCCGCAGACCAGTCCGGAAGAACCTTCAACGGTGCAATCGACCGTGCAGCCGTGATCAAAGGTGTTATGACAGAGGAACAGATCCAGAATACAAATACCCGGATGGTTCACTGGAAGACTGGTTTACGGTTCAGGTTGCGAATAAGAGAAATGGAATCCCGGGAATTATCGTTGAGCATGCTTTCCTCACAAACAGTGGAGATGTCAATAACTTCTTAAATAATGAAGCAGGTCTGAAAAAACTTGGTGTTGCGGATGCAACAGGAATTGCAAAATATCTGGGACTTGCCAAGACGGGTGAAAGAGTGAATGTTGCGGAAGGTACTTATGTATTTAGCAGCGCATTGAATGCGAATAAGGTTCTTTCGATTCAGAATGATGGATTTGCAGATCAGACAGCCGCAGTGCTGAATGATAAAAAAGATACATCAGGACAGAGATTT
>ERZ779869.4289-NODE-4289-length-10280-cov-4.709927_pt1 | contig 10280 bp, 8 predicted proteins | sample MGYA00511557_ERZ779869 | MGnify/ENA primary metagenome ERZ779869 (study PRJEB29588, sample SAMEA2154620) | human gut metagenome | biome: human gut; feature: human-associated habitat; material: faeces | place: Denmark | collected 2008/2010 ...
CCAGTCGTCGCTGTCCACGAAGGAAAGATATTCCCCCGTCGCCGCGTCTATTCCGGCGTTCCGGGCGCTGCTCAGGCCGCCGTTTTTCTTGTGAATTGCTTTGACTCTGGTGTCCTGCCGGGCGTAGGCGTCGCAGATGGCGCCGCTGTTGTCCTTCGTGCCGTCGTCCACCAGAAGAATCTCCAGATTCTCATAGGTCTGCGCCAGAATGGATTCCACGCACCGGGGAAGGTATTGCTCCACATTGTACACCGGAACAATGACGCTGATCCGCGGGTTCTGATTCATGCCGCACTCCTTCCTTTCTCACCCTTCGGCGCTGTTTTTGGCAAGTCTTTCGTAAATTTCAAGCAAATCCGCCAGATTCTTTTCCGGGTCGTGGGTCACACCGGCGTGGGCGCGCGCCGCCGCGCCCATGGCTTCGGCCGCCTCGCCCTGTGCAAAAATGTTCTCCACATAAAACGCCAGCATATAGGGCGCGGTGGAGGGGTAGACCGCTCCTTCCAACCTGTGGCGCATCATGGTCGTGACGCCGCCCACGTCCGCCGCCACGCAGGGTACCCCCAGCAGCATGGCCTCCCCCAGAGAATTGGGGGAATTCTCAATGGTGGATGGCAGCACGAACACGTTCGCGTCAAGGAACGCCTGCTTCATTTCCTCCCCGCTGAGACTGCCCAGAAATTCGATCTTATCCTCCACGCCGTACTGCTCCGCCAGATCTGCCAGATATTTCTGGTAATTGGTTCTGCGCAGCCTGCTCGCCGTCAGGAAGCTCTTTCCCGGCACCGCCAGCGTGGCATCCGGGTAGGTTTTGACGATCTGGCCAAAGGCTTCCAGCAGATAGTGAAAGCCCTTCACGGGATAGGCGCAGCTGGAAGCGAAAATCCGGTGTTTCCGGCAGCCCTCATAGCGCCAAGTCCCCTGATAAAAGGGCTGGCGCAATGTCTCGTTGCAGAAATGGTACTTTGCTTCCGGATTGATCCGTCGGACGCAGGCCAAGTCCCAGTCCGTTCTGCCGATAATATGGCGCGCCTTTTGCAGGGCTTTTTCTTCCAGAAGCCCCCGAAGCACGAACTTTTCCCGCTGTTTCACGATATTGTCCCGCCGGGCAACATCACGGAAGGTGCTGCCCCGCTGAACCGACTCCGGAACGCCCTCGGCATAATGCCCGGCATGAACCGAGCAAAGTCCCTGAATGCTGACCACCAGACTGTCCAGCCGCCCCGCCTTTTCCGCAGCGTTAACCATGGCAAGGGTGTGGCCGTATTCCGTCCCCCAGACGTGAATCACGTCCGGCTGGAAGGTATCCAGCTCCCCCCGGAACTGCGTTTCCAGCTCCGTCAGGTACACATAGGGCAGCCCCTCGGAAAAGAAAGCGTAGGAGCATCGTTCACTCACGCGCCCCTCGCCGCCGTCGCCGGGGCAGAGAATGCGGATATTCAGGTCTTCCCGTCCCAGCAGCCCTTCCAGCACGCTGTCGACCCACAGTCCGCCGCCGGTGGAGCCGCCGCTGACGGCTTCCTTCACCTTTCCGGGCACCATATTGCACAGCCACAGCAGCTTCATTGTACCCCGTCCCTTTCAAGCATGGCCAGAATTTTCCCGGCCTGCGTCACGTTGTTTTTTTCTTTTAAGATAAATTCACGGGCTTTCATGCCCTTCTCAAACAGGGCATCAGCGGGCTGGGCAAAAATCTGCGCCAGTTTTTCCGCAATGGCGTCAGCGGTTTCCTCCTCCAACAGGTACACGTAGGGGTGATATTCCTTGGGCATTCCCGGCAGAACCGTGGTCAGCACCGGGGTTCCCGTGGACATATACTCCATGGTCTTGGAGGGGAAGGAATATTTCACATATTCCTCGCCCGTTGGCCGGGGGTTGACCAGCAGCGTCGCCGCCATCTCCCGCTCCACGATTTCCGCGTTCAGCAGCATTCCGCCGTAGAAAATCCGGGAATCCTCCGCGGCGATCTGGGAAAGCTCCTGCACATAATCCCCGGGGCCATAAATTTCCAGCCGGGCGTCCGGCAAATCTGCCTTCTGAAAGCCCTTCACCAGATTTTCCAGGCCATACTGCTTGCTGACGCCCCCGGCGTACATACACACCCGCGGGCTGGTCTTTCGCGCCGGAGACGGCTTTTGCCGCGCCATGGCGATGTCACTGTGCCCCTCCAGAATCACATGGGGCTTGCCCTTCGGGTTCAGATAGTCGTTCATGGCCTGGGTCAGCAGCACATAGTCCGTGCAGTGACGGATGACAAAATTGGAAAGCTTCTTGGAAAAGGCGCTGCCCCCCAGCATATCCGGCAAGTCCGTCACAATGCCCACGCACCGTCTTCCCCGCAGTTTCGCCGCCAGCAGACCGGCCAGCGCCGTCGTCCTGTTCAGGCAGTCCACCACCACCGCCGAATCCTTCCCCGCAAGGCGCGCAGTGCGGAAAAAGGTTCCCATGCCCACAAATACAGCCTTGACAATGGGATTCCGGACGGCGGGAATATAACGGTAGCACGCGCCGCCCTCGGTCTCCCGGGGCAGACGGACAAAGGACTTTTTCAGAACCTCCCGGTTCACCGGCGGGTTCGCCACCACGTCCACCTTTGCCCCGGCGGCAAGCCCTTCAATGAGCAGGCGGTGATATTTCTGGGACTGAAAGGCGGGCTTCCGAGGGGCGTCCGCGAACAGCTGACGGTACACCCGGTCGGAACACGTTGTCACAGCGTAAATGATATGCATGGGTTATCTCCCATCTTTTTCAAAAATTGCAATGTGGGCTTTCGCCATGTTTTCAATGGTATAGGCGCGGATTTTTTCCAGAGAAGCCGTCCCCATTTTCTCCAAATCCGAGGACAGAATCTCCTTCATCTTTCCGGCAAGGGCAGCATCGTCCTCCACAGGCACGATACTCCCGTTGACGCCTTCTTCCACCAGTTCCAGACCGGCAACGCACCGGTCGGTGGTGATGACGGGCAGGCCGTAGGCCATGGCCTCGTTGATGACCAGTCCCCAGATGTCCTCCCGGGTGGGCAGGACGAACAAGTCCGCCGCCCTGTAATACCGGCTGAGGGCTTCCTTCTTCTGGAAACCCACGAAATGAACGTTATCCAGCCCCAGAGACGCGCGCATCTGCAAATAGTCTTCTGTCGGCTCGCCGCCGACAATGTAAATCCCCACGTCCTTGTCAAGCGAACAGGCGGCGTGCATCAGGATGTCGAAGCCCTTTCTGTGGATAAACTGGCCGATGGCCAGCACCATCCGCTTTTCCGGGACGCCCAGTTCCTCTTTCAGCGCCTGCTTTTCATCGGCGGAGGGAACGGCGGGGAGGATATCCTTCTCAAACACGGAGGAGAAGGGATAAAAATGAATGCGGCTTTCCTCCGCTCCGTAATGGACGAGAAATTCCGTGGTGTACCGCCCCGAGCTGAGCCACTGGTCAGCCTTGCGCACCAGCGACTTCTTGAACAGATACTTTATCTTCCGCTCCTGCCGGATCAGGCCGCCGTCCACTTCCATGTAAAAGGGAATTTTCCTTCTGCGCAGCCACCGCATCGCAAGAATCGCCGTGGGCGAGGAATAGCCGCATATCACGATGGCGTCGTAGGGCTTTTTCAGCCATTCGGTCACGTCCAGACACAGATTTTCGTCCAGAAAATGGGCAACGCACCGCTTCAGCTGCACCGGGCGGTAAGCGCCGCCCCCGGGAACGAACCAGTCGGCACTGCGGTTTTTCTGGTCTTCCACCCGGTCGGTGAACAGCACCGTCACGTCCATGCTTTTTGCCAGCTCATCGTAAAAATGAACCCGGTAGGGGGAAGCGTAGTTCGTCAGGAACAGCACTCGTTTCATACCGTTGTAACCTCTCAATGTCAATCGCCGAAATCGATCTGCATGATCTGATGGCGGTTTTCCCGCTGATCTTCCGGCGGGAGCTGCATGTAGTCTCCGTACAGCGTGGTCAGGAACTTGTCGTACTCCGCCGGCGCTTTGAAGGTTTCTCCCTCAAAGGTCACGTCCGTCAGCGCCTGACACCACGCTTTCTCGTAGGCATCCGGCTTCGTCATGGCGCTCTGCTCGCAGACATAGCCGTTTTCCGGCAGCGCCGTCGCAAGCGCGTCATACGCTTTTGCAAGGCTTTCCTGATCGGCAAACAGCGCCCGCGCCTGATAGTATAGGTAGCCAATCCGCTTTTTCCAGAGGATTTTCTCATTCTCCCGCCAAGGCTGATAATGGGATTTCATCAGCTTTGTCCGGTAGATTTTCAGCAAACGCCCCGCCGTTTCCTGCCGTTCTCCTACATCCAGGGACACGGCGTCGTAGGGAAAAATGTCCACATAGAAGCCGTTTTCTTCTAATCTGTGGGACTTGGCCTCCAAGTACAGCGTGCCGCGCTTGCGCACCTTGCCGAAGGGCAGGGCGTAGTTGGGGTCTGTGTACCAGCTCTGCCAGCAGTATTCCGGTTTCAGTTTCTCCGGGGCGATGCGGCAGAATTTCTCATAATTCTCCCGCAGCATTCCCACGTCCATGTCGTCGTCCCACGGAATGAACCCCTGATGGCGCACCGCGCCCAGAAGGGTGCCGCAGGTGAGAAAATAGGGAATGTCGTTTTCCTCGCACACCCGGCGGATCTCCTTTGCAATTTCCAGCTGGGTCAGCTGTACCTTTCTCAGCAGTTCCCGTTCCATATGGTTACCCCCTTTTCATAAGCCGTTCCACCAGCGCCATGACCGGGAACAGCCATAAAAACACGTCCGCAATCAGATTCTGTGTGTTAAAGGACATGAACAGAATGACCACCAGCGCCAGATTCACCCATATCTTCCGCTCCTTCCGCCACACCAGCGCGACCCAGCAGGCAATGTGGAGCAGCGCCGCCGGAATGCCGAAGGCGGAGAAAAGAATCAGCGTAGAGGTGGTATTGTTGGCGGTGGCATACAGCACCTCCGCTATCTTCGCACCGAAGATGGGATGGTGCAGGAAAATGGAAATGTCCGTCACAACAGCGTCCATTCTCTCCACCGAGGAATCCTGCCCGTTGACAAATTTGCCGATGGCCATGTCGTAAACTTCCCAGTAGAGGACGTTTTTCCGGGCAATGGAAACGCCCGCTATCACGGCGACGCACAAAATCAGCCCGACCGCCACGGCGCATATCCGCTTGTCCCGATACCATTTTTTGTCAAAAAACAGCACGATCGCCAGCAGTCCCATTTCCGCGACGCCGCCGGTGGCAAACGTGGACACCATCGTCGCGGCCAGAATGCCGTTGACCAGCCACAGCTGCCACGGCTTTTTCCACTCGACCTCGTAATTGTTCAGATACAGCGCCGTGATCAGGAAAAACTGATAAACACCCGGCTCCCGGAAAATACCGAAATTCCGGTTTTTGACATATGTATCCGGGACAATGGACAGAAAGAAATTGTGAAATTCAAAGCCCATGGAGTTCCGGAACACCGGCACCGCGTAAGCACCCCTATCCACGCCGATGCGCAGAATGTACGCCGCCAGTACGGAATACGCCCCCAGAACGGACATAATCACCACATAATACTTGGCCGCATCCCGCACCGTGAGAAAATAGGACAACAGCACCGCCGTCAGCAGGCACAGCAGAACGCTGAAATACATCAGCTGCCAGTCCCGCTTCACCAGCATGGGCAGCAGAAGCACCGCCGCCGCGATTCCGGCGACAATCATCCTCCGGTCTTTCAGAATTTGGAACAGATTTCTCCGGTTGGTGATCAGGAAGGCCACACCCAGCAGGCAGATCACGCCCAGCATGAGAAACTGCGCCTTCTCAAAACCGATTACCGCCGTGGTGAACATACTGTCCCGCGCCAGAAAAAGCATGGCCGTGAAAAACGCGGCGAAGGCAATTTTTGTCCCACGGCTGTCCGGGAAGGGATAATGGGTCATTTGCGATTCTCCTTTGTGATCTGTTCCACGGCTTCCAGCAGATGCGCCGCGCCCCTTGGTACGGCGACGCCCCCGAACTGGCTGACGACCTCCTCGCAGGCAGTCCCCTGGTAAACCACGGCCTCCGTGCCGCAGCACCGGGCTTCCAGCACGGTCATGCCGAAGGTCTCCTCCGTGCTGGGGTTCAGAAATACGTCGGCGGCTGTATAGGCTTCCGCCAGCTCCTGAACACTGTTGGTACGGGGCAGCCCCAGAATTCCCGCCGGGAGGGATTGAATCTGCTTTGCGCTCAGACCGATCAGCACGATGGCATATTCTTCGTCCAACAGGTCATGAAGCGCCAGAAAGTCCCGCAGTCCCTTGCGCTCGTCCCAGACGCTGGCAACGCCCAGCAGGATGATTTTATTTTCAAGACCGTACTTTTCCCGGAAATTGCCGGGGGTGGGCTTGAAGATTTCCCGGTTCACCGTGTTGTATACCACCTTCACCGGGTAGTCCCTCAGAAAGCTCTCCTTTACCCGGCTTTCCAGCCAGTGGGAGGGGACGATGAGGGTCACATTGGGAATGCCCGTAAACAGTTCCCGCTTTTTTTCGTAATTTTTCCGGCTGTTGTCCAAAAGAATGCTGGCAGGATAAGCGCGTTTCTGTGGGCAGTCGTGGCAGCCGGTTTTCCAGCGGTCGCAGCCCACATAGTCAAAATAGGCGCAGTGCCCCGTAAAGCTCCAGCAGTCGTGAAGCGTCCAGAAAATGGGCTTTCCGCAGCCGCGCAGGTAAGTAAACAGCTCTCCTAAGTGAATGTAATAGCCGTGAACGTTGTGCAGCCAGATCACGTCCGGGTCGTATTCCCTGACCCAATCCAGAAACCGCCGGGTCGCCCGCCGGGAGCCGAAGCCGGAATCGTCCAGCAGACGGCTTTCCGCCCCGTGGAGCCTGTAGTCCATGGGCGTACCGATGCGCACCGTGGGAATATCGCTGCAATTTGCCTCTTCACGGCCAAAGGCGAGCACGCACTCATGCCCCTGCGCCATCAGCCCACGGCACTGCTCCGCCGCGATGCGCCCCGTGCTGCCAAAGCCGGCAACGGAGTTGATGAACAGGTATTTCATGCGTCTCGCCTCCCGATGTTGTGAAATTTTCCGGCTGTTTCATCATATCCAGAAAAAACAGCGCAATTTGTCGGCGTCTGGCTTCTTACGACTTTCTCCAGACCATTTTGTCCACCACGCCGGTGTAGGACTGGATGATCTTGACCACCTTGGTGGATACGTTTTCCTCCACATAGTCCGGCACGGGAATCCCCAGATCGCCGTCCCGGTTCATCTGAACGGCGGTGTCCACCGCTTGCAGCAGGTTTTTCTCGTCAATGCCCGCCAGAATGAAGCAGCCCTTGTCCAGCGCTTCCGGGCGCTCCGTGGACGTGCGGATGCACACCGCCGGGAACGGATGTCCCACGGAGGTGAAGAAGCTGGATTCCTCCGGCAGCGTCCCGGAATCGGACACCACCGCGAAGGCGTTCATTTGCAGGCAGTTGTAATCGTGGAAGCCCAGCGGCTCGTGCTGAATCACCCGGCTGTCCAGAATGAAGCCCGTTGCCTCCAGCCGCTTCTTAGAGCGGGGATGGCAGGAATACAGAATGGGCATGTCGTACTTTTCTGCCATGGCGTTGACGGCGCGGAACAGGGACAGGAAATTCTTTTCCGTGTCGATGTTTTCCTCCCGGTGGGCAGACAGCAGAATGTACTCTCCCTTGGTCAGTCCCAGCCGCTGGTGGATGTCGGAAGCCTCGATGGCGTTTAAGTTGGCGTGGAGCACCTCCGCCATGGGGGAGCCGGTAACGTAGGTGCGCTCCTTGGGCAGACCGCACTCATGGAGGTATCGTCTCGCGTGTTCGGAATAGGCCAGATTCACGTCGGAGATGATGTCCACAATCCGGCGGTTGGTCTCCTCCGGCAGGCACTCATCCTTGCAGCGGTTTCCCGCCTCCATGTGGAAAATGGGAATATGCAGCCGCTTGGCCGCAATGGCGGACAGGCAGGAATTGGTGTCTCCCAGAATCAGCATGGCGTCCGGCTGAATGGCCGTCATCAGCTTGTAGGAGCAGTTGATGATGTTGCCCACGGTGGCGCCCAAATCGTCCCCCACCGCGTTCATATACACATCCGGGTCGGCAAGTCCCAAGTCCCGGAAGAAAATTCCGTTCAGATTGTAGTCGTAATTCTGCCCCGTGTGGGCGAGAATGCAGTCAAAATATTTGCGGCACTTGTTGATGACCGCCGCCAGACGGATGATCTCCGGGCGGGTGCCTACGATGATGAGCAGCTTTAATTTTCCGTCATTGCGGAACGCCACGTCGGAATAGTCCAGCTTCATTTCCATGTCAAACCACCTCAAAGAATGTATCCGGCTTTTTCGGGTCAAAGCACTCGTTTGCCCACATGAGCGTCACAAGATCGTCCGTTTCGCTCAGGTTGATAATGTTGTGGGTATAGCCCGGCAGCATGTGGACGGCTTCGATTTTCTCTCCGGAAACTTCAAAATTCAGCACTTCCCCGGTGCCGACCTTCCGCTGCTGAATCAGGCCGTGACCGGATACCACGATGAAAAATTCCCACTTGGTGTTGTGCCAGTGCTGTCCCTTGGTCACGCCGGGACGGCTGATGTTCACGCTGAACTGGCCGCAGTTCGCCGTTTTCAGCAGTTCCGTGAAGCTGCCCCGGGCGTCAACGTTCATTTTCAGGGGGAACGCCGCCTTTTCCCTGGGCAGATAGGAAAGATAGGTAGAATACAGCTTTTTCGCGAAGCTGCCTGCCGGAATTTCCGGCATCAGCAGGGTCTGGGGCTGCGCCTTGAAGCTGTCCAGCAGCGCGACAATCTGCCCCAGCGTCGCCCGGTGGGTGACAGGCGCGGCGCAGTAGCGCCCGGACGCCGTCAGAACCGCGTCCACGCCCTCAAATTCGCAGTGATGCTCCCTGCCCTCCAGCGCCGCGATCATCTCGTCCACCAGATCGTCGATGTACAGCAGCTCCAGCTCTACGCTGGGGTCGTTCACCGTGATGGGCAGGTCGTGGGCATAGTTGTGGCAGAAGGTGGCCACGGCGGAATTGTAGTTGGGACGGCACCATTTTCCGAACAGGTTGGGGAAGCGGTACACCAGCACCTTCGCCCCGGTTTCGGCAGCGTAGGAGAAAAACAGCTCCTCCCCCGCCTTCTTGCTCCTGCCGTACTCACTGCCCGCATAGCGCCCCACCATGGTCGCCTGAATAGAGGACGACAGCATCACGGGGCAGGTGTTATGGTATTTTTTCAGCGTGTCCAGCAGCGTGGAAGCAAAGCCGAAATTTCCCTGCATGAACTCTTCCTGATTCTTCGGGCGGTTGACGCCGGCAAGATTGAACACGAAGTCCGCCTTCTGGCAGGCCGTTTCCAGCAGCGCCGGGTCGGAGTCGATGTCGTAGAGGTACAGCTCCCCCACCGTAAGCCCCGGATGGGTCTTGTCACGGCCGTCCCGGATGCACTCCAGCGCCGCCGTCAGGTTTTTGCCCACAAATCCGGCCGCGCCGGTAATCAGAATGTTCATGCCAGCTCACCCTTCCGTTATTTATTCTTCATGGCTTCCAGTTCTTCCCGGATGTAGCTCAGGCTCAGTAGCTTCCGCTGCACCTGCTCCACGTTCAGCAGCTCCGTGTTGTTGCTGTTGAACTCCGTGAGGACGTTGCGCTGGGTGTCGCCCTCCTTGAAATATTTGTCGTAGTTCAGGTCCCGCTTGTCGCAGGGGACGCGGTAGAAATTGCCCAGATCGATAGCGTGGGCACATTCCTCATTGGTCAGCAGCGTCTCGTACATCTTTTCGCCGTGGCGGATGCCGATGACCTTGATCTCGTGGCCGGGGGCAAACAGGCCGGTGACGGCTTTTGCCAGTGTCTCAATGGTGCACGCCGGGGCTTTCTGCACCAGAATATCCCCGCTGACACCGTTCTGGAAAGCAAACAGTACCAAATCCACCGCTTCCTCCAGAGACATGATGAACCGGGTCATGTTCGGCTCGGTGATGGTGATGGGGTTGCCCGCCTTGATCTGATCAATCCACAGCGGAATGACGCTGCCCCGGGAACACATGACGTTTCCATAGCGGGTGCAGCAGATTTTGGTCTTTTCCGGAGAAACCGTCCGGGATTTGGCGACAATGACCTTCTCCATCATGGCTTTGGAGGTACCCATGGCGTTGACGGGGTAGGCGGCCTTGTCCGTGGACAGGCAGATGACGGCCTTGACCCCCGCGTCAATGGCGGCGGTCAGCACGTTATCGGTTCCGAACACGTTGGTTTTCACCGCCTCCATGGGGAAAAACTCGCAGGACGGCACCTGCTTGAG